>Ga0224723_1001259_pt1 | contig 15605 bp, 16 predicted proteins | sample Balambano_FR2_Me_FD_161647 | JGI IMG/M metagenome (GOLD analysis project Ga0224723, IMG submission 161647) | Freshwater sediment microbial communities from Lake Towuti, South Sulawesi, Indonesia - Balambano_FR2_MetaG | ecosystem: Environmental > Aquatic > Freshwater > Lake > Sediment | place...
CCCATGCACCCCTCCCTTGCCATCCCTTGCGGATGCAGGCGTTGCCACCTGCACCCTGCCTTGAATATGCCACTCAATTAAAAACCTACCCCTGAAAGCTCACCCCCGACCCCTCTCCCATGCAATGTGAGAGGGGAGACAATCGTGCGATTGTAGGGGCAGACCTGTGTGTCTGCCCTTGCGTGTCTGCCCTTGCGTGTCTGCCCTTGAGGGCGCACACACAGGTGCGCCCCTACACGTCCTATCATCATTTCTACCCGAACGACAGGCTTGCGCCGCCGAAGCGGACGCCGTGCCATGCCAGCGCCAGGCTGATCACGCAGTCGTCGTGCGCCCCTGCCGGAGCGCTGTAGCGAGCGCCGCCGCCCGGCTGCTGCGTCATGGTATAGGCGACCAGTTCGTGAATCATCGCCGCGCCGTTCGGTGCTTCATCGGGCAGGATCGCCAGTTCGCGGCGTTCCAGCGCCAATGCCAGCGCCTCAATCACCGGCGCTTTGCTTACGGCGGTCATTTTGAAGGCGCGAACGGGCAGCCCTTCGGCTTGCAGCGCCTCGATATTGACCGCACCGATACTGTTTTCCTCTGCCCACAGCACGACGGGCTGCCAGCGTTCGCACAGTTCCTGTATTCGCCCACGCTGGATTTCCCAACCGACCTTGTTGAAACGCTCGACGGCGACAACGCAGCGCGTTTCCTCATCTATGAGCGTGATCACCGTGTAATCCTTGTTGCGTCCCCAGTCTATGCCGCCAACATAGCGCCGCCCGTCTTCCGGCGCGACAAACGGCGGGGCAGATGCCGCCTCGCGCACCCCGCGAAAGACCACGCCGCCATCATCAATGAATTCCGCCAGATATTCGGCGCGAAAGACGCGATCTGACGTGTTCATGCGGATCGAGTCGATCTCTTTCTTCGGGATGTGCGGGTTATCGTGGATACTGCGCTGGAACGACACCCAATCCGTCTGTGTTTTATCCTGCCCAAGCTGGTACAGGTCATAGAACCAGTTACGCCCGCACGGAGTCGAAAGCAGGTACGCGCCGCCGCTTTCATCCGCCAGCATCGGGCGAATGACGTCATGCCACGTTTCAGCGGTCATGTACGCCGCTTCATCCAGCACGACCAGATCAAGCCCCGCGCCGCGCAGCATATCCGGCTGGTGAGCGCTGCGGATCGTCAGCGAACCGGCTTTATACGAATCATCCGGGCGATGGGCAATCGGGTAATCAATCCGCCGATCCGCCTGATTGATTGCGCCATACAGGGTGACAGAAGCGCGTTTGAAATCGCGCCAGACCTGACCTGCCATCTTATATGTCGGCGCGATCCACCAGACATCAGCCCCGCTCACTGCCGATTCAAGGCTCATCCACTTCCCCAGAGTCGTCTTGCCGAAACGCCTTCCGCAGGCTACCACTCGGAAACGCGCCTTGACCTCCGTAATCGGGGTTTGCCCAGGGTGGAGTTTGATGCGTAGTGCCGTCTGGATACGAGTATTCAATTCGGACGACTCGCTCATGATCGTCATCCTCCTGTTCGGGCGTCCAGCCCAACTTGATCAAGCGGTCAATCAGCACACCGAGCGCGGCGGCGCGTTCACGCAGCGGCGCTTCGGGGATGGCTTCATCCAGTCCGTCCGCCAGCGAGAGCGCATTTTGCAGCAAACGCTGGCGCAGGACGGCGATAATGTCGGGAGTAGGGTCGGGCATGGTCGTTTCACTCCAGTTAAAAGTTAAAAGGGGAAAGTTAAAAGTAAGGACAAGAGCCATCCTTGAGCAGTGGCATACGATTTGTCTTTCCTTTTAACTTTTAACTTTCCCCTTTTAACTGTCTTCAACTCCTGCCCGGCTCGCCCTCCGGCTGATGACGGCTGCGGCGCATGTCGCTCTGGGCTGCCGCCCGTGCCGCGCAGGACTGGTTCTTTATGTTTAATATTAGAACAAGTGTTTTGTTTTGTGGCGTACAAAATGACGCAAAATGGGGAATGGGGATTAAGGATTAGGGAATAGGGAATAGGGGTTAGCGAAAGGCGAGCGGCTTGAAAAAGCACGGTGGTGCGAAGCAGGTGAAGTAGTGGGTACCGCCCCTCGTAGATTGCAGTACAATGAAGTCAGGTGAATTGGGTTCAGAGGATTTCTGATGACTGAAATTACATTGTCCGCTGTCATACGTGAAGATCGCCGCCTGATAATCGAGCTTCCGCCGGACACACCCGTTGGGCTGGTCGAGTTATCCATACGCGCTGTAGGTTCGGAATCGCTACCGACTTCAGAACGAAATGCAGTCCGCGAACAACTATTGCAGGCGGGGCTGCTTCGGACCGACATCGCCGCGCCGGCTGGCACTGTAGATCGGACTGCCAGTGAAATCCTTGAACTGGGACGATTACCGGAACATGCGCCATCATCACATGAGACGATTGATGCAGATCGCGGCGACTATTGAGCATCCATTTCGTAGACACGAGCGCTTTGGCGAAGCGCTACATTCCTGAAACAGGAACTCAGTGGACGTTAACCTGGATTGTGTCAACCGCCAACAACACGATTCTTGTTTCTGATATTGCTTCCGTTGAGATGTATTCGTTGCTGGCACGGCGCGGACGTGAAAACTTTCTTCCGCAGGCGAATATCACAATCTTGCAAGCATTGGTCTTACTGCACATGCAGCAAGAATATCTCGTCTTAACAACCCATGAAATGATTCTTGCGGGAGCGAGAAGTTTGGTCAATCGCTATCCCCTAAGGACTTTGGATGCACTTCATTTAGCCGCAGCGCTTGAAGCCAGAGTGATTATGGCAATCCCCATGACATTTGTGAGTGCAGATAGGAATTTGCTGTCGGCGGCTGCATCCGAAGGTCTCCTAACCGATAACCCCAACCTGCATCCCTGAGATATTCACGCGCAAATTTCATAGCGGCACGGCATCCTTCAACGCCCGTTGCAGAAAGTGCTTTTTCGGCGTGGCGGTGTCCGCCAGATCAACCGACCGATTCAATAATTCTTGCAATGACAGCCATAACCCGGCGACATCGTAAAGGCTTGACCCATCACGGAAATCAACCAGAAGATCAATATCACTTTCGCAAGTGGCATCCCCACGAGCGACGCTGCCAAACACGCGCACGTTATATGCGCCGTACCGATCCGCCAGCGCGAGAATCTCATCACGGCGCAGCCGTAGATCAGCCAGAGTGAGGGCAACGCTCCCTGCGTTTTCGGTCACCGCGCAATCTCCGTGCTGTTTTTCAATGATGAACAATTATAGTGATTCAGGCGTAATTGCTCAAAGGGCTGCATCTCCCCCTATCCATTTAGGCAGGTGACGCCGCGCTCGCCCCTCAGGTAAGATTTCCCCAACCTGATCTTTCAAAATCTCGACCAAAAGTTAAGAAATCATTTATGCACATGGCTCTTGTTCACACAAGCCGTGTGCTATAATCAGACTAGTCATTATCGTCAGTGACACCGTAAACCAGAGTCGGCAGCCGTTACGTAATCTGGATATACTGGCGGCTACGGAGGGAAGAGCAAGGTGGCGAATAAAATGGAACGCTTTACCCAGAGAGCGCGGCGGGTACTCAGCCTCGCCCAGGAAGAAGCGGAACGCCTGCAACATAACTATATCGGCACAGAACACCTGCTGCTGGGCTTAATTCGTGAAGAAGGCGGCGTGGCAGGGCGGGTGTTACGTGAATTAGGGCTGGATCAGCGCCGCGTTGAAGAACTTGTCGAACGCATGACCCGCGCCTCCACCCGCGTCACCACCCAATCCCCCGAATTGTCGCCCGGCACCAAGCGTGTGCTGGAACTCGCCGTGGATGAAGCGCGGCGCATGGGGCATCACTATATCGGCACCGAGCATCTGCTGTTAGGGCTGGTTCGCTTGAACGAAGGCGTGGCGATAGACATCCTCAAACGGGCGGGAATCAGCCCCGAAGAGGTGCGCCGTCAGACGCGCCGCGTCCTCCAGGAAAGCCCGGTGCAGTCGAAGGAACCGGCGCAGGAAGAAAACCCCCGTCCGTCAAGCAAGAAAAGCTCATCCAAAAGTGGTGATAAAACCCCGCTGGTGGATCAACTGGCAACCGACCTGACCTCATTGGCGCAGGAAGGCAAGCTCGATCCGGTCGTCGGGCGCGAGACGGAAATTGAGCGCGTCATTCAGATTTTGAGCCGCCGTCGCAAGAATAACCCGGCGCTGATCGGCGAGCCGGGCGTCGGCAAGACGGCGATTGTCGAAGGCTTGGCACAGCGGATTGTCAACGGCGAAGTGCCGCGCCCACTGATGAATAAGCGCGTGCTGCAACTGGACGTGGGGTCATTAGTAGCTGGCACGATGTATCGCGGGCAGTTTGAGGAACGCCTCAAGCGCGTGATCGAAGAACTGAAATCCTCCGACAGCATCCTGTTTATAGATGAAGTACACATGCTGGTCGGCGCGGGGTCGGCGGGCAGCAGCGTAGACGCGGCGAATATCCTCAAGCCGGCGCTGTCACGCGGCGAACTGCAATGTATCGGCGCGACCACGCTTGATGAGTATCGCAAGCATATCGAAAGCGACGCCGCGCTCGAACGGCGTTTCCAGCCGATCATCGTCAACGAGCCGACGATTGAAGAAACCATCGAAATTCTGCAAGGCATCAAAGTCCCGTATCAGGAACATCACAACGTCGAAATTACCGATGAAGCCATTGAAGCGGCGGCGAATCTCTCGGCGCGATATGTGCCGGATCGCTTCCTGCCCGATAAGGCGATTGACCTGATTGACGAAGCCTCCGCCCGCTTACGGATGTACAAGAGTCCTGAAGCGGCGACGGTGCGCCGTGCTGAACAGGAACTGCGCCAGATCGAGGACGACATGAAAGTCCTCGAAGAGGATGGCGAAGTCAGCGAGGAAGTCCAGCGCCTCAAGAATCAGCGCGAGACGATTGAAGAGACGCTGACGACGATGAAGGCGAACTGGAATAACGAAACCAACCAGCCGCGCCTGGGCGGAGAGGACATCGCCGAAGTCGTCGGCATGTGGACGGGCATCCCGACGGTGCGGATCACCGGCGAGGAAAGCGCCCGCCTGATCAACATGGAACCCGCGCTGCACAAGCGCATCGTCGGGCAGGATGAGGCGATTGTCGCCATCAGCCGCGCCGTGCGCCGCGCCCGCGCCGGCATGAAAGACCCGCGCCGCCCGATTGGATCATTCATGTTCCTCGGACCCACCGGCGTTGGCAAAACCGAACTGACAAAATCGCTGGCGGAGTTTTTGTTTGGCAGCGAAGAAGCGCTCATCCAACTGGATATGAGCGAATTTATGGAACGGCACAGCGTCGCCCGCCTTGTCGGTGCGCCGCCGGGCTATGTCGGCTATGAAGACGCCGGACAGCTAACCGAAGCGATCCGCCGCCGCCCGTACTCGATTGTCGTCTTTGACGAAATTGAAAAGGCGCACCCGGAAGCCTTCAACATGCTGCTGCAAATTATGGAAGAAGGTACGCTAACCGATGCGCGGGGTCGCCGTGTGGATTTCCGCAACTCGCTGATCGTCATGACGAGCAACGTCGGCGCGGATACGATCAAGCGCGGCAACAATCTCGGCTTCAATACGCCCAAGAGCGATGACGCGGACACTAAACAGCAGTATGAGGATATGAAGAAGAACGTGAACGAGCAGCTTCGGCGCGTGTTCCGTCCTGAATTCCTCAACCGCGTGGACGCGACGATCTTCTTCCGCGCTCTGACAAAAGACGAGATCAAGCAGATTGTCGATCTCGAACTGAACAAGGTGCGTACCCGCCTCATCGAACATGCGATCACACTGGACGCGACGGAACCCGCCCGCGACTGGCTGGCGGAAAAGGGCTACGATCCGGAGTTTGGAGCGCGTCCGCTGCGCCGCCTGATCCAGAACGAAGTTGAGGATCGGCTGTCTGACGGTATTCTCAGCGGCGAGTTCAAGATGGCAGGGATCGTCAAGATCAATACCCACGAGGGCGAACTGGCGCTGGAGGCGACCGAAGAGGACGAGGACGAACCGGAAGACGCCGAACTCGCTGCGACGTAGGGATTAGTGAATAGCGTGAAATGAAGTGAAATGAAACGGCGTACTGGTGTGGTACGCCGTTTTTGATTATGTGCCCCACCAAATCCCATCAAGTGCTTTATAATCAGTGTAAACTGATCTGAAACGATGAGGTTGAGGAATGCCATCTTCTCCTGTAATTGAACTATCACTTAACGCTGATTCTTACGCACGGCTTCAGGATGAAGCCATGCGACGCGGGACAGACTTGACGATCCTTGTCCAGGAATTAGTCGAGGACTATCTCAACGATCTGGATGATGACTTTGAAGATACACCAGAGGATGAAATTCTGGCAGGATTTCAGCAGGGGTGGCACGAGGCAATGACAGGTAAGACCCGCCCTGCTGATGAAGTGCTTGAAGAAATCCGTAAAGCCCGCACTTATGAATAGGCGAGTTGAATTTTCTACCTATTTTGAGAAGAAAATCAAGCGTCTGGAACGAAAATACCCGCCTGATTACGATTTATGGAAAGTCGGAGCAAAAAGATATACGCCGTGAACAACTGCGGAAGTTGATTGAGGAATACGAAAAGCAACATCCAGCAACGCCTGACGATTCCACATAACGTAACACTCGAAAGAGACTTTAATCACCTCTATACGCAACGAGAGGGAAGTCATCCGGCTTCCCTCTCGTTGTATGATGCTTCGTTGTCTCTGGTGGTAGCGCCAATTTGCCCGGCTTCCCGCCCAATCATGGCGGGAGTGTCTAAAGGAATGAGTCCGCGATTCAGATGAGCGCCAGCGAATAAATTCGCCGTCTCCGCAAAAGACAAACCCACTCAAGGGGTTCAAAAAGTCCCTTCAGCGGACTTGGCTCTGCCGGTAGCTGGACGTTTTAACGTCTAGCGCTCTACCAACGCGACTCACTGACTTAGACACTCCCAATCATGACTGCTGTGGCTCAGAATATCAGCCGAATTCGCCGCCGATGTAGCGCTCCGTCTCTTCGCTGGTCGGGTGATTGAAAATCTGATCGGTCGTGCCGTACTCCGCCAGCAAGCCCCAGCGGTTTTCCTTGCCTTCGGCTTCAACCTCTTTGCGGATGCTGTAGAAGGCGGTGAAATCGGCGACGCGCTCCGCCTGCCCCATGTTATGCGTAACGATGACGATGGTGTATTTCTTCACCAGTTCCTTCATCAGTTCTTCAACCGCCTGCGTCGCTATCGGGTCAAGCGCGGAACAGGGTTCGTCCATCAGGATGACATCCGGCTCAATCGCAATCGTGCGGGCGATACACAGGCGCTGCTGCTGCCCACCGGAAAGCGCCAGTCCCGACTTCTTCAAATCCTGCTTGACTTCATCCCACAGGAATGAGCCTTTCAGGCTGCGCTCGACGATCTCATCAAGCTGCTTTTTGTTGCGAATACCAAGCAAACGGGGCCCATAGGCGATATTGTCATAAATGCTCTTGGGGAACGGGTTCGCCTTCTGAAACACCATCCCGATGCGTCGGCGCACTTCCACCGCGTCAATATTATCGCCATACAGATTTTGCCCGTTATAGGTGATGTCGCCTGTCACTCGTGCGCCGAGGATCAGGTCATTCATGCGGTTGATCGCACGTAAAACCGTGCTTTTGCCACAGCCGGACGGTCCAATAAACGCCGTGATTTTCTGGCGCTGGATGTTCAGATTGACATCCTTTACTGCAAGTTTGTCGCCGTAATAGACGTTGACGTTGTGCAGTTCAAAGGCATACGCCCCCAGTGTTCCGCTGGTGGGTTTTGACGGTGCTTCCATAACAGCACTCATGCGGTAAGTCTCCTTCTGGCACGCTGGCGCAGGATGATGGCAGTGGCGTTGAGCAGTAACAGGATGACAAGCAGGACGATAATCGCCGCTGCCGCCGCGTCGCGAAATTCCTGCTGCGGGCGGCTTGTCCAGTTATAAATCGTGATCGGCAGAACAGTGAATTTCGACTGCATTCCGGTCGGCGCGGTCAGGATGAAGGTGGATGCACCGATGATGATCAGCGGGGCGGTTTCGCCGACAGCACGCGACATGGCGAGGATCGTCCCCGTCAGGACGCCCGGCAGCGCCGAGGGCAGCACGACTTTACGGATCGTCTGCAACTTGGTCGCGCCCATCCCGTAGCTGGCTTCGCGCAGCGATGACGGCACGGCGCGTAATGCTTCCTGTGCATTGATGATGATGACGGGCAGAATCAGCAGCGCCATCGTCAGTGAGGCAGACCAGATCGTGCGCCCGCCGGTGATGTCTACCAGCAGGCGAACAAAAACCGCCAGACCGAGCAGACCGTAGATGATCGAGGGGACGCCGGCGAGGTTGCGGATATTCGTCTCGATGATATTGCTCAACCGCGCCCCGAATGAACCCGGTTTGAGGTCGGTATATTCCTGCAAATAGATCGCCGCGCCCACGCCAATCGGGAAGGCGATACAGATGGTAGCGAACACCACCCAGATCGTCCCCAGCAGCGCGACGTTAATGCCGGCGACAGCCGGATTGCTTGACGCAGGCGACGTCAGAAAATCCAGATTGACCCACGAGTACCATTTCAGGATCGCGCCTAAATCCTTGTAATTGGCTTCCCAGTTTTCGTAGATCGCGTCATAACCGAACAGCGACTCGGTCATGGAATAGGTGGCGAGAAAGACCGGCTGAACGACCTGTTCCTTGACCAACGCGACCAGTGTCGACTGCGTGGCATTGCTTTCGAGAATCTGCGCCATCTGCTCCGTCGTCACATCGCGCACGGTCAGATCAGCGGTACCTTCCGGGAGCGTGGCACCGGGCAGTGCTTGCCCCAGCGGGGTTGATGTAAACAGAGCGGGATCGCCCGGATACAGGTAATCGCGGATGAACACGGGGAGGCGGTTCTCACGATACTCCACCAGATAGGTCACCAGTTCAGCTGAGGAGAGCGTTTCAAGCTGCCCGTCCACCGCCAGCAGGGTTGGATTGACGGCGTAATCCTCGACCACATAGCCGAGTGCAGCATTGACGACATTGAAGAAGAGCGCGATGAGCGCGGCGAACGCCACCACCAGCGAAAGCTGAAAGAAGCGCTTCCACAGCGTACCGCGAAGATGGCGATTGCGAAGGGAGCGCTTGAAGGCGGCTTCATCCGCCAGCAGTTCGCTGGTTGAGGGCGTGTAAGAAGGAACGCTGGTCATTATTGATATACCTCGCGGAAGCGCTTGCTGACGCGCTGGCTGATCAGATTGATGATGAGGGTGAACAGGAACAGCGCCAGACCAAGTGCGAACAGGCTGTTGTAGTTGATCGAGCCATAGGGCAGATCGCCACCGCTGATGCGGGCGATATGCCCGGTGATCGTTTCGCCTGGTTGCAGCGGGTTGAGCGTCAGCGCAGGCAGCGGATTTGCGCCGGCTGCCAGCGCGACAATCATCGTCTCGCCGATCGCACGCGAAATGCCCACGAGTGTCGCCGCCGTCAAACCGGACAGTGCCGCCGGCAGGATGACCTTGCCAATCGTCTCAAATTTGGTCGCACCCAAGCCATACGAGGCTTCGCGCAGGCTGCGCGGCACGGCACTGAGCGCGTCTTCGCTCATGGAGGCAATCGTCGGCAGGATCATGATGCCCATGACCAGACCCGCCGAAAGCATGTTATACACCTGAACGTTATCCGTGCCGAAAACACCGCGCAGGATCGGCGTCATGAACGTCAGGGCGAAAAAGCCGTAAGTGACGGTGGGAATACCCGCCAGAATTTCCAGCACTGGCTTGAGGCGATCCCGCGTTCCTGCAGCGGCATATTCACTCAGGTAGATCGCTGCGCCCAAGCCTAGCGGCAGCGCGACGACAATCGCCCAGAAACTCGTCAGCAGCGTCGCATTCAGCAGCGGCAGAAAGCCGATTTCGCCCGTCTGCGGCTGCCACTTTGTGCCGGTGAGAAAAGCCCAGACATTCGAAATGACGACGCCAATTTCAGCCAGCAGCGCTTCCAGCGCCTGCTGTAACGTTATCGTGCCATTAAAAACATTATCCAGATTAAAGGTGAACGGCTGGTTGTTGTTGAAAAATGTCAGCGCCTGGCTGAGCAGTACCAGCACGATCCCTATGGTCGTTAAAATCGAGATCAGCCCGCAGATCGTGAGCAGTAATCGAACGAAGGCTTCAAACGGGCGAGCGTGTTTGGTCAGTGATTGGGTCGTCTGAGAGGCTGTGACTACAGCGCCGTCGCCGCTGACCTGCGGCTGGCTGGTCTCGCGTCCGGCTTCATACGGTGACGCCATCCGATTTCCTTTATGTTCTGCGCTTATGCGGTCGCGGGAATTGTAGCGAATAAGATGTTAAGGACAGGTTAAAGATTAAAAGCGAACAGGGACATGAACTATCATGCCCCTGTCAGTCTGTGCTAAAACTGAATTACATGCCCATCATCATGGCGTCAAGCAGGTTCTGCCGGGCTCCATTCAGCGCTTCGACCGAAGCGGGGAAGTAGCCGACGTCAATGATGACATCATTCACCCGCGTCAGGAAGAAGTTGATGAATTCACCCACCTGCGGGTTTTCAGCGATGACTTCCGTGGCACTGTAGATGAACAGCGGGCGGCTCAGCGGGTAGCTGTTGTCTTCGGCGGTCTCTGCCGTCGGCACAATTGGACCGTCGCCGGCGTCAATCGCAACCGTATTCAGCAGGTCGGCATTTTCTTCGTAATAGGCATAACCGAAATAGCCAATGGCATACGGGCTGCCTTCGACGCCCTGCACCAGCACGTTGTCGTCTTCGCTGAACTGGATGCCGGGCGCATTGAGAATCGCGGCTTCGGCATCATCACCCAGATTGCCGCCGTCTTCATTTTCGATCACCTCTTCGATGAAGTAATCAAATGTGCCGCTGTCCGAGCCGGGGCTGAACAACTGGATCGGCTGGGCGGGGTAGCTGGGGTCAACCTGATCCCAGGTCGTGACCGCACCGGTGAAGATGTCGGACAGTTGAGCGAGCGTCAGCGATTCGAGCCAGTCATTTTCCGCGCTGACCACCACGGCGAGCGCATCCGTGCCAACACGGAATTCCAGCGGCGTGCGCCCAATCGCGGCGCAGGCTTCCGCTTCCCCGTCATTAATCGGGCGGCTGGCGTTGCTGATGTCGGTTTCGCCCGTTGTGCAGAAGCGCTCAAAACCGCCACCTGTGCCGATACTGTCAATGGTGATTTCACCGCTGAAGCCTTCTTCGGTAAAGAGTTCCGCCACAGCTTCCGCTAGCGGATACACCGTCGAGCTGCCGGCGAGGATCAGGTCGCCCGTGACATCGAGAGGATCGACGGCGGGAAGTTCAATCGGGGTGGCTTCGGGGGTGGCTTCCTGCGCGAAAACTGCGAACGGGATGACCGCTGCAACGACGACTGCTGCACCTATAATACGCTTGAACATGGATTTGTTCTCCTGAACTTGAATCGGTTCATACAACCAGCGCCCATGCTATCGAATGGCGGTTAACAATGATGATAAGATTTGTTAAGGAGACACGATCCTGTTTACCGATAAGATTTAATAATTATCATGCGGCTTTAACAATCACAGCCCATCTTCCTTATCCGGGCGAACGAGCAGCACGGGAACATCGGTGCGCTCCATGACGCTCTTTGCCACGCTGCCGAACAGCATCCGCGCCACGCCCGTGCGCCCGTGCGTACTCATCACCACCAGATCAACATTTTCTCGCTCAATCACTGTGCAAATCGTGGCGGGAACGTCGCGGCTCTCGATCATCTGGATAGAAGCGGGGACATTCTGATCGCGCATTTCCGCCTTCAAACCCGCGAGATACTGCGCCACCCACTCGCGCATTTCATCCACCGCGCCTGTCTGCCCCGCCAGTTCAATATCAGCAGTGTATGCCTGTGTCGGCGGGGAAAAGATGTGCAAGAGGATGATTTCCGCATTGTTGCTGCGGGCAATATCCTGTGCATGGGGAATCGCCCGCTGTGACCAGCCAGAACCATCAATCGGCACAAGGATTTTCCGATAACGGCTGCGCTGGAGAGTCTCGTTAGATTCGCTCATGGTGTCTACCCTCTGATTGCCAGGAGTATAGCGTATGACAGAGGTTTGAATCGCAAAGACGCAAAGGCGCAAAGAACTCAAAGAAAGATGTGAAAAAAAACCTTTGCGTCTTTGTGTCTTTGAGCCTTTGAGTTAAACCCTTGAAAGTTACCACCACCTCGCTACAATATCTGCTAAAATCTACAAAAATCTACAAAAATCGAACAGGACACCTCCATGACGGATATTGCCGCCTCTGCCCCAACCGACGTACAGGATACGACGGTTGAACCCAACTTAACGATAGCCCGTAACCTCAAAATCGGCTTGTTCCATCTCGGCAGCGGCATGGCGGATGTGCTGGCGACAGGTGTGTGGAATCGCATCATGATCAGCGATCTTGGCTTCGCCGCCACGCCGATAGGCATTCTGGTTGCCCTGCGCTATTTCCTGGCACCGCTGGGTATCTGGGCGGGGCGCAAAAGTGATGAGCGAACCTATTTTGGCTATCGCCGTCTGTTCTGGGTGTGGCTGGGACGGGCGATGATGGTCCTGAGCGTAATCGCGCTCGGCTTCGTCACGGCGACGCTGGCACGAGGCGAACCCGCGACGACAATCCTGTGGCTGGCAATAGCGGCGTCATTGATTCTGTTCAGTCTTGGCAATGCCATTTCAGGCAGCACCTTTTTAGCACTCGTCTATGATCGCGCCGCACCCAGCCAGCGCACCCGCGCCGTCGGCATCGTCTGGACGTTTCTACTGCTCGGTTTCACCATCGGCGGTATCTTCTTCGCTGTTCTGCTGCCTGCCAGCGATGGCGAAGGGACGGAAGCGGTCACCGCGAACGGCTTGTCGTACACGCCCGATCAACTGCTCTCGCTGTTCCTGATCGCCGCGCTGGTGATGGGCGGTTTGTGGTTCATCTCGCTGATCGGCGAGGAGAAACGCCGTTCCGCTTCTCTCAGCCAGCAGGATGAGCGTGAAGGGGCGACTCCTTCCGTCTGGAGCGACCTCAAAGGCGCGTGGCAGAATCGCACCACCCGCTACTTCTTCTGGTATCTCGGTCTGTCAATGGCATTCGCCTTTTCACAGGATTTGATCCTTGAGCCGTTCGCAGGCGATGTCTTTGGCATGTCCGCCCATGTGACGACGCGCTTTGCCGCTTACTGGGGCAGTATGGCGATCATCGCCACGATCCTCTTCATTATCGCGTCGCGCCGCTTTAAGCGCCTGACCAACCGCAGAATGAACTTCATCGGCGTGTCTATCCTACTGCTCACGTTTGTCCTGCTGGCGCTGTCGTCGCTCGCGGGTATTCGCGGTCTGGTCACGCCCGCACTCATCACGCTTGGTATCGGCTTGGGCGTGTGGAACGTCGGCACACTCGGCATGATGATGGATATGAGTCCGTTCGGCAAAGCGGGAACGTTTCTCGGCTTCTGGACGCTGGTAGTGACGCTGGCGCGGGGTCTTGGCGTATCGGGCGGCGGCATCCTGCGCGATGTTTTTCTCGGCGTCAGCGACGGCAACTATGCGATAGCTTATGGCATTGTTTTCGCTATTGGCGCGGCTGGCTTGGGGGTTTCCTTATATATGCTCTCACGGGTCAAAATGAATGCTGTGCCGACGGAAACAACGCCCGCCAGTGCTGAAACGGTGTTCGCGGGAGCAATGGATTAGGCTGTTCAATGATAGGGGGTTTGTGTCACCCCTACTCAATCTTTTTTTGCGTCGATTCGTACTCCTGTATGATGGAACGTATCTTTTCAGGCGATATATCTGCCTGTTTTGCTTTCGCATACACCGATAACATCAGGATGATGTCTTTGGTGCGAATATAATACACAACGCGAAAACCGCCTCGTTTCCCTCTTCTGGATGATGGATTTGCCAGTCGCACTTTTTACACATCATAGCCTGTACGCGGTATTTTATCCCCTTTTTTCTCGCCTTGTTCAAGCTGATCCAAAAGTACAAGCATTTCATTTGCCAACGCCGGATATTTGCGAGTCAAACGGGTTAGCTCACGATTGAAGACGTGTGCGAACTCAACCTTGGGCATGTTTGTCTAACTGTGCGTTGAGGATTGTTTCCATTGCTTCACGCGCAGGGATAGTTTGCCCGGTCATAGCTTCATGCCACGCCTGGCGAAAATCTTCAAGTATTTTCTCGTCTGGCGTGTCCTCAAAGTCATCATCTTCATCGAGGTCATCCAGGTATTCTTCGAGGACTTCCCGTGCCAGATCGGATACGTCAACCTGCAAGCGTTCCGCTTTCAGCCGCAACCGTTCCGCGTTATCCGCCGACAATGAAATTTCCAATGTTGTTGTAAGGTCGGTCATGTGGAACTCCTTGCCTGTCCTATTTTCTATTTTACACGTTTTCGACCCATGAAGTGACTGAACCATCCGGGGCAATGGAATAGTGCCTCACGTCCGCACCGCAATGACATCGAAATAATGCCAGTATTTCATGCCCTGCGTGGCTGTTTCGCCCATGCCTTCAAACTCGTTGAAGTATTCTACCGACAGCCCGTCGAACAGGGCGCGGGCGGCGTCTGCCGTATGAAAATTCATCGTCGTATCGCCTGCCCACGCATCATGGACGCCAAACAACTGCCCGCCGAAGCGACCATTGGGGCGTAACGCACCGCGAATAACCTGCCATAGCACGGGAAAGCGTCCCGGCGAACAGAACGGCAGGCTGTATCCCGCGTAGATCAGATCGGCTTGCGGCAGGGTCAGCGTTTCGTCATTAAAACTCGCCTGCTGCGTATTGAGGCACGGCAGGGCTTCCGCTGGAACAGCGGATCGCAGCCGATCCAGCGCTTCCGCCTGATAATCAATCGCCAGCACCCGCCATCCTCGCTGGAGCAGCGCCGCCGTCTCAATACCATTGCCACAGCCCAGGTCAACTGCCGTCAGACCGTCTACCGCATCGGGATACTGTTCGATCATTTTGAGAAAAAACGGGCGTGGGGCGCGTCCTGCGTTCGCCTGATAAAACCCGCTCCACCGATCCTGAATGTCACCTGTCATCAGCCGTCATCCCAATCGTGTTTTGAGCATACTGATCATAGCGGATACTTGAAGAAAGTGCAGAGTACAAAGTGCTGAGTGCTGAGAACCCATCTGAATGTTATCGAAACACGGCGGATGCCCTGGCGGGCATCCCTACAAAATCATAAAAACAATGGTTTTGTTTGTAGGGACGTGCGCCAGCACGTCCGCGTTACCATACACCACTCTGAATATTCAGATGGGTTCTGAGAAAAACCTCACCCCCAGACTCCCTCTCCATGTGGAAAGCGGCTGAAAACCGTAACGCATGGGTTAAAGTCCCTCTCCATAGTGGAGAGATACCGTGATTGCCGATGCGCTGGCATGGTTGAATGCGCGTCTGCCGGCGGCGGGACAAAACCGGCTGGGCGCAGATACGCACTTCGCCCGCCGCCTATCTCAGGCTTATTGGGACGGAAAGCGATCGTCCGCGTAGACGTACTGGTGATAACTTTGCACCAAGTTGTCGCGGATGACGTTGTAGTAG
>Ga0224723_1001260_pt1 | contig 15604 bp, 13 predicted proteins | sample Balambano_FR2_Me_FD_161647 | JGI IMG/M metagenome (GOLD analysis project Ga0224723, IMG submission 161647) | Freshwater sediment microbial communities from Lake Towuti, South Sulawesi, Indonesia - Balambano_FR2_MetaG | ecosystem: Environmental > Aquatic > Freshwater > Lake > Sediment | place...
CTCTTTATTTTATTACGTCAAAAGTTAACTTTATCTAACGACCAGTTCGCAATCATTATCCAGCAGACCATAACTACATTTTCTGCTTTAGTTCACTTCCCTGTCCGATCTCCTGTCCGAACCTGAGAAGTATGGCTGTTGACGTACTTAGAGAATTAGGTATAATTTGCCTTGCCTATTTTCGGTTCGTAAGTTTATGAAAAGGAGGTGGTGCTGTAATAAAAGTTTGAAAAATTTTTGTACGCTGACGTTTGTTGAAAAACCACCTATTTAAAAATTCTTCTTGGAGGAGAAACTCATGTTACGAAACCGTTTGTTTGCTTTAATCGGTTTGTTGGTGATTGCGAGCATGGTGCTTGCCGCGTGTGCCCCTGCCGCAGAACCCGCTGACCCGGAAACCGTCGAAGTTGTGGTGACGGAAGTTGTTGAAGTTGAAGTAGAACGCGATGCTTTCACAACCCCTCACCCAATTTTGGGCGATTTGAGAGTGCGCCAAGCACTTTCCTATTGTACGAATAAATTGGACTTGATTAAGTCTGTGTATGTCACCTTAACGCCTGAACAACAAGAAGGCTTGGTGATGAACACCAATATCCCAACCGACCACTGGGCTTATGCTGGTGATGATAACATCACCATTTACCCATTTGACTCAGCAGCCGGTATGGCATTGCTTGATGAAGCCGGTTGGACCCTCGCTGAAGGTGCAACTGTTCGCACCAATGCCGATGGCGACGCCCTCGCGCTTCAATTCACAACTACCAATGCCACCTTCCGCCAAACTTGGGCGGCTGTGTGGGAACAACAAATGGCTAACTGTGGCGTTCAAATTATCCGCTTACATGCACCTGCTTCTTGGTGGTTCGGTGATACCACTGGTTTAGCCCGCCGCGATTTCACACTTGGTGCTTTTGCTTGGGTTGGTACTGCTGACCCAGGTGGACAAACCCTGTATGCTTGTGACCAAATTCCTACCCCTGCAAACAATTGGGAAGGTCAGAACTATATGGGTTGGTGTAATGAAACCGCTAGCAATGCGATTAAGAACGCCAATAACACTTTAATTAAAGATGAACGTATTGGGTTCTACCGCGATTTCCAAGCCCAATTTACTGCTGATGTTCCGAGCATTCCTTTGTTTAACCGCACTGAAACCCTTGCAACCAATGCAAGCTTAACAGGCTTTGCCCCTACACCTGGCGAACCCTACTATACTTACAATGTATATGATTGGGAAATTGCTGGTAGCGACACCATTGTGATGGGCTTCCCACAAGAACCTGCCTCACTCTTTACTCTTGTGGAAGATGCCTATGTAGCAAATGTTGCTTACACTTTGATACGCCCACTACAATCCACTAGCTTGAATTATGACTTCCAAGCTGTGTTAGTGCAACAATTGCCCACCCTCGAAAATGGTGGCACCACCAATAATGATGTGGAAGTTGCTGAAGGTGCTAAAGTTGTGGATGCTAACGGTAATGTGGTTGACCTTGTCGCTGATGGTAGCGTAACCATTATCAATGCCGCTGGTGAAACAGTTGAATACACTGGTGGAACGGTCACCATGAAACAACTCGTTTCTCGCTTCGACCTCATTGATGGCTTAACTTGGGAAGATGGCACACCTGTAACGGGTGCTGACCTTGAACTTGGTCAAAAAATCGCCTGTGACCCAGACTCCGGTGCTACTTCATTCATCACCTGCGACCAAACACAAAGTGTTGAGTTCTCTGGTAATGGTTATACCCAAACTTGGTTACCTGGCGTTCAAAGCCCGTTGTACTTCCTCCCAGTTTGGCCGATTTATCCTGCTCACCAATTGGGTGATGTTCCTGCCGCAGAATGGGCAACCAACCCGCTCGTTGCAGAAACCCCACTTTCTTATGGTCCATACCGCATTGTGGAATGGGTCAAGGGTGAACGCATGGTCTTTGAAGCCAATCCATTCTGGTCTGGTACCCCAGTGAAGACCCCCAATATTGTGATTCAAATCATCACCCCTGAAAGCCAAGAAGGTTTGCTCTTAGGTGGTGAAATTGACACCCTTGCTTCAGAAGCGATTGTCAGCCCGACTGAAACATTAGCTGCCGCCGCGGCAGAAGGCAGAATTACCCTGTATGTGAACCCAAGCGCGACCTGGGAACACATTGACCTTGCTTTGTTCCTGCGCTAATTTTGCCTATGTAAGTGTAAGTTAAAAATAAGTGTGCCTCGTGAGAGGCACACTTATCCTATCCGAGGTGTTTCAATGACCGCATTTTTTATCAGACGAATATTTCAAATGATTATTGTGGTGCTGGTTTCAGCAGTTGCTTCGTATGCTCTGTTAAACCTTGCGCCAGGTGGACCGCTGGCCGGACTCAGGCAACAACAACAAAACGACCGCTTCCGGATTACAGAAGAAGATATTGCTCGCATCCGTGCTTATTTTGAATTGGACTTATACCTTCCTTATCGTTTTACCCGCTGGTTAATTGGCGAGCCACGAGGTCCACTTGTGATTGGGGGACAGGAATATTTTTCTGACTTAATTGTCGGTTGTCGAAAACCCGTTGAAACAGAAAGTTTGAATCAAGAAACAGGGGAATTTGAAACACGCGTAACAGGCTGTAATGAATATGTACAATTGAAAGACTTAGAAGGCAGACGTACCAGCCGTGGCATCTTACTAGGAGATTTTGGCTTGTCATGGCGTATTTTGCGCGACCGCCCTGTTGCGGACTTGCTTTTGAGCAGACTACCGAAAACCTTACAGTTAATTGGTCTTTCCACATTCCTCTCATTGCTGATTGGAATACCATTAGGGGTGTATTCAGCAGTCAGGCAATATTCACGCTTTGATTATATATTTACTACATTAGCGTTTATAGGCTCTGCCATGCCGACCTTTTTCTTTGGCATCTTGATGATTATCTTTTTCTCCCTTGTACCTAAAGAAGCGGGGTTGCCTTATATACCTGCGGGGTTATCAGAGTCAGTTCGGGATTACACCATACCCCTTATTGGCGATGTAGAAGCAGGTAGTTTCAAAGATAGAGTTTTACACATCTTATTGCCCGCATCCGTGCTTACCATCGTAAGTATTTCGGCATATAGCCGTTTTGTACGTGCCAGCATGTTGGAAGTGATGCGGCAGGATTATGTGCGTACCGCTCGTGCCAAAGGCTTATCTGAACGCATTGTCATTTTGAAACACGCGCTTCGAAATGCGCTCATACCGTTTATTACAATTGTTGTATTTACATTGCCTGGGCTATTCGCCGGCGCCATTATTACTGAAAGCATTTTTGCATGGCCTGGCATGGGGCGATTGTACCTCCTTGCATTAGGTGATTATGATTACCCAGTTGCCATGTCTATCTTTTTTATTCTTGCGATTCTTACGGTAATTGCTACTCTCTTGCGTGATTTTCTCTACACGCTTGCAGACCCACGCATTCGCTTATCTTAAAAGTAGAGGAACACACTATGACCGTTGCACAAGTAGCAAACCTATCAGCAGAAGCCATATCCATCGAAGAGCGTTCCCCACTTCAAATTATATTGATGCGTTTCAGACGGCACCGTTTGGCAATGGTGTCGCTTATCTTGATGATTTTTATTTTTACGATTACCGTATTTGCCCCTGTGATTGCCCCTTTTGAAGTACAAGAACTTTCTGTAAATAAGTATTTTGTTCCTTGGGGAACGGTGGACGAAGAAACCGGGCGCGTTCACCACATGGGAACCGACCACATCGGCAGAGATTACTTCTCGCGCCTCATTTATGCTGGGCGCATTTCACTTACGGTTGCACTTATCTCTGTCCTCATATCGGAAACCATAGGCATTGTCATTGGGGCAGTTTCTGGCTTCTTTGGCGGTTGGATAGACTCTGTTTTAATGCGCTTTGTAGAATTTATGCTCACCATCCCTACATTGCCATTGTTATTGATTATCTCAGCCATGCTTTTGCGGGATGAAAACCTGATACCCATTCCAGAATCAATATTAACTTTTATGGGCAACCTTCTGCTCCTCACCCCAAGAGACGCACGCAGTGCTGTTCTGATTATATTAATCCTCGCTGGCTTTGGCTGGCTAAACGCCGCCCAACTCATGCGCGGCATGGTACTTTCTCTACGTGAACAAACATTCGTAGAAGCCTCACGCTCATTAGGTGCTTCCAACTTCCGCATCATCACCCGCGACATGATTCCAAACGCCATGGCACCTATTATCGTAGATGCCTCACTCGGTTTAGCAGGCTACATCGTGGGCGAAGCCGCCCTTGCCTTTTTAGGTTTTGGGATTCAAGACCCGATTCCGACGTGGGGCAACATGTTAGCCGCATCCCAACAATTCATGCTCGACCGCCCGTGGCTACCACTGGTACCTGGTCTTCCCATTTTCATCTGCTCTTTAGCTTTCAACTACATCGGCGATGGCTTACGCGACGCACTTGACCCGCGCTTAAAACTCTAACTTTGGAGAATTCTTGTGACTGAAAATACAAACACAAATCAACCTCTGCTAAAGATACAAAACCTCAAAACTTATTTTTACACCGAAGACGGAGTTGTACGCGCTGTAGACGGCGTAGACCTAGAAGTTTACCCCGGCGAAGTGCTAGGCATCGTAGGCGAGTCAGGTTGTGGCAAAAGCGTTACCTCTCTCTCTATCATGCGACTCATTGGTCAGCCCGGAAAAATTGTAGAAGGTCAAATCCTATTTGAAGGCACAGATTTACTACAAATCCCCGAAAATGAAATGATGCAAGTGCGCGGCAATCGGATTTCTATGATTTTTCAACAGCCGCAAACTTCGCTTAATCCCGTATTTCGCGTGGGCGACCAAATAGGTGAAGTTCTTAACATCCACCAAGATTTTGGTAAAGAAGCCGCCCAAACTCGCACCATTGACCTGCTCTCTCAAGTTGGCATCCCAGATGCAGAGCGACGAACGCAAGCTTTTCCACACGAACTCTCAGGTGGCATGGCACAACGCGTGATGATTGCTATGGCACTCGCCTGCGTCCCCGATTTACTCATTGCAGACGAACCCACCACTGCTCTCGACGTCACCATCCAAGCCCAAATTCTAGACTTGATGCGTAACCTGCGTACTCAACTCGGCTCAGCAGTTATCCTCATCACCCACGATTTAGGTGTAATTGCCGAAATGGCAGACCGTGTGGCAGTCATGTATGCTGGGCAAGTGGTTGAACAAACCAGTGTTAAGAACTTGTTTGCAGAACCACTCCATCCATACACAAAAGGCTTAATTGGCTCAACCCCTATTCTAGGTAAAGTACGTGAAAAGTTAGATGTTATCCCTGGCTCAGTACCAAACCTAATTAATCTCCCTGTAGGTTGTCGCTTTGCTCCGCGTTGCCAAGCCCGCATTGAACATAACCTATCTATCTGCACTGAAAAAGAACCAGACCTCATCCAAACTAGTGGCGGGCACTCCGTCCGTTGCTGGCTGTATCAAGAGGCGAATGGGCACACCCCGCCTCACAATTCCCAAATCAACGCAAAGAAGTGAACCGACTATGTCAAATAATCAATCCAAAAGTAATTACGATTTAGTTGTAGTAAAAGACTTGGTGAAATATTTTCCCGTCCGTTCTGGCGTTCTTCAACGTGTAAACGCTTGGGTAAAAGCAGTTGACAAAGTCAGTTTCACCGTCAAAGAAGGCGAAACACTTGGGCTAGTAGGCGAATCCGGGTGCGGCAAAACAACTGTCGGACGCGCCATGCTGCGATTAATCGAACCAACCTCTGGCTCCGTCTTTATCAACGGAGAAGATGTTATTGCAATGCGTTCTCAATCACTCAAAACTGCTCGCCGCAACATGCAAATCATCTTCCAAGACCCGTATGCCTCACTAAATCCACGCTTGCCCATCGGCGAATCTGTGATGGAAGGGCTACACATTCACAAAATTGGCGACCCCAAAGAACGCTGGGAAATTGTTCTCAAGATGCTCAAAAAAGTCGGCTTAGAAGAATATCACGCCCGTCGTTATCCACATGAATTTTCAGGAGGTCAACGCCAACGCATTGGCATCGCTCGCGCCTTAGCATTGAACCCAAAATTCATCATCTGTGATGAACCCGTCTCTGCGTTAGATGTTTCTATCCAATCACAAGTACTTAACATTTTGAAAGACTTGCAAAACGAATTTGGTCTCACCTACCTTTTCATTGCTCACAACATGAGCGTAGTTGAACACATCTCTGACCGTGTTGCCGTCATGTACCTCGGCAAAATTGTTGAATTAGCAGACCGCAATGAACTTTTCCGTAATCCTTTGCACCCCTACACCCAAGCCCTCATGTCGGCTATTCCAATCCCAGACCCAACGGTCAAGCGTGAACGCACCATCCTCAAAGGCGATGTGCCCAGCCCACTCAACCCACCCAAAGGTTGCCGCTTCCATACACGCTGTCCGATTGCCGTTGAAAAATGCGGGCAAGAAGAACCTGAATTTCGAGAAGTTCGCCCGAACCACTTTGTAGCGTGTTGGCTGGCTGAATAAAATTAAGAGACTGCGTAAGCAGTCTCTTTTTATTTAACATGGTTATAATATTCAGCATGATGAAAAAAATAATTCCATTTGTAATCATGATTGTTTTGATAACTGGATGTGCCCGCTTTCAAAATACAGATGAAACGCCAAACGCCTCAACACCTACGGGGATACTTGCTTCACCAACCCCAACAGTTCCCATCAGTACACTGACAGTTTGCCTAGGCGCGGAACCGAATAGTTTATATCCATTTGGGGAATTGAACGCACCTGCCCGTAGCGTACTCGCCGCCATTTACAACGGACCGATTAACACTATTGATTATGAATATCAACCTGTGATATTGACTGAATTGCCAACACTTGAAAATGGCGATGCCCAAATTACACGAATAACCGTTCAACCTCAAAGTGAAATTGTAGATGCAAATGGAAATATAGTCACGTTAGAAACTGGTGTAAAAGTTAAACCTGCTGATTGTCGCAGTGATGATTGTGTGATTACTTATGACGGCACCGACGCAATAGAAATGGACCAAATGATTGTCACCTTTCGCATGAGACAAGACTTAACATGGTCAGACGGTACGCCTGTGGTTGCAGATGATTCAATTTACTCATTTCAAATTCAAGCCGATACAAATGTCAATTCATATTTAATAGACCGTACTCAAATTTATGAAGCCGCCGATACGTATGTTTTGCAATGGTTCGGCATACCTGGCTTTATTGACCCCACATTTTTTACAAACTTTTGGCAACCTGCTCCAAGACATGTGTGGAGTGAATTCTCTGCTGACCAATTATCTTCGATTGATATTGCTTCACGCACACCAACAGGTTGGGGACCATATATGGTCAAAGAGTGGATTCCGAATGACCATATAACATTAGAGAAAAATCCCTATTACTTCCGCACCCAAGATGGTTTCCCAAAAACGGATGAAATCAACTTTCGCTTTATCTCAGACCCAGACATTGCTCTGACAGAATTAATCGCCGGGCGGTGTGATGTGTTAGACCCTTCGATTAATTTAGATAATCATGTTGGCTTATTGCAAGAGATGCAATCTGCTGAACAAGCCCAAGCCTTTGTAACAACTGGCATGTCAGTGGAATGGTTAGGCTTGGGGCTTAATCCCGCCTCGTATGATAATGGTTATGTTGTCGGGCAAGATAGACCAAATTATTTTGAAGATGTTTATGCCCGCCAAGCGATTGCTTATTGTTTGAATCGTCAAGCCGTTGTAGATAATGTTTTGTTTGGTTTTACGAGTGTACCTGCTAGTTATGTGCCAGTGAATCATCCAACGTATGATTCAAACTTAGATGCGATTCCATACGACCCAGAAGTGGGAATTTCATTACTTGAACAAGCTGGCTGGCAAGACCATGATGATGACCCATCTACACCACGCCGTGCGATTAGCGTGCGTAATGTAGCATATAACGTGCCACTGGAATTAAATTATTACACTACATCTACTGCCCAACGCCGCCAAGTGACTGCCATCCTTGAAGACTCACTAGCAGAATGTGGTATTGGATTGAACATCCAATATTTTTCGCAAAATGAATTGTATTCGCCGAATGGTTTGTTATTTGGTCGCCAATTTGATTTGGCTGAATACGCCTTAGGTGTTGAAAGTGTAGAAGCGGCTTGTCATTGGTTTATGTCATCTGAAATTCCAAATGCTGAAAATGAATTTATCGGCACAAACATCACAGGGTTTCAGGATGAAGAATATGATTCCGCGTGCCGAACCGCTCAAGGGTACGTGCGAGGCGAGCAAGAATATTTGAATCAATATCGCCAGACACAAATCATCTTTGCTGAAGAATTACCAGCCATTCCACTTTTTTATCGTTTACGCATTGCCGCCGCTCGCCCAGATGTTTGTGGATTTGCTTTAGACGCAACAGCCAATCCACTCTGGAATATTGAGGATATGGCAATCGGCGAAACCTGTCAAAACTGATTAGTGTTTGCAAGGTGAAGTTTGCTATAATTTATTTATTAATTGCACGAAGAATTTATCTTTTTATTTCATCTGTATTCGGATGATGGATTAGGAAATCTATGGAACGCAGAATTCTGCTGGTAGATGACCAACGCGATATTTTGAAATTATTGCGCTCTGCCTTAGATACGCTCAAAAACGAAAAAATTAAAATCTCTGAAGCACCTTCAGGCGAAGAAGCCTTGCTTGAATCCACGCGCCATAAAGTGGATTTGCTCGTGACCGATTACAAATTGCCGGGCATGAGTGGTGTGGAATTAATGCATAAGATTCGCGTGCGCCACCCAGAAGTGAAAGTGATTCTTGTGACTGGTACAAGCGATAAAAAAGCGCGTGACGAAATGTTAAACGCTGGCGCGTTGGCAATTTTTGATAAACCGATTCCGATGGCAGATTTTTTAGATTCTGTCGAACGTGGTTTGGGGCTTGTGCAAACTATCTTTCCGCCAGAAAAAGCAACAGAACAAATTGAAGAAAAACGCTACACGCGCGTATCCGACCTGATTGCAAACTTCAGGCAAGATGCAGGAGCAGAAGCGGTTTTTCTTCTCAATGATAGAGGTTTGGTGCAAGCACGCACAGGGTCGTTGCGCGACTCAAGTATGGAAGTCTCTTTAATTTCTTCGTTGATGGCGATTCACAGTGCTAGTTTGAAGGTGGCACGTTATAACCATCAAGAAAATTTAGATGCCTATCATGTCTTTAGCAATGGTGACCACGATTTATTTTTTATTCCTGTAACACCCATGTATGCTTTGCTGATTGCAGGCAATGGGCTAGCAACAGAAGAACGAGTTTTAGAAACAATCGGTGGATTGCTTGCCTTAAGAACGGAGTTAGAACGTGCTTTGAAGTCTATGGGTGTGACAGGTGAATTGAAAGAAGTTTCCGCTTCTGCCGCCGTTCAAACTGTTCCACTCAAGCAAACAGATAAATTAGCCCGAGCAGTTCCCGCCCCTGAAATGGAGCAGTTACTACAACAAGCCCCAAAGCAAAAATCCAAAGCACAAAATGTAGATGATTTTTGGAACGAAGCCGCAGAAAAGAATGCAAAAAAATCTGCTAATCCTGATGTGATGTCATTAGAAGAAGCGAAAAAACTTGGACTTCTTTCGGACGGAAAGTAAAATTTTTTGTGATACAATACTGCCCGCACTGGGGTATGGTGCAATGGCAGCACACCAGCCTTTGGAGCTGTGGATCTTGGTTCGAATCCAGGTACCCCAGCCACACTCTATTTGAAACGGGATTTGTCGCAGAGCAATGCTTGGCACAAATCCTGTTTTGTTTAATATCATGTCACCCTGAGCGAAGGGTCTCGAATATAATCTTAGAGATACTTTGCCACGAAGAGCAAGAGCGCGGCTCAGTATGACAACCTTGAGGTGAACTTATGAAAATAACTGCTATCTTACTCGCCGCGGGGCAGGGGACTCGTATGAAATCATCATTGCCGAAGGTATTGCATCCGATTGCCGGCAAACCGATGATTGCTCATGCTTTGAATGCGATACAAAAATCCACAACCGAAAAACCAATTGTGGTGGTTGGGCATGGAGCGGACGAAGTCATTAAATACCTTGGTGATTCTGCTCAAACAGTTTTGCAAGAACCACAATTAGGCACAGGTCATGCAGTCATGCAAGCAGAATCTTTGCTTAAAGGCAAAACTGATTTAGTCGTTGTCTGTTATGCAGATATGCCGTTGTTACGCGGCGAGACGTTACAAAAACTAGTTGAGACTCAAAAAAATAATAAAGGTCCAATCTCCATGTTGACAGTCATTGCAGATGACCCGCGCGGGTTTGGCAGAATCATTCGTAATCAAAAGAATACGGTTGAAGCCATTGTTGAAGAATATGTTGCTACTGAAGAGCAAAAGAAAATTAAAGAATTAAATGTGGGCGGATATTGTTTTGATGCAAATTGGTTATGGGGGGCTTTGCATCGAATTCCGAAGAATGAGAAAAAAGGTGAATATTATTTGACAGATACTGTTGAATTAGCATCGAAAGATAATTTGCCAGTCTTAGCCACTGTCATGGATGATGTAGAAGAGACGATTGGAATTAATACACGCGTGCATTTATCTGAAGTGGAAACGGCGATGCGAAAAAGAATTAATGTTGACCATATGTTAAATGGCGTCACTTTAGCCGACCCTGCTTCCACGTATATTGAAGCGGATGTGAAAATCGGCAAAGATACAGTCATCATGCCGAATACATATCTGCATGGCAAAACTGAAATCGGTGAAAAGAATGTGATTGGACCAAACACGATTATCCGCGATACAAAAATTGGAAATGGATGTAAAGTGTTGGCATCTGTTTTGGAAGGGGCAGTGTTAGAAGATGATGTGGATATGGGTCCGTTTGCGAGATTGCGAAAAGGTGCTCATTTAGGAAATCATGTTCACATGGGAAATTTTGGTGAAGTGAAAGATTCGTATTTGGCAGATGGTGTCAAGATGGGGCATTTCTCATATATTGGCAATGCGCAAATTGGTGCGAATACAAATATTGGTGCGGGAACGATTACTTGTAATTATGATGGTGAGAAAAAACATCTCACCGAAATTGGTGAAGATGTTTTTATTGGTTCGGATACAATGTTAGTGGCTCCGCTCAAAATTGGAGATGGTGCTAGAACTGGTGCTGGGGCTGTTGTCAATAAAAATGTGGAAGCAGATACGCTTGTAGTTGGTATGCCCGCACGAGCCATAAAAAAATTGGAAAGAAAGAATAAAAAGTAGACAAGTAAACAAGTAGACAGGTAGATACGAATGACAAAAGAAGAGAAACAATCCTTAATTGATTTAGCAAACGAAGCCCGCAGACGAGCATACGTGCCATATTCAAAATATCCAGTGGGTGCGGCGTTACGCACAAAAAGCGGACGTTTATATACAGGTGTGAATGTTGAAAATGCGGCGTATCCGCAGACGATGTGTGCGGAACGTGTGGCGATTTTCAAAGCCGTGTCTGAAGGTGAAACTGAATTTGAAGTGATTGCAGTTGTTACGAACAATGGTGGCTCACCGTGTGGAGGATGCCGTCAGGTAATGGCTGAATTCGGTTTAGATACTGTCGTGTTGTTAGCCAATGGTGAAGGAAAGTTGGTAAAGGAAACAACGGTGAATGAGTTACTGCCCGAAGCGTTTACGCCGAAGCATCTTGTGGTAAATAAGTAACCCAAGTTGCTACCTTTGTAGAATTTTTGTCAAAACTACCTGTAAAAACCCTTTTCAGCCACGAATTACGCGGATTTTCGTTAATCGGTTCAAAAAATCCGCGTGAATTAGCGAAATTCGCGGCAAAGAAATTTAGAGTAGCAACTTAGGTTAAGTAGACAGGTAGAATTATGTTAAGAAAGACCCATCCACCAATGTTTCACGAACAAACGAATTACCAATCTCCCCCTCTACTAACGCAAAGCAGTTTTCTTCCCCTTACTGATTAATTTTTTATGTTCATTCATATAAGCACGTAGCAAAGTATTCATGCGGGTTTGATAGCCATTGCCTTGTTCTTTGAACCAGTCAATCACATCACTATCTAATCTTAGTGTCAATTGGCGTTTGGTTCTTGGTTTTAACCCGCGTCGCATGATACCCCTTGCAAACATTTCAGGTGTAATTTCAGGGATATCTGAAAGGTCAATGTCTTCCTCTTTCATCGAATCTAATCGCTTAAAGTCAGTGCCCGATTTCTTTGAAATATTGTTCTTCTTCATTTTTTGTTGCCTTTCTGGCTGAGATGATACGGATAACATCATCTTCATCTGTATGTGCTACAACAATGACGCGAAACTTCAAGAGTCCAAACGTAAGGTAGCGTGTTTCTCCATATTCAAAGCGCAAATCTTCAATCGTGAAAATATCTCCATCAAACATAGCAGGGACATCCACAAAATCAATGCCATGTTTTTCAATATTCTTGAGCCGTTTTGCTTCATCCCAAGTGAATCTCATTAATTTATTGTAACTACATTTAGTAACTCCGTCAACCCATTTCCCTAATCCTTGTTTCTCATTACTCATATCTTATCCCTCACTCAACCTCTCCATTTCCTGTATACTTTCCCCATGCCTGATTTTCGTTCTTTCCGCGCTTCTGCTGTTGTACTTCGTCATGCTGACTGGGGCGAGGCAGACCGCTTGTTAACTCTTTATACAAAAGAGCAAGGCGTTGTGCGTGCATTGGCAAAAGGTGCCAGAAAAGTTACGTCACGCAAAGCAGGTCATTTACAACCGTTTACTTACATCACGATTCAATTAGCAAAAGGGCGAGATTTGTTAATTGTGACGCAAGTTGAAACGATTAATGCGTTTCTTCCATTGCATGATGATTTGTCAAAGACAAGTTATGCCGCATATGTAATCGAGTTGCTGTTAAGATTTTCGTATGAGGAAGAAGGCGGTAACTCAACAATTTTTCGTTTGTTGGTTGAGACGTTAGACCGAATCGAAAAAGAATCTGATTCATGGTTGGCGATTCGATATTATGAAATGCGTTTGTTAGATGCTGTCGGATTTCGTCCACATCTGTTTGAATGTGCAAATTGCGGACGTGAAATTTTGCCAGAAGACCAATTTTTTTCTTTTATAGCAGGTGGAGTGATTTGCCCGCGCTGTGGGGAAGGTTTGCCAAACTTAACCAAAATTTCTTTAGAGACTTTGAAATATTTACGCCACTTCCAAAGGTCAAGTTATAAAGATTCTTCCCGCGCTCAGCCCAGTTCTGACGTCAAGAAAGAGGCGGAAGTTTTGATGCAAGGATATTTCACTTATATCCTTGAACGTGAGTTGAATACGCCGGGCTTTATCAAAAAAGTGAAAGCATAATTTGGAGTCAGCCAGCTGGCTTATTATGGGAGCAAGCTCCCTGACTCCATATTTTATCCACCGTCTTTTTTTATTTTGATAATTTTTCTTCGCATGGTATCGGTCAGCGGGCTTGATTTAATTGGCGTGGTGATAGATTTTGAATCTGAAGCGTAGCCAAATCTTCGAAGCGTAATTCTGTGTACCCAACTCAAAATTGCTTTGGCTGAAAATTCTTCTTCATAAGGGATGGGGGTGGTGGCGTTATTTTCAATTGCGATTCGTAAATCGTTTGCGCTTTTGCCTTCAAACTCTGTGCGTCCAGCCCCAATTGCCCAATAGATGTGTGCATCACTCGATGCAATTTTTGCTAATGGCAAATAAATAGAAAGTTTTTGAGCCACACGGTCAAAATTTTGTGTGCCCATGTTATGCGTTTCAATTCCTTTCAACACGGCTTTGGCACGCGGATTGGTCATTGCGCCGAACACGGCTTCCATGGAAAGGCTGTTTGGTAAATTATTAAATGGATGTGGTGCAATGGCAATGCCACCTTGTTTGCCAATGTGTAGCAATGTATCAGTTATAGATAAGCCAGGCGGTGGTAATGTTTTGATGAACAATGCTACTAGATGACCATCTTTGGTTGAGATTTCTACGCCGGGGATGACTTCGATTCCATACTTCGGGGCGAGTTGTTGCGCTTCGATGGAGCCGCGAATCTCATCGTGGTCAGTGATGGCAATTATATTTAATCCGACATCGGATGCGTGTTTTAAAATTGCGCGTACAGTGGTGGTTGCATCATGGGAGTAGATGCTATGAATATGTAAGTCTGCGGTGCCCATTGTGCTTCCTAATATTAAGTTTTAATCAAAGAATGCTTATAACACACACTTTCAAAAAAGATACGAAGTTTTAACCTTACGTTTTTGTTATGTTAAAAATCAATAAGATGAAGTGCTTCGCTTCTTTAACTTATGTAAAGTTGGTTTTGTTTCAAGAAATTTTTTCTTGTACCGCGACATTTTGCAAATTAACAAATTAATCGAGCAATAAATCTGACTTTTAAAAGCCAAGTTCAAACCACTGCCCCGCAAGGGGATAATAAGTCACGGAGACACTGAGAAAAGCATTAAAAAACTCCGTGACTCGGTGTCTCGGTGTTTCAAAATGGTTTCAGCGTATTGCTAGGTTTAATTGTTAATCTGCAATATGTCGCCAGTGAAAAGCGAAATGAATTTCGCTCTACTAAAATCATTAATCTGCCGCTACACCTACTTGCACAGGTGCCACATTCTTTCGCCAGAAAAATGCCCAATACATAATCACTGAAACTGTATAAAGAATTATCGTTCCAATAAATGGCGGACCAAATCCATAATTAACCTGCAACCAACCGCTAATCGTCGGGCTGAATGCCCAACCGAAATTCCATGCCATGCTGGTTAAACTCGCAATCGTTGCACGAGCAGATGGGTCAACACGTTCCATGACGAAGGTTTGATATACAGGACTGCTCATGTTCATTAACGCAAGCCGAATATAAAATGTCGCCGCACCAACCCAAAAAATGGGTGAGAACCCAAGCAGAATTAAGAAAGGAATCGAAAGCGCTTGCGAAATGACGACGAGTTGAATCTTGCCCATCCGTTCAGCAAGCGGAGGTGCAACGAGTAATCCAATTGCCATTGCAAGTGAACCCCAAGCAAATAATGTGCCAATCACAGGGTCTGGCTGACGATGTACTTCACGGAAAAACACATTCATAAAAGGCATGATTAATCCCGCACCAATGGATGTGAGTAACATCGGCAAAATAAATTGAACAAGTAACTTGGGTTGTTTTTTGGCATATTCCAACGGAGCAAAAATAGCACGGTTTGATTTTGCAACCTTTGGAGATTTGATATATATCAACGGCAAAATTGCAATCATCGCAAAAATGCCTGAGACTAAAATTGTATTTCCATAAGCAGTGCTATCTGTGGCGGAGATATTTTGTACGTTTCCAATCCAAGTAGGCAAGTAGCCACCAACCCAACTGCCCACAGAACTCATCGTCATCATTAAGCCTTGACCAAAACTGAACAAATATGTTCTTTCTTTTTCATAACTGTTTTCCATCAAAAAAGGTGACATGGTGACGCCGGCTAAACTTTGCGCTAAACCTGAAAGCACATTCATCGAATAAAACGAAAATTCAGTTTGCCAAATTGCCATTGCCAAAATTGATACACC
>Ga0224723_1001261_pt1 | contig 15596 bp, 16 predicted proteins | sample Balambano_FR2_Me_FD_161647 | JGI IMG/M metagenome (GOLD analysis project Ga0224723, IMG submission 161647) | Freshwater sediment microbial communities from Lake Towuti, South Sulawesi, Indonesia - Balambano_FR2_MetaG | ecosystem: Environmental > Aquatic > Freshwater > Lake > Sediment | place...
TCACCCGCTTCCCCGCCAAACACTGACTTGGGGTAATCCCAAACCGCCGCTTAAACGCCACCGCAAAATGCCCCATATTGCCGTATCCCATCGCAGTCGCGACTTCTGAGACTTTCAAATTCCCCTGGCGCAAGAGCCTTTCTGCCTGCTCCAACCGCTGCTGCTGCACATACCCCACGATGGTTGTGTTGAAGAGCTGCTTAAACCCGCGCAACAGCGTGCGATCGCTCACTCCCACCTGCTGCGCCAATTCCAGCATCGAGGGCGGATTTTCTAATCGAGTCTCCAAAATCTCCCTAGCATGGTGCAAACGCGCGATCGTCTCTGGCTTCAGTCCAGGGCGTATCCGAGTTTGCGTCGGCTCCTCAGCAAGAGAGTCGAGATAGATCACCAACAGTTCCATCACCTTTGCCTGAAGATACAGCCGCTTTAACTCACCGCGATAGGGCGTATCCCACATCTGCTGCGCGATCTCGCGGATGGCAGGCGTGACGGTGGGATAAAACGCAACCTTCCAATCCTCTCCCTGAAACAACTGCTTTACCGGATCAGACGGCTGCTGGCAATTGCCCATTAAAAACGAGTCCAGCACCTCTGGCTCAATTTCTACATTGATGCAGGTGAGCCGCTGCCCTGACCGATAGGTTTCCACATAGCCCGGTGAAATGCCGCTACCCGAGAAATAGCTGCGAGTGCCGCCCAGTCTGGGATGAATATCGCAATCAAAATAGCCAGACGGAAAAATCCCGATCTGAATCGGATGATCATGGGCGGGTGTTTGAGCGATGAAGTCCTGGTGATACTCACAATCGTTGAAGTTCAACCACACCCCTGGCGCTAGATCCATGCCGCGACTGTAGCCTTGCCCCAGAAGTGTTGGCACACCCGTCAGTTCCTCAAAATCATCCAGTATTAGATTATCAGGGCAGGTGATAGCGGCCTGCCGTTCCAGTTCGTCCCAGTCAGATTCGTTGAGAATGAGCGTCATGGTGGGGGTGAATGCGATCTGAAGATTAACCTAAATAAGAATAATTTTCAATAAATACACCACAATGCCCCTGCTATAGGAACTCCTCACTATGCAACTTCGAGAATCTACGAATGAACTTACAGGTGTCGCAGAAATGCTGAGGAGCCGTTGCCGCCAGGTCGCCCTTACACAGCCCAGCAAATTCTCGATAAAGGATTCTGGCCTGAGAACAGAGATTAAGCCTCGGGTTCCACCAAAATCCACTCATCTTTAGTGTCGCCGCGTTTTAGATACAAACTAAAGTCTCTTTCCTGACGCTGCTGGGCGCGGGTTAGTCCGCCGCCTTGGAGTTGGTAAGTGCCTTCTACTTCCACAGCAGGCTGGTTCGCTATGGTAGTCCAATGATGGCCAGTGACTTTAACCCGACCCACCTGGGCAGGAGATGAGGACTCTTCCCGCAGAGCCAGTTGGCGTGATAGTAAGCTCTGAGTTTGGGCAACTTTTTGGGCGATCGCGCTCTCCACGGCGGCTTTGGGCGGTTGAGGATTCACCACGCCGCAGCCCCATAATGACAGACACAACAACAGCCCCAGGATTAGCCGCCCCAAGTTGATGGCCTTTAATCTTGCCATTTCTCACTTTCCTCTAAAAGCCCCTATCTCCAGGCTACTGCGTAAGGGCGCGGCGGGGAAGACGGGGGAAAAGCGCAAGGCAGAAGATGAAGGGCAGAAGGGAATGTCTGATAAACCCAACCAACTAATGGCCTAGCTGCTGCCATATCAAGACCAGAGCGGCACCCAGGCCGTTACCACCAAAAAATAAGCCTGCGCTTAGCCCGGTTAATGGCAGCGGCACATAGGACAGGGCAAAGGGCACCATGTTGATAAACACTAAGCCCATCGCGGCTCCGGTGGCGATTAAGAGGCCAATGGCAGCAACGGCGGAGAGTGATGCCAAGCCCAGTGAGCTTAGGAAGCAGAGTACAGCTACGGCTCCTAAACCCAGTTGTAGAGCTTTAGCCGAGCCCCAGCGTGGGGTTAGCCAGCCCCAGGGATTAGCCGTCAGCGCGGTAATCAAGAGGCTAATGGCGGTTAAACTGCCAGGAGAAAGTTGAGGCAAGCTAGGGTTCAGAAGGCCAGGTAGCGTGCTGAGTGCCAGGTTGAGGAGGCATCCTGTTTCAATACCAACAACCACCATCCATCCCAGGCGACCGCCGTATTGACGCAGTAAATGCCCTCTGTCGAAGGTCATGGCTGGCAGAGGTGGAACAGCCGTCTGAGCCAGTCGAGTTGCGGCCAACATCAGGGCAATGGCTCCCAGCATAAACGCTACGGAAGCCGATCGGGTGTTTAATAGCGTTTCTAAAAGGGGGCCGAGCGCTGCAACCAGCCCAAGCACCAAAATGATGATGGCGTTGGCATTAGGTAACTGCTCCACCGGGGCCATTTGCCGCAACAAAGCCACAACCGGGCCGCGAATGGCAATCATGGCAATCAGCCAGAGGGTCATCATAACCAGCAAAGGCCATCGGAGGACGCTATACCCTTGTAGGGGTATAGCAAAGGACAGCAGCACAAACAGGGCTCCGGCAATGGTGACACCGACGGTAATTTGGGGTAGACGGCTGCCAGTACGAACCAAAATACGGTCTGAGAAGCCGCCAAAGGCCGGTTCTATGGCAAACCCTAAAATCCCTTGAAAAATCGCCCACTGGCTGGCCAGCCCGCCAAATCCCAGGGCGTTGAGAATGGTGGGCTGGTAAAAGCCGTAGATCATAAAGCTAAATAAAATTGCAGCCAGCATTGTCGCCAACCCCCACACTTGGCCCCAAAGAACAGCAGTCGCGGGGTTGGGGTCTGGCCAGGGTCGGAGCCTGACCATCATTGTTTACATCTCCTTTACGATAGGCCGCTTAAGCCACTGTCGGGTCAGCCAGCATGACTTGGTGCCGCGCCACGATCTTAATCACATCTTCTAGGGTAAAGTTACCAGCCATCAGGGCCTAGTGTAAGTCATAGAAGTGGGGTGGATGTCAGCATAGAAGGGCTTCTTAAAGAAGAAAGGATATAACAGAAACCGGGTTTCTCAAGAAACCCGACTTCTGCTTTAGACGGTCAAAATCCAGCTCTCGCGGGTATCGGCACTGACAAAGGCCGAAGGTACAAGGGGGATATCAACCCCCAGAAAGACAAAGGCGGCGCGAATGGCGGTGGCATGAGAGGCTTCGTTGGAGCCAATACTTGCCCCGGCGGTAACTAAGGAGGGATTTTTGAGCTGAGCCACTTCGGTGGTGTAGGCAATGGCCGCATCAGTTTCCAGGGCCAGAGCTAGTTTGGCAATGTTAACGTCTGAGTCGAGGTTGCCTTCCCCTTTCTCTAGATAGGAGGAAACGTCGTAGCTGCTCTCGGCATTTACGGGGGTGGCTCCCAGGCTACGCACGGCGGCGGCTAGGGCGTCGCGGTGAGCCATGTGGTCAGCCTGATTTTTGAGGGCGAGGGCTTTGACGACCTGCCCCACATCAGACATGCTGAGCTTGCCAGCCGCAAAGCTGTAGGCCCAAATCGCCTGGTGCTCATAGAAAAGGGCATTGTTTAAAATGGCCGCATCGCTAGCCGCGTCACCAGCACTGGCATAAACAGGGCGGGGCTTGAGCGCCGACGCGCCCAGGGTTGCTGTGAGGCCAGCAATGGCGCCACCAACCACCACACGCCGTCGAGAAAGAGACTGTACAGGCTGAGATTTAGGCAAAAATAACCACTTATTCATGAAAAAACTCCTGGTTCAGGTGCAAGGTTGCTAAAGTAAGTTCAATCACTGAACTACAGGGATATACGAGTTGAATAGGCGGTTGGATTTATCTAACCTAAAAAACTTGAAGGGGCTTGCAAAATCTGTACCTTAGCACCGACCAAACGCTTAAAGCTAGCGGCTAAAAGCCTCACCTGCCCAGACAAAACCTGCCTACGCGGGTGCATGAATGGGTCAAGTTGCCGATGTTAGGCTTCTAGTGCCTGACGCCTGAACCTGATTGACTGACAAACGTTTCGTGGCTGGCGGCTAGAAGCCGCGCCTACACAGACAAAACCCGCCTGCGCGGGTGATTGACTGGATGAGCTAGTCAGCGGAGGCCGACTTGGGTGGTATAGTCGCGGTTTTAACCGCCCTAAACCAAAGTTTTGCCAGTCAACCAGCGCCTGAACTCCTCCCTTAAATTAAAATTTCATCATCCAGGGAGGTGCGTAGAAACAGGGTGCAACCTGTGTGGGTAATCGGTTGATGCACAGTGCTAGCGAAAGAGTGAATGCGATCCCCAGCCCCATAGGTCTGGCCATCGATCTCCACATTACCCTGGAGTACGACAATTTCTTCCTCTCCAGCGTGGCGATGTTGGGGAAAATCCACTGGCCCTAGGCTGCGTATAAAGCAGTCAACCCGGCGGCTAGCCTTATCTAACCGCAGTGTAGCTACCTCCACTCCAGAGGCGAACGGGTAGGGCTGCCACTTAGCACCAGCAGACTGCTCCAGCAGAGCCGTAATAGAATCTTGAACCGTTACCTCTGCGATAGGCGCTGAATCAGCGGCAATTCTCTCAAACAGACGATCTTTCAAGTTAGTTGCCATTGGCTGAAGCGGAGCTGCGTAAGCGAGAGCAGCCACAACCTCTTCTAGCTCGGCAATCTCCCCTTGCAAGGTCAACGCATCGTCCTGAAGAAGGCTGGCCTGAATCTGCTCTAGCTCAGCTTGTGCCTCATCGTCCAGAGTCGTGAGGGCGTAAGCAGACGCTAATTCAGACAGACGTTCAGGTTTCACAGCATCCCTCCTTATTTTGATTATAGGGGCAACGTTAAATTCGCGGCCTCTATACTAATAGCGGGATTTGGGCTAACGAGATGCCGGTAAGGCCAAATCGGGATATTCATCATCCATAGAGGTATGGATGATGAACTGGCAACCCCCCCGGGTATAAGGGGCGTGGCTAGAGCCCGGCAGTGAGTGGATATAATCCCCTGGCCCAAATACCTCGTCACCGATGATTAAATCTCCCTCCAGCATAAAGATTTCTTCGCTGGCCATGTGGCGGTGCCAGGGATAACAAGCTCCCGGTTCAGCTCGTAAAAAGCCAACGATTTCTCGCTTCACTGGGTCGGTGTGGACAATGGCAACGGTGATGCCAGGCACGGGATGAGGCTGCCAGTGCAGATCGTGCGATCTCACCGCCAAGTAGGGCTGAGCCACCCGCTCTAGAGTAGGTTCAGCATCGGGTTTAGACGGAGGAACATCCTGACTGAGCCGCTCAAATAGCTGAGTCTTGAGAGCCTGGTCAAGAGGCTCCAGCGAAGTACTGTAGGGGATGGCCGTGACCGCTAGCTGGTAGGCTTCTATATCCTCCGCCAGGTCTGGGCAGTCTGCTACCTGCTGTTCGACCCAGGCTCTCTCCGAGTCGCTTAATAGACCGAGCGCATAGAAGGGAGCCAGGTCACAAAAGCAGTAGTCTTGGTTGGTCATAGTTACCTGATAGTGACGATCTGCGGCACGGCTACCAGTTTTCCTGAGCGCTGAGGGCAGACTTTAACTTGCTCAATCCTAACCGAATGCGCGTTTTAACGGTGCCGAGAGCCAAGCCAGTTTGAGCCGCGATTTCACTTTGGCTCATGCCTTGATAATAGGCTAGCTCCAAAACTAGTTTTTGTTCATCAGGTAGGGTTTTTAGGGCAGCAATCACCTGGCTACGACGTTCGCGGATCACTACATCCTCGAATATATCTACGTCAGCCGCCTGCGGTTGGATCTCTTCAGCATCTATAGAAACGGTGATTGACGAGCCAGATCGCTTGACTTTGCGCAGTCGATCCAGCAAGCGACTACGGGCCAGCGTAAACAGCCAGGTATCCGCCCTGCCCTTTTGTGGATCGTAGCGCTCGGCAATGCGCCAAACCTGGGCAAAGACATCCAGAACTACCTCTTCGCTTTCCTCAACCGAGCGCAAACTCCGAAAGGCCAGGCTGTAAATGATTCGAGCATAACGGTCATAAAGTATGGATAGAGCAGCCTGATCGCGCTGGGCAATGCGCATGACTAGACCAACATCGTCAACGGCGGGGGAAGGCTCCATCCATTACTTACGCCTTGCTCAAGGGGTCATAACTCGGAAGTATACCCAATTCCCTATTCCGTTTGGGCAAATCCTTAAAAAAATTCCCCCCAGGGGGGAAGCGAATGTAGCAGGTGTTACTCCAGTTTTAATCTCTGGGCCAGGAATCGTTCGGTATAGTACAGGGCTAGCTGATTACCAAGGCCGCGAAATACCGCATCAAAGGCATGTTCTGACCAGGGCAACAGGACTAGGGCGGCCGAGTTGCCCTCAGCCTGAAGAGCACTGTGCAACTGCCTGCCAAAGAGAGGCTTTACAATGTGGTCGCGCTGACCATAAATCAGCAGGGTGGGCGGCAATCCTGGCCGGATGTAGTGAATGGGCGATGCCTGCTGGTAGAGATCGGGCAACTGCTCTGGCGTACCCCCTAAAAACGCTTCTAGCACCGCGCGACTATTGATGGGGTCAGGCACAGGAGGATTGCGATAGCCCGCTGGCAGGTCAACTGGGCCGTAGTAACTAACTACTGCCTGCACAGGTACAGCACCAGGCTGAAAAGCCGCTAGCATGGCCAGATGCGCCCCCGCTGACCAACCCACCAGAGCCAGACGGTTGGGGTCAAAGCCATAGGTGGGAGCCTGCTCGACAAGCCACACCAGAGCCGCCTGAACATCCTCCAACTGAGCAGGGAAACGGTGCTGGGGAGCGTGGCGATAATCAATGGCGACTACGGCATAACCCTGGGCGGCCATGTAGGTACTGAAGCGGGCCGTTTCTTTGGGCTCTCCCCGCTGCCAGGCACCGCCATAAATGGTCACAATGACGGGCCAGAGCGCCCGCAGAGACGTGGATTGAGGCGGTTGGTAGATGTCCAGTTTCAGGGGTGTGCCGTCTGAGGCCAACCAGGTCTGACGCTGGGGCTGCAAACTGGGATTCGGCAAGCCCTGCACGAACGCCAGTGGCACAAAGGGATGAGATCGCAGGTAGGGTTGCAGCCGGGGGGAAATTCGGGTCGCGTAGTCTGGCCCCAGTGCGGCCTGCATTTGAGCCTCTGCCCGCTGTAGGGTGGCTGGGAGTTGGAGCAGGGGCAGGCTGCTGAGCACTAGCCCAGCCGTACTCAGGGCAATGGCGATGAATCGCAGTGGAGTATCCAGCCGCAGGCACAAACTCAGCCCCAGCAGAATGCCGTTCCCCAGTAACAACAGGGGACTAATTTCTGGTGCCCCTACCCCCAGCGGCAACAGCGCAAAAATGGGGGCTGGAATCACAATCCAACTACTCAGGAAGAGGAATAGCCCGGCTAGCAGCAAGATCGCCCACGCAAGCAGATGCCCAGAAAGTTGCATAACGAATCCTTAAACCAGTGGCTGAGGCAAACCTAAGATAAGCGTAGAACGGGAATCAGGGGTAGTGGGTAGGGTAGTGCCATTCACTACAGCCCCACCAGGGCATTGTCAAAAAAAGTTGTTAATTGGCTTGACAGCAAGCACCTGTACCAGTAGTCTTTTACACTAAGCCGTTTGCACAAGGCGGCGGTTCACTCAGAGCTCGAAAATCTCGGCGCTGCCTGAAGGTGTTGACACCACCAACAGACAGCTAACCCCGCAAATCTAACAGCCAGATTGCGTGGCTAGGGTTTATGGTACCCCAGCCCCCAACCTTGCACGTCAACCGCGTGGGTGGCTGGGGTTTTCGCGTTCTTTTCCTCACCCACCCCGCTCGGCGAGGTGGGTCTATCCACCTACATCAAGGAAAACAAACGCTATGTACCAATATCCCGAATCGGATGCCGATGGTGCGTCCAATCTTCCGCCTGCGTCGTCGTCTAACCGGCAGCCCCAGCCGGAGCGCGTGCGCCATGTGCTCTACGGCAGTTTGCGAGGGTTAGACCGGGCCATCAAAATTCTGCATAGCCGGGGCTATGCCGACCCCAATGACTGGTGCGAGCCCATCCCTGTGCCGCTGCCGGAGGGCGAAGCTGGCGGTGGGCGTCGCGAAGTGGCTAATCAGTGGATGGTGGTGATGGATAAGATCCTGCTGGTGGAGTAGGGATGGTGGGGGTGGGCGGTGCCCACCCTCCGAGAAGCAAGCTACATCCCCCAGCCCCTGCTCCCAAAATTGGGAGCAGGGGAGTCGGAAACCGGCATTCCGCAGGTGAGACAGAGTTCTTGAGAAATTTGATTCCTGAAACGCTTTTCAGACAAGGCCTGCAGCAACTTTCAACTAGGTTTAAATAAGCTTCTGAGTCTCAAGACTGTCTCGTCCGTGAGACAAGCCTTACTTCTGGGATGCTTGGCGAGCAAGGCTTTTAGGCTTTCATTTTTCGTTCAGTCTCAACCTGCGGAATGTCGGTCGGAAAGACTCAAAGTCCAGGCTTGTGAGAGGAGTTTGGGGTGAGGGCAGAGCCAAGGCTAAGAGAAGCATTTTCGATCAACTGAGCCTAGTTAGTCAGTTTGTTTCCGTCAAAGACTATTACTAATCTCCTGACTAGGAACATCAATAAAAATCCAGTTGACTCTAGAACCATTGGAACCCCAAACAATTGTGTATTCTAAGTTTGCTGGAAGCCTTCTCCTTTGATCAGGTTCATCAGAGTAATATTCAAACAATGCTTGAATCTTTCCTCTTGCTGGAGATTCTTCAACTGGAGGATCTAGAATAATTGACGGATGATAAAAAAATGTAGAAGAGCCTGGCAAAATCATACCACTTCTAGATATCCATTCGCCATCATCGCTAGTTCTGTTGGCGAATGAAACTCGCATGTACTTCATAAAATACGTGAGTTCTACGTGCCCTGCATTATGAAGCTCTAAGCCAATATTTATGAGGCTAACTGATTGAGATTCTTGAGGTGCTTTACTACTTTGAATTGAGAGTTCAGCAATAACAGAGCGGATGCCAAGCATTGGCTGATATTGAAGATTGACACTTCGATTTGTCGCGATAGCCATTCGACGAGTTTCAATAGCCATCCATGCGGTAATTATTGCTGCAATAACAGAGGTCATCGCGCTTAAAAATGTGGCTAAAGCAGCGAGGCAATTGACATCGACAGATGGGTTGCACATCGAGTTATTGCGAACTTTCAGATCTGCGTTTCAGAAGAGTTTTGACATTCGTATTGCTTACCCTAGCACGACTTGGCAGGTTACTGTGCCATACCTAAGAATCGGAGCCAAGATTAAGGGATTGCTCCAGATGAGGACTCATTATGTGGCCGCTAGTGGCGATACCCCAGGCAATCGCCCAGGGCATGACAGCCTATCGGTCGGTGTTCTGCCGAGAGACGGGCGTTGAACATATCAGCCGTTATGTCCCTGGGCTACGGCTGAGTGCGAATAAGACCCTGCGAGGGATTTACAGCCAGTGGGTGTTTCTATCCGGCACAGCGGTCAGCTGTCGGGCGATGCATGAGGCGGCGTTCGAGGCGGGATGGGATCGAGAGCGCTTGATGGTGCTACATCGGGCGACGGTCAGCTCACCGCACAAGGGCTACTAAGTACACACAAATGAGTCTTGGGCTAGTGACCATCCCTCAAAGATGGCCTCAAATTTTTTGAGTCCTTGGATTAAGGCTCAAATACCGGGTGGCGATTGCGAGCGATACCCGACCATCCGCCCAGCCGTGCGATCAGCCAAGTGGCCCGAGGTAGCAAGCCTGGGGCTACTAAGTACACATAAGGCGTCAAGCAAGAAGCTCTATACCGTCAGCGGTACATTACGGCCCAATAGCAGAGTCTGTGAGGTGTTGCGCAGATTGATAGGCCGCTAATGCACCTAAGCCTGGATTGATGGAAGTAAGGTTTCACGCACCGTAAGTAAGGTTTCACCCGCCGTAAGCAAAGTTTCACCCGCTGGAAGTAAGGTTCCACGCGCCGTGGGCAAAGTTTCGCCTGCTGGAAGTAAGGTTTCACGGGCTGGAAGTAAGGTTTCACGCCCTGGAAGTAAGGTTTCGCCTGCTGGAAGTAAGGTTTCACCTGCCGGAAGTAAGGTTTCACGCCCTGGAAGTAAGGTTTCACGCGCCGTGAGTAAGGTTTCACCTGCCGGAAGTAAGGTTTCACGCGCTGCGAGCAAGGTTTCACGCCCTGGAAGTAAGGTTTCACGGGCTGGAAGGCGTCAAGCGAGAAACTTTACGGTGCATTACGGCCTAATGGCAGAGTCTGTGAGGCTTTGCGCAGATTGATAGGCCGCTAATGCACCCTACCCCCGTTGGCAGATCCATTGATTTGGGTTGATGGAAGATAGTTTCATCCGCCGGAGAAATGATTGACCAGTCTGGAGGGATGATTTCATCCGCCGGAGAAATGATTAGCCAGTCTGGAGGGATGGTTTCACCCGCTGGAGGAATGGTTTCATCTACCGGATGAATGATTGGCCAGTCTGGAAGAATGGTTTCACCCGCCGGAGGAATGATTGACCGGTCTGGAAGAATGGTTTCACCTGCTGGAAGAATGATTGCACTCGCCGGAGGAATAATTGGCCAGTCTGGAAGGATGGTTTCACCCGCCGGATGAATGGTTTTATCTACCAGATGAATAGTTCCACCTGCTGGAAGAATGATTGGCCCGTGCCTATCGCCCTGATGATGGGCACTGCTGGCTGACAAAGGCTATGATGCCGACAAACGGGTGCTTGAGCGATTAGAGCGCCAGGGTAAGACGGCGGTCATTCCACCCAAGCGCAACCGTAAGACGCCTCGGGACTATGACCCGGAACTGTACAAAGCACGACATCTGATTGAAAACTTCTTTGCCAAGCTTAAGCCGTATCGAACGATTGCGACCCGCTAAGATAAGCTCGCAGCAACCTTTCTCAGTGCGATTCATATGGCCGCTGTCGTAATTTGGCTTAATTGATGACACGCCCTAGTTCACCCTGTGAGGACTATCCAACAGCCTACCTTACGGCGTCTTTATGCAAAACTGGTATCTTATTTTCGAGCGAGTCCCTAAGTTCGAGCGCATCACAAAAGCTATTGAGGCAAGCTAGCAGAGCGTTGTAGTAAGGGTAAGCATCATCGCGTTCTGGCTCAAGCTGATTGTATAAGGTTAGTTCCGGTTCTGGAGCCAAATTATCGTTTGGAATAGTCAAGCCTGCGGTGCTGAGGCGCGTTGCGGCGATTGCAACTAGCAAGGCCCCAATGGTATGGGTTTCGCCATTGTAAATATCGTTTAATCCAGGCAAAACTAGCTCTGCCCCCGGTAGCTCATCAAGACTCATCATTCATCTACCTTGTGTTTGCTTTTCTGTTCAATGAAGCTTTCGACTCTGCGTCTGAGTGCATTAGGATTCAAAGCAGGAAACCTAATTAATTCGAGCTCAATCACATCAAAACCATCTCTCAAATCTGCTAAAGAAAATAAATTCTGAGCATACATAGCTTCAACATCTTTAATATCCCGATCAAATCCCCTAGATAGCTTAGAGAGAGCTTGAGATACAAAATCATAGTGGTAGAAAAAAATGGATCCTCTTTTACCAATGAAGACGCTTCTGTCGCGCCATCCTGGCAAAGGAGGCAGAAAATCTTGCGGCGAAGCCAACTCAATATTAATGTTTAAGTCTTGTTTAAGTTTTGCGATCGCCTGAAAAATGCCTGAAGGTTCAGGATCGAGACGGATATCGACATCTACTGTAGAACTGCGCCAGCCGACCAATAGGGCACTGGCTCCACCTGTAAAGTAGATGCAGCCTGAACCTTGGGCTTCTCTACCCAGAACTTGCATAAGTTGCTCTATCTTTTGAGGGTCAACGTTTGAACGCATAGGGTTAAGATCAACGTTGTTGTTCCTGTTGTCGCGCGCGTTCCTGTTGCGATTGGCCGAGCGGCAGTTCCTCGGATTGTTGTTCCACGAACCGCCCCGCAGCAGCTAGCGGTGCCTGCCCCAAAAACAGGATATAAAATTTAGGAGCTAAAGGCTAGCCATAAATCTCGCTGCGGTGTCCTACTCGATCAATAGTGATATCACGAACAGTTCGGTCAAATTCGCAAATTACTCGGTAGTCGCCTACTCTAAAAGTGGCACAGGTTAAATTTGGTCGAAATTTGCGGCTAGCCAGTCAATTTTGGCCACAATGCGTTTACGTGCGCTATTGGACAGGCGCTTTAAATCGTCAATAGCTTCAGGAGCAGACTGAGTTGTGTAGGCCATGGCTAGGAAGAATGGTTTCATCTACCGGATGAATAGCCTAGCGTAGGGTGCATTCGCGGCCCATGCATTTCTCCCAAGCCTTGCCAACCAAACCTTTGGGCCGCAATGTACCGCTCCCGATAGCGAGCTATTGCCGTGACGCCCGGTGATGGGCACGCAAGCTTTGCTCATTCTACGTTGTTAGACAGCCTATAATTTGTGAATTAGGATTGCTTTGGTGCAAAAGTTCGAACGACGCCCGTTACCCTGCAAATTCCCGAACAAGCAGGCATCGAACCCGATCATTGTTTTTGGCTCAAAAACTGGGCAGATGTGAGCGGCAAAAGTCGGATTGACTTGGCAACTGATCCGCCACCAGACATTGCGGTTGACGTAGATGTGACTAACTTCACAAATATCGCAGATTACGAGCGTTTTAAGGTTCCTGAAGTATGGCTAATTCGAGGTAATATGCTAGCCATCTTTGTTCTAACCTCTGGGGGGTACTCTCAAGCAGAGTCTAGTCAGTTTTTCCCTGATACTGCTATACCAAAACTCTATCAGCAGGTGATGGCAGCCGTTGCCGAAGGTGCTAGTCCTCCTGGAGCCATTCGATCCATTGTCTAAATCGCGAGAACAACAGAGACTGATTACATGGCCGTAAAGGGTGATAGCGAATACTGGGCGCTTTACCAGGCCCTGCGCCGCACCCAGGGGTTTGGCCTATTTTTTGTGGAATGTCCGCACTGCTGTTCAGCCCGGTTTGTGCTGTTCGGCTCCCCTGCCGCCATGACCCAGCTCATGCGCCAGGCACCAGATTTTTTTGACTGGCGCTCCGGCTGGTTTCGGTTTTAGCGTCAATGCAGATATTCGTAGTGATAACCCCAAATACCCCGTGACCAGGCTCACTCTACTTCTAAAGGCCGCTCTCACCGAATATCGAGCCTTGCTCAAGGCCGCCGCTAGACTTTCTGATCCGAAACTAAGATCTTGCTATATAGTCCCTCTTAGGACTGCCCTCACTCTGGGATGTCATGCCGACTAACTTTGAGATTCTTAGAAATATCTACAATGCCTTCGACCCGTTTGAACCGCTCCCCGCTGGGGATCCGGTGTATGTAAACTGTAGCAAAGTACGGGGGGCCGAAAACATTCTGGTTGATGTAGGTCGCCACATCACCTTATCTGAACGCACCACCCACCAGCTCTACACTGGGCATCGGGGGGCGGGCAAATCTACTGAGTTGCTAAGGCTACAAGCCGACCTAGAAGCACAGGACTACCGGGTGGTCTATTTCGCCGCTGAAGAAGCCGACATTGATCCCGAAGATGCCCAATATACCGATATTTTGCTGGCCTGTACCCGCAACCTGCTCAAACAGCTTCAGGGAGACGAAGGCCCGGTTAAGCAATGGTTGCAGTCTCGTAAAACTGAGCTAGTAGAGGCCATGCAAAGCGATGTCGGTTTGGACGGTATTAGCGTTGAGGTGCCCTTTAGTAAGCTCACCACTACCCTAAAAGTTAGTCCCACCGCCCGCGCCCAAATTCGCAAAATTGTAGAACCCCATACCCCATCGCTAATTGAGGCGCTGAACGAATTTATCACCCAGGCCATGGCTAGAACGCCACAAAAAAGTACCAACAAGCTGGTGCTGATTGTCGATAGCCTGGATCGCATTCCGCCAATTTTGCGAGAGAACGAGCCCAGCAACCACGAACAAATTTTTGTAGACCGCAGCGAACAGCTCAAAATGCTGAATTGCCATGTCATTTACACCGTACCCATTTCTCTAGTGTATTCTGGCCGAGTTACTGATCTGCGCGACATTTACGACGCCGAGATTCAAGCCTTACCCATGATTATGGTGCGTGACCAGAGCGGCCAGGTCTGCGCCAGTGGGCTGGCGGTTATGAGCGAACTGGTGCGCCAGCGGATTTTTCACACCAAAGGGGTAGCCCCCAGCCAACAACTGGTAGGTCATATTTTTGATAGCCAAGAAACCCTCGACCAGCTCTGCTTAATGAGTGGTGGCCACATGCGCAACCTAATGCAGATGGCCCAGGAAGCGGTGAAACAAACCACGGCCCTGCCCATTGGCAAACGAGCTATGCGCTTGGCCATTACCAAGGCCCGCAATACCTATCGCAATGCGGTGTACGATTCTCAATGGTCGTTGCTGGCCAAAGTCTCCGAGACAAAAGAAATTCTCAACGACGAAGCTCACCGAGAGCTGCTGTTTAACCGCTGCATTTTAGAATATCGCTACATGGATGAGGACAATGAAATTATCTGCTGGCGAGACGTTCACCCGCTACTGCGAGGGGTAAAAGAATTTCAGGCCGCATTCGATAAACTAGAGAAAGCTGAGTAGACTGGGCGCAAACTAGAAAAACCCAGTAATGCTCTACCGATTGCCACGCAAATGCCTCTCCACGGTATTGCTTTAAGGCAGTTTCGCGTTAGCGCTGTGCCCTCCTACGCTGAACCCTCTATCGCTCCTTAAGATGGCTCAATCCAACCTCACCGAATGGGATCAAGACCTTACAACCTCCCCCGATGAGGAGTACGAATCTTTAGTGCGGGCCATTCGCTGGGCTAGGGGCTTTGGCCTGCTCTTTGTGCAATGCTCTCCAGCTGAGGGCGAAAAACTAATCGAGCAGGTACGCCAAGACATCCCTGAAAAAGTAACTGATCTGCTGCGATTAGATCATGAAATCGACGACCTGCACGAAATCGTTGCTGCACACCCTGGCATTCAACAAACAAACGTGCTGTTTATCACTGGCCTAGAAAAATCCCTAGTGGCCTACATAAAACCTGGTTACGGCAGCGAAGGCAGTTACTACGCCAAAGATATAGTGCCGAAACTTTTAGGAAAGCTGAACCTGCAACGGGAGCGCTTTAAAGAAGACTTTAAACTATGCTTTGTATTTTTGGTGCCCCGCTTTGCCATGAAATATTTAATTCGGCGGGCGGCAGACTTTTTTGACTGGCGTTCTGGAGTATGGGAGTTTGTATCGCCCCAGGCAGCCAGGCAGCAAGAAACTCAACACCTGCTGCAAGATAACGACTACAACCACTACCTGCGCCTTACACCCCAACAGCGACGACAGCGGTTTTTAACCATTGAAGATCTCTTGGCAGAGGGCCACCCCTCTCCGGAAGAAAGTAGCGAACTGTGCCGTGAACAGGGAAGACTGCTGAATGCAGATCAAGACTTTAAGTCTGCCATTATCTATTACGACCAGGCCCTGGCGATTAACCCCGACTACCACGAGGCGCTCAACAACAAAGGGACTGCGCTGTCTGCCTTGGGCCAACAGGAGGCGGCCATCGCCTGCTACGACCAGGCCCTGGCGATTAACCCCGACGATCACCAGGCGCTCAACAACAAAGGGC
>Ga0224723_1001263_pt1 | contig 15588 bp, 14 predicted proteins | sample Balambano_FR2_Me_FD_161647 | JGI IMG/M metagenome (GOLD analysis project Ga0224723, IMG submission 161647) | Freshwater sediment microbial communities from Lake Towuti, South Sulawesi, Indonesia - Balambano_FR2_MetaG | ecosystem: Environmental > Aquatic > Freshwater > Lake > Sediment | place...
CTGTCCCTCTTCCGCAAGGGGGGAGGGTGAAGGAAGGGTCCCCTCTCCCCTTGCGGAAGAGGGACAGGGTGAGGGGGACTATCCGTTGAGGCGAAGCGTCGCCGCCACGCTCAGCACCCATGGACAAGCGCGTCACCTTCGCCAATCCCTGGCTGCCGGCGCTGCTGATCGCGCCGCAGCTGCTCCTGGTGTTCGTGTTCTTCTACTGGCCGACCGGCGAGGCGCTGTACTGGGCATTCACGCTGGAACCACCCTTCGGCGGCGACAACCAGTGGGTCGGCTTCGAGAATTTCCGCACTGTCTTCGCCGACCCCACGTATTGGAACAGCGTGCGGGTCAGCGTGATCTTCGCCATTGCCTCGACCGCGCTAAGCCTTGCCATCGCGCTGCTGCTGGCGATGTTCGTCGATCGCCGGCTGCGCGGATCCAGGGCCTATTCGTTCCTGTATTTCTGGCCCTATGCCATCGCCGCCCCCGCGGTGGGTCTGGCGTTCCGCTTCATCTTCGCGCCCGATGCCGGGTTCTTCAGCGCCATCAACCGCGCCTTCCCGGATTTCTGGAACCCGGCCTTCAACGGCGCGCACGCGCTGACGCTGCTGATCATCGCCAATGCGTGGAAGATGGCGGCGTACAACTTCATCTTCTTCCTGGCCGGCCTGCAGGCTATTCCGCGCAGCGTGATCGAGGCGGCGGCGATGGACGGCTCGGGGCCGCTGCGCCGCATGCGCGAAATCCAGTTCCCACTGCTGTCGCCCACCTTCTTCTTCCTGGTGGTGATCAACATCACCGAAAGCTTTGTGGACAGTTTCGGCCTGGTGGACATCATCACCAATGGCGGCCCTGCGCGCGCCACCGACCTGATGGTCTGGAAGATTTTCGTCGATGGTTTCCAGGGCAAGGATTTCAGCCTGGCGGCGGCGCAAAGCATCATCCTGATGCTGCTGGTGATGGGGCTGACCTTCATCCAGTTCCGCTACATCGAACGCCGGGTGCACTACAGCTGATGGTGGAAAAGACCCCCTGGCTCGATGCGCTGACGCACGCCGTGATGGTGATCGGCTTCGTCCTGCTGCTGCTGCCGATCTGGATCGTGTTCGTGGCCTCCACCCACGATCTGGCAACCGTGAACCAGGTGCCGATGCCACTTTGGCCCGGCAGCCATGCTGTCGAGAACTACACCAATGCCTGGGTGCGCGGGCGCTTCGCCGACACGCTGGTGACCACCACGATCGTCGCGGTCGGCGTCACGGCGGGCAAGATCGCGCTGGCCGCGCTTTCCGCCTTTGCCATCGTCTATTTCCGCGCGCGGATGCGCATGGTGTGGTTCTGGCTGATCTTCGTCACGCTGATGCTGCCGCTGGAAGTGCGCATCGTGCCGACCTATGCGGTCGCCGCCAACGCGCTTCGGCCGTTCCAGGCCACGCTGGACACACTGGGAATCACCGATGTCGTCGCCTGGATCAGCGGCATCCGCATCGGGCTGCCGGAAGTGAACCTGCTGAATTCCTATACCGGGCTGATCCTGCCGCTGGTGGCCACCGCCACGGGCACCTTCCTGTATCGCCAGTTCTTCATGACCGTGCCCGACGAGCTGATCGAGGCGGCGAAGATGGATGGCGCCGGCCCCATCCGCTTCTTCCGCGAAATCCTGCTGCCGCTGTCGAAGACCACGATGGCGGCGCTGGCCACCATCATGTTCGTCTATGCGTGGAACCAGTATCTCTGGCCGCTGCTGATCATCACCGATGGCCGCTATGCCACCGCCGTGATGGGCCTGGAGAAACTGGTTCCCGGCCCGCTGTTCGGCCAGGCACCGATCTGGAACATTGCCATGGCCGCCACCCTGATGGTCATGCTGCCGCCGCTGCTGGTGGTGATCCTGATGCAGCGTTTTTTCGTGCGCGGCCTGGTAGCGACGGAGAAGTGAATGGCCGAAATCACCATCCAGGGTGTCAGGAAGCGGTTCGACCGCACCGAGGTGGTGCACGGCGTCGATCTTGTCATCCATAGCGGCGAGTTCGTGGTGATCCTGGGGCCATCGGGCTGCGGCAAATCGACGCTGCTGCGCATGATCGCGGGGCTGGAGACGATCAGCGAAGGCACGATCGCGATCGATGGCCGCGTGGTGAACGATGTCGAGCCGCGCCATCGCGGCTGCGCCATGGTGTTCCAGAACTACGCGCTCTATCCGCACTTCTCGGTCGCCGAGAACATCGGCTACGCGCTGAAGGTTTCTGGCGTGCCGAAGGCCGAGCGCCGCCGCCGTGTCGAGGAAACCGCGCGCATCGTCGGCCTGTCGGAGTTCCTGGATCGCCGCCCCGCCGCCCTTTCCGGCGGGCAGCGCCAGCGCGTCGCGATGGCCCGCGCCATCATCCGCGAACCGAAAGTGTTCCTGTTCGACGAGCCGCTGTCGAACCTGGATGCGCGGCTGCGCGTGCAGATGCGGCTGGAGATCCGGCGCCTGCATTCACGCCTGTCGTCCACCTCGGTCTTCGTCACGCACGACCAGGTCGAAGCCATGACGCTTGCCGACCGGCTGGTGGTGATGCGCGCGGGCCGCATCGAGCAGGTGGGCCGCCCTTCCGACATCTATGCCGACCCGGCCAGCGTGTTCGTTGCCGGCTTCATCGGGGCGCCGCCGATGAACCTGCTGCCCGGAAGGGTGATCGCCGCCGGCGTGCTGGAGGTGGGCGAGGGCCGGGCCATGGCCTTCGACCCCCGCCGCTTCGCCGCCCGCCCCGGCCAGGAGGTCGAGGTCGGCATCCGCGCCGAGGCATTGGTGCCCGGGCCGCACGGCCTGCCAGTGACGGTGGAGTTCTGCGAGGAGCTCGGCGCCGGAAGGCATGTGCACACGCTGCTCGATTCACATCCGCTGATTGCGGCGCTGCCGCCAGGGCCGGTGATCGCGGCAGGCGCGCGCGTTCATTTGTCGGCGCCGGCCGAGGCTGTGCATCTGTTCGATCCCACCACCGGCGCGCGGCTGCCGGCGCCGGCGGGCGCACCGGTGCTGGTGCCGGCCTGAAGCGCGGGAGGCGCGCGCTTCGGGCTTGTGGCGCCACCCCCTCCCTGTCCCTCGCCCGCAGTTTTCTGCAGAGCAGCTCCGCTGCATGGGTGGGAGAGGGGACCGATCACGGATGGTGCCGTATCGTCCCCTCTCCCGCGCAGCGGGGGAGGGACAGGGAGGGGGCGGGGCAACAAGGCAACCGCTCACCGCCGTCTCAGCCGCCGCGTGCGCCATCCGGCGGTGACCAGCGCGCCATCCGGGCTCAGCACCAGATAGGCGTCCAGCCACCGCTCGACCGCGCGCATGCCGTCCGCGCCCAACGCATCGGCGGCGCGGCGGCGGGCGGCGTGATCGAAGAACAGCACCTCGCCGCCAGCCTGCACCAGGCTTTCGCCAAAACGGAACAGCAGCTCCACGGCGGCGGCGGGAATCGATCGGGCACGCAGGCGGCACGCCGCGTGCCGCGTCACGAAATCGTCGGTCATCGGTTCTCCCCCCGGAGTTCCAGTGCCGCCGACCATGAGGCGCCAATGCGTCAGATTCGGTCGGACCCTGGGCGGATCGGGCCCGGGGGGCTAAGCTCGCCCTGCTCAGCCTGGAGCCGCCGATGCCGGATACCGCTCAATCCAGCGCCACCCGCCAGATCGTCTTCATCAACGCGGCGCATTGGTTCACGCATTACTGCCTGCTGATCCTGCCCACCGCCGTGCTGGGGCTGGTCGCGCAGGAACCGGACATGTTCGGCGATGCGTTCGGCCCGATCCTCGCGCTCGCGACCGGGATGTTCGTGCTGTACGGCGTGCTTTCCCTGCCGATGGGCTGGCTTGCGGCGCGCGTCGGGCGCAAGGCGCTCATGGTGGTGTTCTGGCTGGGCACCGGTGCCTCGATGATGGCCACGGGGATGGTGCAGGGGCCGATCGGGCTGGCGATCGCGCTGGCCGCCACGGGGGCGTTCGCGGCGATCTACCACCCGATCGGTACCGCGATGCTGGTCGATGCGGCCGGCGATCGGGTCGGCCGCGCGGTCGGGGTCAATGGTGTGTTCGGCAATTTCGGCGTTGCCAGCGCGCCGGTGATCACCGCCTTCGCCACCGCGCTGCTGGGCTGGCGCTGGGCGTTCCTGATCCCCGGCATCGCCTGCCTGGTCTGGGGCCTGCTGTACATCCGCGAGCCCGACATGGATCTGGCGAAGCGCGCGGCGGCACGGCCCTTTCCGGAAATTCCACGGCCGATCGTGCGCCGCGCCGTCGTGGTGCTGCTGCTGATCGCCGCGGTCTCCGGGCTGGTCTTCAACGCCTTCACCCTGCTGATCCCGAAACTGATCGAGGAGCGGCTGGCCAGCGACCCGTCGATGCTGAAACTGGTCGGGCTGCTGGCGTTCCTGGCCACCATCTGCGGTGCCGCCACCCAATTCACCGTGGGCCGCATGATCGACCGCATGCGCATCCGCCAGGTCTTCATGCCGCTGGCGCTGATCCCCGGCCCGGCCTTCTTCGCGCTGTCGTTCCTGGATGGCTGGGTGGTGGTGCCGCTCGCCGGCCTGCTGGCCGCCGCGATCTTCGGCCAGGTGACGGTGAACGAGACCATGACGGCCCGCTACATCGCGCCTGCGCTACGGGCCAAGATGTATTCCGTGCGCTTCTTCGTCGGCTTCCTGGGCAGTGCCGCCGCTGCCCCGCTGGTCGGCTGGCTGCACGCCGCCACCGGCAACCTTGCCGCCGTGATCATCGTGCTGGGAGGTTTTGCCTTGGTGACCCTGGCCTGCGCCTTCGCCTTCCCCGACCGGCAGGAGGAGTTGAATCCCGAACTGTGGGCGGCAGTGCCCCGGCCGGCCGCCGCCGAATGAGCAAGGTCGATGCCGGTGCGGCCCGCGCCGCGGCCGATGCCGCCGTGGCTCCCTGGCGGGCCGAGAACGGGCCGGGCGGGGCGATTCTTCTGTTCGATCGCGAGAGAATCCTGGCGGAGACGTGCGGCGGCCTCGCCGACCTGGCGCATGGCCTGGCCTTCACGCCCGATACGGCCAACCGCTGGGCCAGCATCACCAAGCACGTTTTCGCCGCGCTTGCGGTGAAGCGAGGGCTGTCGCTGGCGGCGACGCTCGGCACGCTGCTGCCCGGCACCTCGCCCGCGGTCGGCAGCGTGACCGCGGGCCGCGCGCTCGACATGACCAGCGGGCTGCCCGACCTCGCTGAGTATTTCGGCGGCCTTGGCGTCGGCTATGCCACGCCCATGCGGCGCGAAGCGCTGGAGGCGCTCGCCCGCACCTTGCCCGCGCTGAACTACCCCCAAGGCAGCGAGATCAGCTACACCAACACCGGCTACCGGCTGCTGCAGGCGGCGCTGGAGCGCAACGCCGCGCCGCTCGCCGAGCAGTGGCGGGAAGAATATTTCGAACCGCTCGCGCTCGACATAAGCTTTCCGTTCGACTTCAGCGAGCCGGTGCCGCACCTGGCGACCGGCTATTGGCGCGATGCGGCCGGCTGGCATGCGGGACAGTACGGCGCGCATGTTTCCGCCTCGGGCGGCCTGGTCGGTTCGGCGCGCACCCTGGCGCGCTGGCTCATGGCACTGTTGCGCGATGATGCGCCCGTTTCAGGCGTGCTCGATCGCATCGCCGCGTCGCGCAGTTTCAGCGACGGGCGGGAAACCGGCTATGGGCTTGGCATCGCGCAGCGCGGCGGCTTCGGCCAGCCCTGCTTCGGCCATGGCGGCAGCCACCCCGGCTACAAGGACCATTTCCTGGTTGCTCCCGGCGCCGGCGTGGGGGTGGTGGTTGTCGCCAACCGCGAGGACATCGACCCGCTCGGCATCGCGATGGAGGTCATGGCCGCCTGGCTTGGCGCCTCGCTGCCGCCGCCCGCGCCCGATGCCCTGCCCGAGGGCCTGTTCGCCGATCCCCAGGGCAGCCCGTTCTGGATCGAGCATGCGGCAGGCCGGCTGGGCTTCCTCGGCGCCGAGGAGAAACTGGTGCAGGCGCCGGATGGCAGCGCGGCGAGTCGTTCGCCCTACATGGCGATGCGGCTGGCGCGGGATGGCGACGGCATCGCGGGCGAGATCAACGGCGTGGCCCGCCGCTTCACGCCAGTGCCCGAGGGCCTGCCGCCCGATCGGGCCTGGGCCGGGCACTGGCGCAACGACGAGCATGGCGCCGAGGCCACGGTGAAGATCGCCGACGGGGTCGCGCAACTGACCCTGGGCATTCCGCCAGCCGACGTAACGATGCAACTGCGTCCGATCGGCCTTGGCCGCGCGCTGGGCGATGTTTTCGATGGCCCGTGGCGCCGTCGGCCCTGCTTCGCGTTCAGCGGCGATCGAATGCGCGTGGTGACCAACCGCGCCCGCGTGCTGGAGTATGCGCGTGCCGGCTGAGCCCGGTCTTCGGATCGGCCCTGGCGATCTTGCCGACCCGCGCATCGTGGCCCTGCTGGAGGAGCATGTAGGCCAGTTTCGCGCGATCACGCCGCCCGGCAGTTCACACGCCCTCGACCTGTCGGGGCTTCAGATACCCGACATCCGGTTCTTTGTCGCCTGGCAGGGCGAGGATCTGATGGGCATGGGCGCGCTGAAGCGGCTTGATCCAACGCATGGCGAGGTGAAATCCATGCGCACCGTTACAAGCGCGCAGCGGCGCGGCGTCGCCAGCGCCATGCTGCGCCACATCATCGCGGAAGCCCGCGGCTGGGGCCTGCAACGGCTGAGCCTGGAGACCGGCTCGTTCGAGTATTTTGCACCCGCGCGCGCCTTCTACGCGCGGCATGGCTTCGTCGACTGCCCGCCTTTTCCGCCCTACAGGCCCGACCCCAACAGCGTCTTCATGACGCTTGCCCTGTCGCCCTGACGCGTCAGGCAGAGCCCGCGTGCCCCGGCAGCACGCGCGCCTCGCGCCCACCGATCGTCTCGCCCAACGCCAGCCAGGCTTCGGCCGCCTCCTCGGGCAGGCGTGCCGCGAGCTCCAGTGCCCGGGCCTGCAGCCGTGCGGCGCGCACGCGCGCGTTGTCGGCGGCCAGGTCGGTCAGCTGGCGGCCGCCGGCCTGGTACCAGTCGCTCCAGTCGTCGGGGGTGCCGGCCATCGCTGCATGCTCCGTTCGGGTCGCGTCGAACGCCAGCGTGATCGGCAAGGGTTAAAGCAACCGTTAATGCCCCGTGCCTGACGGCGTCGCACATGGCAGGCTTGCCGCGTGCCGCGCGCGCTGATCGCCCTGGCCGCCTCGCCGCTCTTCATCCTCGTGGGCCTTGCCGCGGGCGGGGCGGCCTACGCTTGGGGTTGGCCGGACCTCGCCGCCCTGCTCTGGGCCGGCACGGCCCTGCCGGTTGCCGCGCGGGTCGGCTGGCAGGTGTTTTCGGCGCTGCGCGGCGGGCGCCTGGGGGTCGATGTGGTGGCGCTGGCCGCCATCCTCGCCGCCCTGGCGCTGGGCGAATCGCTGGCCGCCGCCGTGGTGGCGCTGATGGTGGCCGGTGGCGGCGCGCTGGATGCCTTCGCCGAGGCCCGCGCGCGGCGTGAACTCACGTCCCTGCTGGCCCGTGCCCCCCGCGAGGCAACGCGGATTCGCGACGGAGTCATGCACACCATCGCCGTGGATGCGATCGCGCCGGGCGATCTGCTGCTGGTCGGTCACGGCGGTGTCGTGCCGGCCGATGGCGTGCTGGTGGACGCATCGGCGGTGCTTGACCTGTCGGCGCTGACCGGCGAGGCGATGCCGGGCGTCGTGCATGCGGGCCAGACGATGCGCTCGGGCGCGGTGAATGGCGGCCCCCCGTTTCGCATGCGCGCGGCCGCGACGGCTGCGGCCAGCACCTATGCCGGCATCGTCCGCCTGGTCGAAGCGGCCCAGGCCGACCGGCCGCCCCTGGTGCGCCTGGCTGATCGCGTGGCGATCGGATTCGTGCCGTTCACGGCGCTGGTTGCGGGTCTTGCGTGGTGGCTTTGGGGCGAGGCGGCGCGCGCGCTGGCCGTGCTGGTGGTGGCCACGCCCTGCCCGCTGATCCTGGCCGCGCCGGTCGCGCTTTCGGCTGGTGTCGCGCATGCCGCGCGGCGCGGCATCGTGGTGAAAGGCGGCGGCGTGCTGGAGCGGCTGGCGCGCGTGGCGACCATCGTCTTCGACAAGACGGGAACGCTCACCTCCGGCGATGCACGCGTGGCCGGCGTGTTCACCGAACCGCCGTTTCAGCGCGCGGAGGTGCTGCGGCTGGCCGCATCGCTGGAGGGCGCAAGCAGCCACCCGGCCGCACGGGCGATCCGCGCGGAAGTCGAGGCAGCTTCGATCGCGCCGCCGATCCCCGAGGATGTCCGCGACTATCCGGGCGAAGGGCTGGTCGGCCGAGTGGAGGGCCGTGCCGTTGCCGTGGGCGGAAGGGCGCTGCTGCAAAGGCTGGGCCTTGAGCCGCCGGCGCGCGGCGTGCTGGCGCTTGGCGCGCTGTCCGGTTCGGTCGCCTGGGTCGCGGTGGACGGCCGGATCGTGGGCGCGATCGCACTGGCCGACCGGCTGCGCCCGGAGACGGCGGCGAGCCTGCGCGCCTTGCGCGCCATCGGCATCGGGCGGCTGGTGATGCTGACGGGCGACCGTGCCGCCGCCGCGGCCGAGGCGGCTGCCGCCCTGGGGCTTGATGCCGTGCTGGCAGAGCGTGACCCGGCGGGCAAGGTTGCGGCCGTCAAGGCCGAGGCCGCGCGCGCCACCACCGCGATGGTCGGAGACGGCGTGAACGACGCGCCGGCGCTGGCGGCTGCCCATGTTGGCATTGCCATGGGGGCGGCCGGCGCGGCCGCGGCCGCGGAAGCGGCCGACGCCGTGATCCTGGTCGATCGTTTTGATCGGGTGGCCGAGGCCGTGCTGATCGCCCGGCGTGCGCGCGCCATCGCCATGCAGTCGATGTTTGTCGGGATGGGGCTCTCCGCGGTGGCGATGGTGATCGCTGCCTTCGGCCATATCCCGCCACTGGCCGGCGCGCTGCTGCAGGAAGGGATCGATGTCGCGGTAATCCTGAACGCTTTGCGCGCGCTGACGGGCGCCGTCGCACCCCCGGCAGCCCTTGCGCCGCCCGCGATCCTTGCCGCGATTGCGGACGACCATGCAGGTTTCCGGGCCTTGGCTGACCAATGCGCGGGCGCCGCACAGAACCTGGATCCCGGCGCGCTGCATGCGTTGTCGACCCGGCTTGCGGCGGAAATCCCCTCCCACCAGGCACGCGAGGAGGCGGAGGTCTATCCGCACGCGGCCCGCGCACTGGGCGGGCGCGACCCCGTGGGCGCACTGCTGCGCATGCACGCCGATCTGGTCGGCATGGTACGCCGGCTTCAGGCACTGTCCGCCGCGCTGGACGGACGCCCGCCCGACGCCGCCGAGGCGGCCGAACTGCGCCGCCTGCTCTACGGCCTGGAGGCTGTGCTGACGCTGCACATGGCGGCCGAGGAGGAGATGTTCGCCCTGTTCAGCGACACGCCGCCGCGGCGCGTGACGTGAGCATCACGGCGCCGCGCCGATCCGGAAGGCGCGCTTATCGGCCAGGAACTCCCGGTTCGGAATCGAATCGGGCGGCACGCCGGCCAGCACCGCCTGCACATCGGCCAGCACTTCCGGACGCTGGCGATAGTACTGATGGTTCGCCTCGCTTATCGACGGCGTGGACGAAACGCGCGTGCAGTCGATCAGCGTCACCTTCTGCGGCAGGTTGGTCAGCGTGCGCGGGCCGGCGGTGCCCAGCCGGTCGGGGTTCATCTTGGTCACGTCGCTGATCGTCAGCGCCCGGTCGTTCAGCGCGAAATAGACCTGCACCGTATGCGCAAGGTCGGGCAGGCGCATGAACTTGCCGGGGTCTTCGAAGGCGTCGTTGTCCTCGTCGGCGGCCATCAGGAAGATGGTGTCGAACAGTCGCGGCACGTTGCCGCCCATGTCGCTCAGCAGCGCCTGGAAGGCATTGCGCAGGGCATAGTTGCCCATGCTGTGGGCCACCAGGTGCAGCCGGGCGTTGCAGGCCGGCGGCGGCTGCTTCTTCTGCCGGATCGCCTCGCGGCGCTCCTCCTCCATGGCGCGGAAGAAATCCACCATACGCATGAGCGCCCGCGCGATCGCCTTGGCCGAGGAGCGCGCATCGTCGCGGTCGGAGGCGTAGCTGATCAGCGGCACCATCGTGCCATCCGCCGGCCAGCTGAACACCGCCACTTCCAGCGGCCGTTCGGCGGTGGCCCAGCGGTGCTTCAGCTCGGCGGCCCGCATCATCGCCATCTGGAAATCGCACGCGTAGCCATGCAGGAAGATCAGCAGGTCGGCGTTGTTGTCGATCAGCCGCTTCTGCAATCCGGCATAGACGGCCGCGCTGCCGAGCTTGACCTGGGCATCGACCGCCGCGTTCACGCCCGGGATGGCTTCCGGCGCAATCTTCACCGACTTCAGAGAATAGTCCTCGCGCCGGTTGCCGGGGGGCGCGACCTCGGCCGTGCCGTAGCGCAGGAACAGCGGTGATTTCCGGTTCAAGCCTGGGCCGAAGGGAATCTTCGCCTTGGTCTCCTCGCGGTTGGTGGCGAAGTGAACGGTGATGTCGGGCATGCGCCTTGGCCTCCCGGTTCGTTGCGCGATCGCATCACCTTAGCCTGAACCCGCCGTCGCGGCTAGGCCGCACGGGCGGGCGCGGCCTTCGCGTCGTCGGCGACCATCGCCGCGCATTTCTCGCCGATCATGATCGAGGGGGCATTCGTGTTGCCGCTGGCCACGATCGGCATGATCGAGGCATCGGCCACACGCAGGTTGGCGATGCCATGGACACGCAGCCGCGCATCGACCACCGCGTTGGCATCGGGGCCCATCCGGCAGGTGCCGACGGGGTGATAGATCGTGGTCGCCTTGGCGCGGATGAATGCCATCATCCCCGCGTCGTCCTGCATCGCATCGGGCGGGTCGATCGCATCGACAATCCATCTCCGCATCGCCGGCTGGGCCATGATGCCGCGCATGATCTTCAGCGCGTTCAGCATCACCCGCCGGTCCGTCTCGGCCGCCAGGTAATTCATGAAGATTCTCGGCGCCACCTTCGGGTCGGGCGAAGAAATCCGGCAATGCCCACGGCTTTCCGGCCTGAGCTGGCAGGCGCTGGCGGTGAAGCCGGGAAACGGGTGCATCACCGTGCCGATCTTGTCGGTCGAGAAGGCGATCAGGTGGATCTGCGCATCCGGCACCTCGAGCGAGGGGTCGGTGCGGTAGAAGACGCCCGCGTGGCCAGCGGCCAGCGTCAGCGGACCTTTCCGCGTCAGCACCCACTGCACGCCGGCGCGCCACTGTTTCAGCGTGCTGCCCAGCAGATCGTTCATGGTGATGGGCTCGGTGCATCGGTACTGGCACCTTATCTGCAAATGGTCGTGCAGGTTCTCGCCCACGCCCGGCAGGTCGTGCGCAACCGGGATGCCGTGCCGTTGCAGCAGCGCGCCCGGCCCGATGCCCGACAGCTGAAGCAACTGCGGGCTGTTGAAGGCGCCACCACACAGGATCACCTCGCCGCCCCGCGCCGCCCTTGTCTGCCCGCGCTGATCATAGGCGACGCCGACCGCGCGGCGGCCTTCCAGCAGCACTTTCGTCGCCAGCGCCTCGGTCTCGATCCGCAGGTTCTGCCGCGCCCGGACCGTCCGCGTCAGGTACCCGACCGCCGTTGAGCAGCGCCTTCCGTTGCGGGTGGTGGTGTGGAAATAGCCCGCGCCTTCCTGCACCGCGCCGTTGAAGTCATCGTTGCGCGGAATGCCGACCGCCTCGCACGCCTCGAACAGCGCCTCGCACAACGGGTGGCGGATCACCTCCGACACGCCGATCGGCCCGCCGCTGCCGTGGAATCTGTCGGCGCCCAGGCAGAAATCCTCGGCCTTGCGGAAGAAGGGCAGCACATCGTCGTAGCTCCACCCTTCGTTGCCCATCTGCCGCCAAGTGTCGAAATCCTGAGGCTGGCCGCGCAGATACAGCAGCCCGTTGATCGCCGAACTGCCGCCAAGGGTCTTGCCGCGCGGCGCGATAATTGTCCGGTTGTCGAGCCCGGGTTCGGGTTGCGTGTTGTACAGCCAGTTGTGCCGCGCATCGGTGAACAGTTTTGCGTAGCCGATGGGGATGTGGATCCAGATCGAATCGTCGGGCGGGCCGGCTTCCAGCAGCAGCACGCGATTGGCCGGGTCTTCGGAAAGGCGGCTGGCCACCACGGCGCCTGCGCTGCCCGCGCCGACGACGATGAAGTCGAACTGATCGGCCATCGTTTCACTTCCCGGTTCGCAGTTACCGGGCATCACACCCCGGCGGCGGTGGGGCGGCAAGATGGGGCGGCAAGATGGTGCCCGCCGGGGGACTCGAACCCCCACATCCTCACGGACATCGGATTTTAAGTCCGCCGCGTCTGCCAGTTCCGCCAGGCGGGCACATCAGGGCGACGATAGGCGGCTCAGCGAACCAAGCACAGGGGCGGCGATCACACCGTATCGATGGGAAAGACCCGGGCGTGCTCGGGCTCCCAGGCGATCGCCACCTCGGCGCCCGGCGACAGCGCGCTGCCGGCCGCCGCGATCGGCCGCTTCACCACGGCCGTGGCCCCGCCATCCAGCGCCACGTGCACCCGCACGGCATCGCCCAGATAGACGGTCTCGCTTACCCGGCCCGGCAGCGCCGTGGGCGACAGGTCGGCGGCGCGCGCGGTGGCGATGGCGATGCGCTCGGGGCGGATGGCCAGCCACGCCTTCGCCCCAGGCCCCAGCGAGTCGGTCTGCGTCGCCTCCTGCGCCTGGCCGCCGGGCAGCCTTACCTGCGCCATGCCATCGGCCAGGCCCAGCACCTCGACGGGCAGAAAATTGTTCTCGCCGATGAAGCGCGCGACGAAGGCATTGGCGGGCGATTCGTACAGCACCTGCGGCGGCGCGAGTTGCTGGATGCGGCCGGCATTGAACACGGCGATCCGGTCGCTCATGGTCAGCGCCTCGCCCTGGTCGTGCGTGACATACACCACGGTGACGCCCAGCCGGTCGTGCAGGCCGCGGATCTCGCCCTGCATCTCCTCGCGCAGCTGGCGATCGAGCGCGCCAAGCGGCTCGTCCATCAGCACGATCGCCGGGCGGAACACCAGCGCGCGGGCCAGCGCCACGCGCTGCTGCTGCCCGCCCGAGAGCTGCGAAGGGCGGCGCGCCTCCAGCCCGGAAAGCCGCACCATCGCCAGCGCCTCGCCCACCCGCTCGCGCCGGTCGGCGCGCGACAGGCCCCGCACCGACAGCGGGAAGGCGACGTTCTCGGCGACCGTCATGTGCGGAAACAGCGCATAATTCTGAAACACCACGCCCAGGTCGCGCTTGTGCGGCGGCACGCCATTCATGTCGCGGCCCAGCACGGTGATGCGCCCGCTGCTCGGTGCCTCGAACCCCGCCAGCATCATCAGCGTGGTGGTCTTGCCCGACCCCGATGGGCCAAGCAGCGTCAGGAACTCGCCGGCGACGACATCGAGATCGAGCGCCTGCACCACGTCGGTGATGCCGTCGAAGGTCTTGCGCACGGACTGGAAACGCACGATCGGATCGGTCATGGCGAGGGGGAGACTACGCGGTTTACCGGCCGCGTCCATGATGCTACCCGCGCTGGTCCGCACCGAAGGGAAAGCGCATGACCGACGCCGTCGAGCCGACCGTGCTGGCCGAGGTGGCCCACGGGGTCGGGCGGATCGTGCTGAACCGGCCAAGGGCGCTGAACGCGCTCGATCTGCCGATGATCCATTCGATCGCCGAGGCACTGCGGCGCTTTGCCGCCGATCCCGCCGTGCGGCTGGTGACCATCGAGGGCGCCGGCGGCCGGGCCTTCTGCGCCGGCGGCGATGTGCGAGCAATCCGTGCCAACTCACTTTCCGGCGATTTCGCGGCGTCGGAGGCGTTCTTCGCCAACGAGTATGAGGTGAACCGCGCGATCGCCGAGTTCCCCAAACCCTATGTCGCGCTGATCGACGGCATCTCGATGGGCGGCGGGCTGGGGCTTTCGATCCATGGCCGCCATCGCGTCGTCACCGAGCACGCGGTGATGGCGATGCCGGAGACAATGATCGCGCTGTTCCCCGACATCGGCGCCAGCCACTTCATGCCGCGCCTGCCGGATCGGATCGGCATCTGGGCCGCGCTGGCCAGCGCCCGGCTTGGTCATGGCGACTGCCTGGCCGCGGGACTTGCCACGCACTTCGTGCCGCGCGCCGGCATGACCGCGCTGGCCGAGGCGCTGCGGCAGGAGGGCGTCGCGGCGCTGGACCGTCTCGACCTTCGGCCGCCGCCCGAGACGCTGGATGGCGCGACCCGCGCCGCGATCACGCGCTGCTTCGCCGCCTGGTCGGTGCCGGAGATCATGGCGGCACTCGACCGCGAGGGCACGGATTGGGCGCAGGCGCAGATCGCCGCCTTGCGCGCCGCCTCGCCCACCTCGCTGTTCGTCAGTCTGGAGGTGATGCGGCGCGGCGAGCGTTCAACGCTGGCGCAGGCGCTGGAGACCGAGCTCCGCCTGACCCGCAGCGTGACGCGCCACCCTGATTTCCTGGAGGGCGTGCGCGCCCAGGTGGTGGACAAGACGCGCGACCCGCGCTGGCAGCCTCCGACCATCGAGCAGGTCGATCCCGCCGTGATCCAGGCGATGTTCGGCGGTTGAGGCTACAACATGACCTGCGCAAATTGGCGCAGGTCATGCTGTAGAAGTCTTTGCTTGGTCGCGATTTCCGAGTCGGCAGGTTGGGCAACCTGCCTCGAAATCGCTCTACTCGTCGTCGAACTCCAGCAGCGACAGGTGCTGGTCGAGGATCGACCAGCCTTCGGCCCCCTCGATCCAGACCATGCTGAAGCGCAGCGCCATTGGCATGCGCTCGCCGTCGCCGCGTACCAGGCGCGCGAGCGCCATGCCCGAGGCGATGGCCACCGGCCCGTGCTGGCGCCAGGCATGACGGCCAAAGGTCAGCGCGCGGGCCGCGTGCTCCGCGCTGTCCTGGGCCAGCGCCTCATGCACCTGTGCCGGCCCTACCGCAGGGGCGCGAGCCTCGGACGTGAAGATGCTGGCAGTGGGAGCGTAGAACCGCGCCAACGCTGACACATCGTTGCGCGCCCAGGCGTCGGCCCAGGCGGCGAGAGCCGGGTGTGCCGCCGGTTCGGCCGCGGCGACGGAGATGCTGGCCAGCATGGCCAATACGGCAAGTGCGATACGCATGGTGGTCGGTTCCCTTACGAACCGTTTCATCATGCACACGCGTGCGCCGGACGGATGTGACCAGGATCACCGGCCGATCACGACGGCGACGACTCCGGCGACCACCAGCGTTGCGCCCAGGATGTCGGATCGGCTGGGCCGTTCGCCCAGGTAGAAGCGGCTGAAGGCCAGCGTGAACAGCAGTTCCACCTGCCCCAGCGCGCGCACCGGCCCCACGGGCGCCAGCGTGAACGCCGTGAACCAGCACGCGCTGCCGCCCACCGACAGCAGCCCGACGCGCGCCGATTGCCGCCAGGTGGTGAAGGCGCGCACGAAGTCCTCGCGCTTGCGGAAGTAGAGCCAGCCGCCCGCCATCAGCGTCTGCAGCGTGTTGGTGACGGTCAGCGTGAAGATCGCGCGCGTCGGGCT
>Ga0224723_1001264_pt1 | contig 15575 bp, 15 predicted proteins | sample Balambano_FR2_Me_FD_161647 | JGI IMG/M metagenome (GOLD analysis project Ga0224723, IMG submission 161647) | Freshwater sediment microbial communities from Lake Towuti, South Sulawesi, Indonesia - Balambano_FR2_MetaG | ecosystem: Environmental > Aquatic > Freshwater > Lake > Sediment | place...
TTTTGAGCTTCTAGATGTTATGTCTTTGCACGAACTTTTTGGTAAAAAGGCTGAAAACTATTACCCATATTAACTTATCACTTTATTAAGCAAGCCCTAAGTAATAAATCAAATCAAATCTGAATACTAGTTTTATATCCCGCTCCTTTAAAGCGGGATTTTTATTTCATAAAAGTACTCAAACTTCCAAAAAGATGATAATTAAAAAAATAATTATAATATTTATTTTTACTATATTATTAACGGGATGCCAGCCATTAAAGGAAAGTAACAGATTAAAAACACCACCTATTTGCCCAGGCGACAATCCAGCTTTTAGTATATCTTTTATTAAAACTAACAATCAAGGACTACTAGATAAAAAAGGAATTAATCACGTAATTATCTTTAATCCTAAATCAGCGGAATTAGATTTTAAAGTAAATGTCCCCCTAGCTCATAATATCTACGTTAAAGATGCAAAAGGATTCCGTAGAGAATATGTAGCGAAACAATTTCATGAAATCATTCGTGATGAAAATGCTAAACTTAACGGTCAATTACCTTTAGCAGCAATTAATGCAGATTATATAGATCCTGATAACAAACCACAAGGATTGAATATTTCCCGTGGGGTAGAATATTCCGGAGACTTTAAAAACAAGCGTTCTTCTTTTGGAGTATCAAAAGGTCTACCTAAAGATAGAAAGGCAACTCTCCAAACAGGAAGAAGAAAAGATGACAATTTAAATTATAACTTAGTTGGTGGTAATGGTAGATTTTATCGCCAAGGCAAATTTAAAGATATTTGTCAAGACTTGGGTGAGTTTGCTTGTAAGGGAGCAACAAATCGCTCTATGGTAGCTCTCACTGAGAAAGGTTATGTAATTTTCTTGGTTAATGATGCTAAAGCTAATGATGTTCAATTATCAGAGACGAATCAAGAGCTTTTGCCAGATATGTTTGACGATGTTCTTGAAGGTATTAGTCGTAATAATTGTTTAGGTGACATTCAAGAAGGAATGTTATTTGATGGTGGTCAGTCTCCAGGGTTGTACTATGACAAAAAAATTTATGTCCAAAATCCTGGCCCTATCGGTTCAGTATTTTTAATTTATCAAAAATAAACGTGATCCAAGTGAATTTGCTTACACAAACGCGATAGGCTAGAAAGAATAGCAAGTTTTTATTTTATGGAAACAGCAGAAATTGGAGATGGTCTGATAGATTTATTTGGTGCAGCTAGTGTAGGTGCGATCGCTCCTGGCTCGTGGCAAATACAAACTCCCGAATATCAATTACTAGTATTACTAAGCGACGACCATGCTTGGCTGCGAATGCTACTTCCTATTGTTCCCATACAACAAGCACAGCCATTTTTAGAACAATTTTTAGAAGCTAATTTTGATGATACTCAAGAAGTACGCTATGCAATGCATCAAGGCGTAATTTGGGGAGTATACCAGCATAACTGTAGTACCTTGGTAGTCGAAGATTTTAGAGACGCGATCGCCAGACTAATATCTTTATTTGAAGTTGGTTTAGATGATGCTTTTAATAGACTGTCGGAAAATCGTATCCGCCAAATTATCCAAGCTGCAAAACAACAAAATCAATCCCTAGAAACTACTTTACAAAATCTAGACCGCTTTTATGCTGAAGGATTACTAGGTGAAATCGACTCCTCACCTGAAGCACGAGAGCAAGTACTAACGGCTTGGAGGTATCAACTAGAACGTCTGTGGAATGAGTAGGAGTATTTTATGAGCATCATTGAAATTCTTCAAGAAGACTATAAAAGGTTTCCTAAGAATCAGACTTACAGTATTTACGCAGATGATGTTTATTTCCAAGACCCGCTCAACAAATTTCGTGGAGTTAAGCGTTACCAGCAAATGATTAAATTCATTGAAACTTTCTTTTTGAAACCGAAAATGGACTTGCATAACATCTATCAACAGGAAGATGTTATTAAAACTGAGTGGACACTTTCTTGGAATACCCCTCTTCCTTGGAAACCGTTCATCGCTATTCCAGGTTGGAGTGAGTTACGAGTTAACTCAGATAATTTAATTATCTCTCACATTGATTATTGGAATTGTTCACGGTTCGATGTCCTAAAACAACATTTCGTCAGGAAGTAATAACACTACATCCCTAATTAGTCTTAAACAGTTGATAATGTAAATAAATGTAAACAAAATAAAAGCCTTCATGCGCGTAATTTTAATGACAGGTAAGGGTGGGGTGGGAAAAACCTCCGTAGCAGCAGCGACTGGACTACGTTGTGCAGAGCTAGGTTATCGTACACTGGTTTTAAGTACAGATCCTGCTCACTCCCTAGCAGATAGCTTTGACTTGGAATTGGGACACGAACCCAAAGAGATTCGTCCAAATTTATCAGGTGCTGAACTAGACGCACTTCTAGAATTAGAATTCAACTGGGGTTCTGTAAAGCGTTACATTACTCAAGTTTTACAAGCAAGAGGTTTAGATGGAGTACAAGCAGAAGAGTTAGCCATCCTACCAGGAATGGATGAAATTTTTGGCTTGGTGAGAATGAAGCGTCACTACGACGAAGGGGAGTTTGACGTACTGATTATTGACTCAGCCCCTACAGGTACAGCATTACGATTATTGAGTTTACCAGAAGTTAGTGGCTGGTATATGCGGCGTTTTTATAAGCCTTTTCAGAATATCTCAGTAGCACTTAGACCGTTAGTTGAGCCAATATTTAGACCAATAGCTGGCTTTTCTTTACCAGATAGAGAAGTAATGGATGCACCTTACGAGTTTTATCAGCAAATAGAAGCTTTAGAAAAAGTATTAACAGATAATACTCAAACTTCAGTGCGACTTGTGACCAATCCAGAAAAGATGGTAATTAAAGAGTCTCTACGCGCTCATGCTTATTTAAGCTTATATAATGTTGCCACAGATTTAGTCATAGCTAATCGCATCATTCCTAACGAAGTGCAAGACCCCTTCTTTCAAAGATGGAAACAAAACCAGCAGCAGTATAGGCAAGAAATTCACGAAAACTTTCATCCTTTACCAGTGAAAGAAGTCCCTTTATTTTCTGAAGAGATGTGTGGTTTAGCAGCTTTGGAAAGGCTAAAGGAAACTTTGTACAAAGATGAAGACCCTACTCAAGTTTATTACAAAGAAACTACAATTAGAGTTGTCCAAGAACAAAATCAATATAGTTTGGAGTTGTATTTACCTGGTATTCCTAAAAATCAGATTCAATTGAATAAAACTGGAGATGAGTTAAATATAACTATTGGTAATCACCGTCGTAATTTAGTATTACCTCAAGCTTTAGCAGCGCTTCAACCAGCAGGAGCAAAAATGGAAGAAGATTATCTCAAAATTCGTTTTGAGTAAATGTATGTAGCTACGTACATATAGAATTTTTGGGTCAGAAACACCCTCCCAGAGACGTACTCAGCAGTTCTGTCTCTGGGTTTTTTGCGTGTACAATTAATAAAAAAATAAAAATTTTACCAATGCTTTCTTTAGCCTCTCTGCAAATCGGATTACCACGTTCTATTGGTATGGAAGATACATCTGACCGTTCTTGGACGACAGGTTTTTTTAAAGAACCTGTCAACAAACCAGTGTGGTTGGGACAGACAAATCTTGTTGGTGACGGTCAAGCTGACCTGAAAAATCATGGAGGAACAGAAAAGGCTGTTCTTGCTTACGCTACGGAACATTATCTTTTTTGGTGTCAGGTTTTGAATCGGTCTGAGTTTCCTTATGGTGCTTTTGGGGAAAACTTCACTGTAGAAGGACAAACAGAAGCATCTGTATGTATTGGCGATGTTTATCAAATTGGAGAAGCACTTATTCAAGTTTCCCAACCTCGTAAACCCTGTTGGAAAATATCACAACGTTGGCAGATTCCAGATTTAGCTTTACAAGTTCAAAAGACAGGTAAAACTGGGTGGTATTTCCGGGTTTTGCAAGAAGGTTTTGTTGAACCTAATCAATTTTTCATTTTACGCGATCGCTCTTTTGAGCAATGGACAATTGCTCGTGCTAACGAAATCATACATCATCAAATTGATAATACGGAAGCTGCTATGGAACTAGGAGCTTGCCCGTTACTTGCTCCTAAATTGCAGGAGATGTTATTAAATAGAGCTTTAAAAAGTGTTAAATAATACTAATTTCTTAATTGTACAGGCATAGCTAAATAAGTCATCTTCAAACCTCCCAATGGTGTAAAGATTACCGGAGTTAGAGGTTTATTTAATTGCATTAAAATTTCAGATCCAGGCAATGCTTTCAAACCTTCCATCAAATATTTAACATTGAAAGCTATTTCTATATCTTCTCCTGATATCTGAGCTACCATCGATTCTTTACCAGCACCGAGTTCTTGAGTTTCACAAGATAAAGTAATTTCCTGCATCGCACTATCGATTGTAACTTTGACCAAATTATTTTTTTGGTCTGCAAAAACAGCTATCCTCTCCAATGCGCTCATAAACTGTTTTCTTTCCAAAGTAACTTCGCGCTCAAATTGACGGGGGATAAGTTGACGGTATGCAGGATATTGTCCATCTAATGTACGACTAGTTAATCTTTGGTTTTGCCACTCAAAAATAACTTGACCTTGGTCTACATAAAACCCAACAGGTTCTTCTGGTGATGAATGAGCTAGCATCCGCTCTAATTCTCGCAAAGCTCTAGCTGGTACAGTTATTTCTATTTGTGTATCAATTCCATCAGTTGCATCATTCAAAGTTTCTACTACTGCTAAACGGTGTCCATCCGTAGCAGCAAATTCTAGTCCATCTTGTAATACTTTTAAATGTACGCCAGTCAGAACTTGCTTAGTTTCATCAGCACTGGTAGCAAACAAAGAACCGCGTAATCCTTCTATTAACGCTGTCGCAGTCAGATATAAAGGCTTAGCATTCTCAATTATTGGTAGCTCAGGAAAATCTTGAGCTTCCATTGCTCGTACTTGATAACGTCCATTTGCTGGTGTAAGCGTAACACTTAAACCTTCTCCTACAACTTCCGATTGTTCATCTTCTATTTGGATTTCACCTTCAGGAAGACGAGATGTGATGTCATTAAGTAACTTTGCTGGTAAAGCGATCGCTCCACCACGATATACTTCAGCATTAAAACTGGTACGGATACCCAAGCTCAAATCGAAAGCAGTTAAACTTACCTGTTTAGTTTCAACATCCGCTTGTAACAGCACATTAGCAAGTACAGGATGAGTCGGACGTGAGGGGACTGCACGACTCGTGAGTGAAAGGTTAGTGCTGAGATCGCTTTGAGTGCAAACTAGTTTCATGTTTAAGAATGAGCTTGTGATCATACATTCTACCATGAGATAGTTCTTTGCACCCTCATCCAAATGGAAGCGTATGCGTTCAGGCATAATTTTTCATTGCATCAAGCTTGGACTGCAATAACGAAGGATGGTTAGGGCGCATAGCTTCAGCCAAAGTTGATGCCTCCTTAATACGCTGGTCAATTTCTTCTCGATGGTCGTAGTAAAACGCCATTGCTGCATGAACGCTTGCTAAAGACAATTGATATTTTCCGGCAATTTCCTCCAAAGACTGCCCCATTTGCAAATACATGATGGCAACATCCGCTACTGTAATTCTCGTTCCTGTGATGCGGGGCTTTCCACTGCGAACCCCAGGTGTTATCTCAATATGTCTGCCTAAATGGTTTTCCATAACTATTCCTCATAGAGAGCCAAATTTAGAATTGCTGAGTGCGTGAGGTAAATTTGTGGAATTTGTGGAAAAACTTTGATATTGTTAATTATCCCCAGAAATTACTGTGGAAAACTTGTGGAAAAGCGGGTAGTTTTTTCCACAGAGTAATTATACTCAATAAAGTTTTCCCGAAAAATATGAAGTTTTCCACAGTTTTTTCTTTAGTTTTCCACAAATGAAATTCTTTTTAAATGTTTTTTATCTTTTGCTTAAGATTTGATTAATATTTTTAGATTAAAGTAATGAAAACCTTAACTAAAATTATAAATCGTTTTAAGAACGGCTAGTTATATTAATGCGATCGCCTAATTGCCGTAGAGTCTGAGCTAAACCTTGGTCATTATCTTTGAGTTGCGTAATTTTGTCGCAGCTGTAAATCACCGTTGTATGGTCTTTACCACCAAACTCTTCTCCAATTCTAGGCAAACTCAACTCTGTGTGCTGACGCATTAGATACATTCCGATTTGTCGGGCCCAGCTAATCTCTCTGCGTCGAGAATTTCCTTTCAAGTCTTCTACAGTCAAATTAAAAGCTTCAGCAATCACAGTCAGAATTGTTTGGGGTGTAGCTTCTACCTTTTGGGTTCGTTGTTCTAACACTGGGATAATATTTTCGACATTTATAGATAAACCCCAAATAGAAATATATGCCAATGCCCTAATTAATGCTCCTTCTAACTCTCTGATATTAGAAGTATAATTAGTAGCAATGTACTCTATCACATCCCGAGGTAGACGGATATTTTCGTATTCAGCTTTTTTTTGTAAAATTGCCATCCTAGTTTCCAAATCTGGAGCTTGAATATCAGCAATTAGCCCCATAGAAAAGCGAGAACATAAACGCTCCTGGAGACGAGGAATCTGGTTCGGTGGACGATCTGAAGCAATAACTACTTGCTTGCCTGCTTCGTGTAAGGTGTTAAAAGTATGAAAAAATTCCTCTTGAGTATATTCCTTTCCTTCAATAAATTGAATGTCATCTACCAAAAGTACATCAGCTGCTCGGTAGCGTTCGCGGAAACTTTGCATTCCATCCTTACGGATAGCAGTTATTAAATCATTCGTAAACTGCTCACAAGAAACGTAGGATATTTTAGAATGAGAACAAATTTCTAAACGATAGTGACCAATAGCTTGCATGAGGTGAGTTTTTCCCAAACCGACACCACCACATAAAAATAAGGGATTAAATTCTCTCCCTGGAGATTCAGCAACTGCTAGTGCAGCTGCATGAGCCATACGATTATTAGCACCTACTACAAATCGGGAAAATACATACTTAAGGTTTAAATCTGTGGTATTTAGCAGTTTATTGGGTTTCTCACTCATACTACTTTGGGTAGATGCATCCCAAGAAGCTTCTGGTTCAGTCAGTTCCGAATCATCTCCGTTCCTAACTGTCATGTATATTTCTACAGGATGACCCAAAATATCTTGTACTACATTAGCAATGGTTTTTATGTAATACTTTTGTAACCAGTTACGAGCAAATGGGTTAGGAGTACGAATAATTAAGCAATTATTCTCCAAACTCTCTGCGGTAGCAGTTTTGATCCAAGTTTCAAAAGTGGGACGGGATAGTTCTAGCTGTAAACGATCCAGTACCCGACTCCACAAACTTTCTATGGGAATTTCCATGGTTTAACCACCTTTACAGCTAATTGTCACAGTTAGAGATATGGGGAATTACCAATTTAGCATTCTCATGTTCTAGACATAGAACATACTTTTAAGTTGTAATCATTCACATAACTACTCCACCCTCGGCAAGATCCTAGCACTCAGTCATTCATACGGAGAAGCAAAAACACATGAAAAAAACAAGCCAAAATTTGAAGTTAAAAAATATTTATACCAGGGGATTGACCCCTCATTGGTCAATAAGTAACATTTTGTTAATACTATTTAGTGGAATAGCAGTGGTGTTCCTTGGAGGTTGCTCAGTACCTGGTAATATCCTACAAACAAGACCTGATACTCAATCTCAACTGCCAAACACCAGTGAAGATAACAATCCTGTAGTTGCTCCTCCACCAATTATCAATTCATCTGGAGGAGATCCTAACTTTGTAGTCGCAGTAGTGCAAAGGGTTGGTGCTGCTGTGGTACGTATTGATTCTGCTAGAACTGTAACTTCCCAAGCTTCAGACGAATTTGAAGACCCATTTTTCCGACGATTTTTTGGCGATCGCAGACAATCAGAGCCAAGACAACGAGTTGAGCGGGGTAGTGGTTCTGGATTTATTATTAATGCTAACGGTCAAATTTTAACAAATTCTCATGTGGTAGACGGTGCTGATACTGTAACGGTAATATTTAAAGATGGTCGTCGGTTTGATGGAAAGGTTCAAGGAGAGGATCCAGTTACTGATGTAGCTGTAATTAAAATTGATGCAAATAATTTACCAGTAATGCGTTTGGGTAATTCTGATACATTACAACCAGGAGAAGCGGTGATTGCGATCGGGAACCCATTGGGTTTGAATAATACTGTAACTTCTGGAATTTTGAGTGCTACAGGTCGTTCTGGTAGTGATATTGGCGCTAGTGATAAACGTGTAGATTATATTCAAACTGATGCAGCAATTAACCCTGGTAACTCTGGAGGTCCATTGCTAAATGCGCGTGGTGAAGTAATTGGAATGAACACAGCAATTCTTAGAGGTGCCCAAGGTTTAGGATTTGCTATACCTATTAATACTGCACAACGTATTGCTCAAGAATTAATAACTAAAGGTAGGGTGGATCATCCTTATCTGGGTATTCAAATGGCGACACTAACACCAGAAATTAGAGAAAGTTTAAATACTAGATTTAATATTAACCTCACAACAGATAAAGGAGTTTTGTTAGTTGATATTGTACCTCGTTCTCCAGCAGCAGTGGCGGGATTAAAAGAAGGTGATGTTATTCAAAGTATAGATAATCAGCGTGTGACATCAATTGACGAAGTGCAAAAAATAGTAGAAAAAAGTACAATAGGAACTCCTTTACAAATTCAAGTAGAACGTCAAGGAAGAACTGCACAAGTTACTGTTAGACCTGCTCCTTTACCTGTTAGAAGAGAAAGTTAATAGTTGTTTAAAGAAAGGGAGTAGGGAGTAGGGAGTAGGGAGTAGGGAGTAGGGAGTAGGGAAAATGCGGTGGTGATAAGCTGCTACGCCTAGGCTGCAAAATACTAAATTTAGATGCGCGTTAGCTTAGCTTACTGTTTTATCCACTACCTACTAACCACTATCCACGACCCATTACCACTTCCAAAATGTCTGAACTACTTTCAATTATTCAACTAGGAAATCCCATATTACGGCAAAAAGCTGCTGTAGTTGAGAATATTAGAGCAGAGAATATCCAGAGATTAATAGATAATCTAATTACAACTGTTGCTCAAGCAAATGGTGTAGGAATTGCTGCTCCTCAAGTTGCAGAATCTCACCGTTTATTTATTGTCGCTTCTCGTCCTAATGCTCGCTATCCTCACGCTCCAGAAATGGAACCTACAGCAATGATTAATCCTAAAATTCTTGCTCATTCAACAGAGATAATTAAAGGTTGGGAAGGCTGTCTAAGTATACCAGGACTTAGAGGATTAGTTCCTAGATCACAGATTATTGAAGTTGAGTATACTAACCGCGACGGTAAGTTACAAAAGAAACAATTATCTGATTTTGTGGCTCGTATATTTCAGCATGAGTATGACCACCTTGAAGGTATAGTTTTTGTAGACCGATTGGAAACTACTTTAGATTTGATTACTGAGCAGGAATATCAAAAAATTATTAGTCAAGAAGGTAGAAACTCAAAAATGTAAATATAACAATATGTAGAGATGAACGATTGTTCATCCCTACTTCAAAAAAATTAAAATCTAATGCCTAATTGACCATTAAATCCACGAACGGAATTATAACCCGCACCAACGAACAGATTATCTGTTGCTCCTACTTGAACTCCACCAGATACTGCAACACCTTTATCATCAGAATAATATCCCAATCCTACATAAGGAGAAACAACAGGTGCATTAATAAATTTTAATATATCTACACCAACAGCACCATCGGGACCAACTCCTAATTCCGCTCCTAAACTCAAAGCTCTAGCACCTACACCATATGTAACATCTCCATCTTTACCACCTACAGAAATCCAAGGTTGAGGGACAATTTGTGCTGAAGCTTGATTAGGGGTAAACAAAGCCAGTAGACCTACGGTTGTGATTAATACTTTAGTAATAATGCCAGTGTTCATTTTTTTCTCCTATACAACCCATTAAATCTAAGATTTATTCATTATGGCTGATTGTGACGATGTTCACATTACTAATGTGCCCAAAATACTCGTATGAGAGCAAGTTTTATTTCAGACTTTCTAGGTTAAACCTTCTAGTAAGCAAACTACAACCTAGGAGATCAATGCACGTGACTGTTTTTTTCTAGATTACCTATAATCGCACGGGGTGGGTTTTGTTTCCAGCATTCTATGTTGAACTCATGGCTTTCAGTTAAACCCGCCTAGTTGTATCTTAAAATACCCGTACCCAATCATCGCGCCACCGTTCTACCACAACTTTTGTTTGGGTAAAAAACTCTACAGCATGATTTCCTTGACCGTGTAAATCCCCAAAAAAGCTTTCTTTCCAACCACTAAAGGGAAAAAATGCCATGGGTGCAGCAACACCAATATTTATACCAATATTACCTACCTCTGCTTCGTAACGAAATTTACGTGCAGCTGCTCCACTTGTAGTAAATAAACAAGCCATATTACCGTATTGCCCACTATTAATGAAAGCGATCGCTTCGTCAATATTGCTCACATGAATTAAACTTAGCACTGGGCCAAATATTTCTGTATGAGCGATTTCACCTGCTGGGTTGACATTTTCGAGTATTGTGGGACGAATAAAATTACCTTTTTCATAACCGGAAATATTTGGGTTTCGTCCATCTACTAAAAGTTTTGCACCTTCATCTGTACCTTTTTGGATTAAACTTTCAATCCGCGCTTTACTCTGAGCAGCAATCACTGGTCCCATTTCTACACCTTGATCTAAACCGTTACCGACTACTCGCTTTGTTGCTGTTTCGGCGATCGCTTCTGTAAAAGTTTGTCGTGCTTTTCCGACTGTAACTGCAATAGAAGCTGCTAAGCAACGTTGTCCTGCACAACCAAAAGCACTGTCGGCTGCTATACGAGTAGTCATAGCCATATCTGCATCTGGTAAGATAATTATGGGATTTTTCGCTCCACCTTGACATTGCATCCGTTTACCATTAGTTGCACCACGACTATATATGTATTTTGCTACGGGAGTGGAACCCACAAAACTAATCGCTCGAATTTGAGGATGGTCTAAAATTGCGTCAACAGTTTCTTTTGTACCATTGACTAAATTGACAACACCTTTGGGTAAGTTAATTTTCTGTAGTAATTGGAAGATTTTTTGCATTGTCAGGGGTACTTTTTCCGAAGGTTTGACAATATAGGTGTTGCCGCAGGCAAGAGCATATGGTAGAAACCAAAAGGGTATCATTCCTGGGAAATTAAAAGGGCAAATCACTGCACACACACCTAAGGGTTGACGAATCATCATTTCATCAATACCTTTAGCAATGTCTTCTAAGTTAGTTCCTTGCATCATCATGGGAATACCACAAGCAACTTCCACATTTTCAATTGCTCGCTGCATTTCACCTTTTGATTCAGATAACGTTTTACCGCATTCCAATGTAATAGTACGGGCTAAATCCTCAAAATTTTGTTCTAGCAGATTCTTGAGTGTAAATAAGTATTGTACTCGTTCTGTAGGTGGAGTACGTCGCCAATTTACAAAAGCTTCTGCTGCTGCTTGTGTTGCTTGATTTACTTCAATTGCTGGTGATAAGGGAACTCTAGCAATTAACTCTATGGTCGCGGGGTTAGTTACCTCAAGATATTCTGTAGCGCTAGATGTACACCACTGACCGTTAATATAGTTGGGTAAGGTAGGAGTTGCGTTCATGAGAGCGATAATGTAGATGCAAGAATAAGATTATCTTAGTCGTAGAGGATTTGTTGTTAATCCTTTACTCTTAGTAATCATTGTCTAGAGAAGCCAGTAAATTGACTACTCCCTCTTGTATATTTGTCAATCGTTCAGCTAAATTTTCCAGTCGAACCATTCCTTCCCGGAGTTGCTGCCGTTCTTGACGATCTTCAACCATCGCATCTAAAATAGCCTGGGCTGTTCTAGCATTACTTTCTACAAGTTGTTTAAGTTCTTGATCAGTCATTACAATTTAACTTTTGAACTGAGCATTTTCATTTATTATAATTTAGGGGTTGAGTTGGGTGTTAGCTAAACCCAACACTACAAATAATTTTTCAAATAACTGTAAAGAAATAAAGAAATTATTTTCTTTCTACATTCTCTCTAATACTCTTATTCCTAGTAAAGATAGACCTTGCTTGAGAGTTCTTGCAGTCAAATCGCATAGTAATAAGCGAGATGTTCGCACTGGCTCCTCTGATTTAAGTACTGGACAATTTTCATAAAATTTATTAAATTTATCGCTCAGTAGATACAAGTAATCGCATAAACGATTAAGTAATAATTCATGCTCTACTTCGCTAATTACCTCGCTTAGCTGTAACAAATGCTTTGCTAAGGTGATTTCTGCTTCTTCTTGTAGAAGAATTTTTGCGTCTGCTCCTAACTTACTAAAATCAATGTCACCTTCTCGACTAATACCTTGTGTTCTTACATAGGCATATAGCATATAAGGTGCAGTATTGCCTTTGAGTGATAACATTCTATCAAAGCTAAATTTATAGTCACTAGTACGGTTTTGGCTTAAATCTGCATACTTGACTGCACTAATACCAACTACTTTAGCTACATTCGCTTTAAATTCTTCATTTTCTTCTCGTCCTTCTTCTTTCAATCTAGCATCTAAATCTGCACGACAACGTTCTACTGCTTCATCTAATAAATCTCGCAAACGTACTGTATCACCTGCACGGGTTCTTAACCTTTTGCCGTCTTCCCCAAGTACTAAGCCAAAGGGTATATGCTCTATTTTAACATCATCAGGTATCCAACCTGCTCGACGTGCTACTTGAAACACTCCAGCAAAGTGGCTTGCTTGTCCAGCGTCGGTGATGTAAATTAATCTTTTTGCTTTGTCTTGTTGTATCCTGTATCTTATTCCTGCTAAATCGGTAGTTGCATAGTTATAACCACCATCAGATTTTTTGATTATTAAAGGTAGGGGTTGGCCTTCTTTGTTGGTAAAACCGTCTAAAAATACAACTGAAGCACCTTGGTCTTCTACCAGTAAACCAGATTTTTCTAAATCTTCTACAACTTTTGGGAGTAAAGGATTGTAGAAAGACTCTCCTCGTTCTGTGATTCTAATATCTAATAAATCGTAGATTTCTTTAAATTCTACTCTTGATTGTTCGCACAGTAACTTCCAAGCGTGGATTGTATCCTCTGCTCCTGACTGTAATCTGACAACTTCTTGCCGTGCGGCTTCTTTAAAAGCTTCATCTTCGTCAAACCGCTTTTTGGCTTTTTTATAAAATTCTACTAAATCGCCAATATTCAAGGCATTTGCTGTAGTTAGTGCATCTGGATATACTTCACGTAGGTACGTAATTAACATTCCAAACTGTGTACCCCAGTCACCCACGTGATTTAGACGTAGTACGTCATGTCCGACAAATTCTAAAACTCTGGCGATGCTATCACCAATAATAGTTGAGCGCAAATGACCGACGTGCATTTCCTTGGCGATATTTGGACCAGAAAAATCTACAATTTCCCGCTGAGGATTTTTGGCGATCGCTACTCCTAACCGTTCATCTAGTTGCATTGCACTCAGTTGTGCTTCTAAATATGCTGTTTGTAAGCGAATATTGATAAAACCCGGACCTGCGATCTCTGGCTTTTCACACATTTGCGATAAATCAAGTTTATCTACAATCGCTTGGGCGATCGCTCTTGGTTGCTGTCCTAGCTTTTTTGTTAGGGATAAGGATACATTGGACTGATAGTCACCAAATTTAGGATTACTAGCAGGTACTAAAATTGGGTCTACTTCAGCGTACTTATCACCAAACGCTGCTTTCATCGCCTGTTGAAATTTTTGCTTTAATTGTTCTTGTGTAGCGTTCATAATAAATTGGCGTTTTTGACAACGATGGCTTTTAATTCAAGATTTTAGCTTTTACAGGTATTTAAAGCATCTAAGGTGTAAATGGAATTTTCATACTTAAATCTAACCATTTAGATTGGGTAATTGGCGCACTAGTGGAGATATAGTCTACACCAGTCTCTGCTACAGCACGAATTGTGTCCAATGTAACGTTACCCGAAGCTTCAATTTTGACACGGTTATCCTGTTGACGGATCATTTGTACTGCTTTACGCATCATTTCCAAAGGCATATTATCTAGCATGATAATGTCTGCTTTATGCTGTAAAGCTTCTTTTACTTGGTCTAAGGTTTCTGTCTCTACCTCAATCGTTAAAGGATATGGTATTTGCGATCGCACTTTTCTAATCGCTTCGTCAATTCCGCCAACTGCTGCAATATGGTTATCTTTAATCATTACTGCGTCATCTAATCCCATACGATGATTAATTGCACCTCCTAGTTGGGTAGCATACTTCTCTAAAATTCTTAATCCTGGTGTAGTTTTGCGTGTATCAACTAACTTAGCTGGCAAATCCGCAATTTTCTTCACATATTCACGAGTTAGTGTGGCAATTCCACTCAGATGCATTACTAAATTTAGCGCGACTCGTTCCCCGATCAGTAGGGTATCCAAGGAACCGCTTAATCGAGCCACAACTTGTCCTTGTTGACAAAATTCCCCTTCGACCGCAAATGCGATGTAACTAACTTTATCGTCCAGTAATTGAAACATTCTACCCGCTATCGGTAAGCCAGCAATAACTCCTGGTGCTTTTGCGATCCATTCTGCTTGTCCTTGGGCAGTGTCACCACATAATAAACTTTGAGTTGTGCGATCGCCTCTGCCGATATCTTCTAATAACCAGCTTTGTATCACTGGATCCAATACTATAAAAGGAGGGAGAACACTATTTGAAGTTGCCATAGTCAGTAGACTTGAGATACTCCTTAATTAAACAACAGTGATCGTTCTTCGGATACTTTGTACTCCTATTACTGTTATTTGTCATTTATGTAGAAGTATTTCCTTTGGTCTACTCTTTTAGAACAGTTGAACACTCTACCTTGCCCGTAAACTATAAGTTATACGATAGTCAAAGCCCCAAAATATCGCAACTAAGTTATATATAGTAACCACTGTCTCATAAAGCTTAGCTCTTTACTTATCTTCAATAACTCCTCTTGAAAGCTCAAAGGCTTAGTGTGGGGAGGTTTGAGCAAAGTGTGGAAGATTGTGGAAAATTTTTTCCGAAAAGAGTTGACAGCGAATTAATCGTTCGCTACTATTAAAAAGTGCCAAAAAGACAGAGCGCCGGAAACGAGCGCAGTCTGGGAGGCAAACTGAACCATTGACAATATTATAGTTTGATAGCCAGTATACAACAAGCGTTGTGTGAAAGTAAAGAATAAAACAGACTAAAGTAAAAATTAGTCGTCAAAGAGCGAAAGAAAACTACTTCAAAACGGAGAGTTTGATCCTGGCTCAGGATGAACGCTGGCGGTATGCTTAACACATGCAAGTCGAACGGACTCTTCGGAGTTAGTGGCGGACGGGTGAGTAACGCGTGAGAATCTGGCTTCAGGTCTGGGACAACAGTTGGAAACGACTGCTAATACCGGATGTGCCTTTGGGTGAAAGATTAATTGCCTGAAGATG
>Ga0224723_1001265_pt1 | contig 15573 bp, 7 predicted proteins | sample Balambano_FR2_Me_FD_161647 | JGI IMG/M metagenome (GOLD analysis project Ga0224723, IMG submission 161647) | Freshwater sediment microbial communities from Lake Towuti, South Sulawesi, Indonesia - Balambano_FR2_MetaG | ecosystem: Environmental > Aquatic > Freshwater > Lake > Sediment | place...
TCTTCAACATGTTCTTGTCGCACTCGCAAAAATTCTTGAATCAGCGGGTGCAGTTGGTAGGTTTCTGCCCCCACGCGCTGAAGCAGGCTGTTTTGCAGCAGTACTTTGCGTTGGTTGCGTAGGGTAGGCTCAGGCTGATCCGGCAGGCAGGCTTGTACCCATTGCCAGATAATGGGCGTGGCCGCAAACAAGCTCAGGAGGATGGCTAGCGTTTCGCTGGCCGCATCTAGCCGACCCATGCTGAGTTCAAAGGCTTCGGCAACGCCCAGGCGGGCCGTCATATTTCCGGCAGAGTCGTCTTTAATCAGGGCGTAGGCATTGGTGCGCATAGCATCTAGCTCGGCTTGCACCTCAGCAATGGCTAGGTCGGCATCGGCTTGTAGGTAGTGGCCTACCAGTTCCAGGGCCAGGGGCAGGTAGCCTAGTCGTTGGCACAAAGCTTCGGCCTCGGCTAGCTGTTGATTAATGCGGTCTTCCCCTACGAGGGAACGCAGCAGGCTCAGGGCGGCCTCTGGGTTGAGCACGTCAATTTCCAGGTGATGGATGCCTGTAAACTGCCGCCGGGTAGTTATCAACACACAAAATTGCTGAGTTTGAGGTGGCAAGTAGGGACTAATGGCCTCAAAGGTGGCGACATCGTCATAAATAATTAACACCGCCTCGGTAGAGGGCCAATGCTGCCAGCACCACTGTACCTGTTGGTCTAGCTCTAACCCATCCGGTGGGGTCAGGTCTAAGCAGATCAGCGCAAAGCTAACAATTTGGCTACCCACTTCCTGCTCTCTAACCTGCAACCAGCAGATGCCGCCGGGGTAGGTGCCCTGCTTCCGGTGGTGCTGGGCATATTGCAGGGCCAGCTCGGTTTTGCCTATGCCCCCTATGCCCTGAATGGCGGTAATGGCCAGGCGGTTGGCCTGGTGCAGTTGGGTATGGAGGTTGGCCAGGTCGTCGTCGCGACCGACGAAGGCGACGGTGCCGCTGCGGGGGAGGTTATTGATGGTGCCACCGGGGTAGGCCACCGCTGCCGCCGTTACCCGCTCCGTCGCTGGAATGGCTTGGGGAAAGCTGGGGCGGGTGTCGGGCTTGGCCCGGTCTTGCAGCGCCTTTAGCAGTAGCGGTTCGGCTTCGGTTTCGGATTTATCCACCAAATCCACGTAGCCCAGGGGGCGCAGCATTCCCTGGGGCTGGCAAGGCGCTACGCGGATGGGCAGCAGTTTGCGTTGGGTTGAAGTAGGGTCTTGGGCAAAGGCGGCGGCCCATTTGGGCTGGGTGTAGAGGGCGTTGAGATAATTTTCAGACAGCACCATCACCGTGCGCTGGGCATCGGTGGCGGCTCGCTGCATATCGAGAATGAAATTACCGCCAGGGCGAAAGTCCCACGCCTGGATGATCACCGTGTAGCCGTGTTCTTCCAGTACCCAGGCGATCCACTCGGCCCAGGCTTTATCGGCACTGTTGTAGCTGATGAAGAAGTCTTTCACAGCGGGGGCAGGGTAAGGGGGGTGTAGGCTGAAGTCATGGGGGCTGACCGCTGGTTTTCCTGAGCCTACCTGGGGATTCAGGCTAGAGCGGGCAAATTCCGGAAAGTCTTTAAAGTTATGGGCAACCAGGTAGGTTGGGTGACGCGCCAGCCAGAACCCAACACGGTGTAGGTTGGGTGAAACGCAATGGAACCCAACCTGCGAAGCTGTCAGCAGGGTACGCCCAATTTCTTTAGTCATTAGAAGTAACCACCCAAGCATGAAAGTGACCAACCAAGCTTAAACAGCCAACGCAAATGCTTTTTATGCTCAGGCCAGCACTTCAGGATGAGACCGCGGCCTGATTGCCTGACAAAACGTTAGCTCATGGTGGTTGTAGGCTCATCCAGTCAATAACCCGCGCAGGCGGGTTTTGTCTATATAGGCGCGACTTCCAGTCGCCAGCCGTTGTAGGCTTACCCAGTCAATAACCCGCGCAGGCGGGTTTTGTCTATATAGGCGCGACTTCCAGTCGCCAGCCACAAAATTTGGTCAGTCAACTACTGAGACGGTATGGAGTATTTTTAGTCAATCAGAATATCAAGATCCTCAGGAAAGGAAGGATCTAGAATATCAGCCCAGGGATAAGGACACGGGTTGGGTAGATTGGTGGGGTTGAGAGGGGTTTCACGCCCAACCAGTAGTAGCGCTAATGGATACGCTTTGGCAACAGCTTCGTCTTGGTAGCTTTTAAGGCTAGGGTTTTGCTCAAGCAAATCAAGGATTTGGAGTCGTTGTTCTCGAATGGTGTACATCCAGCTTTTGCTGCGCTGATTAGGTTGATAGTCCCACTTCAGTAAATGGCCAATTAGAACGCTAAGCCGATTTTTGAGTTCCTGTTGCTGCTGTTTGCCCAACGATTCAATCTCTTCAGCTAAATTGACAATGTCTAAGCTGTTAAAGTCTCGTTCTTTAAGAGATTTAGACTGTTGTAAGGTCCAGGCATAGAAGTCTACGTCATAGAGGTTGGATGACATGGTTTTCTCCCTTGGCCGGCCATGACGCACTCAACAAAGCCGCTGAAATCATTCTACCGATAGAATCACAGGCTCATGGCCGGTTCGGTTTTAATTGGCCCCAGCGCGCCAGAGTAGACGAGGCCGCGCCGGGTATCAAGACTGAGAATGGTGCCGTCGCGAATAACTTCAGTGGCATTTTTAACGCCAACAATAACCGGAACGCCCAGGCGCAGGCCAATAATGGCAGCGTGGCCAGTTAAGCTGTCGTCTTCGGTGATGACGCCGCCCGCCCGCCGGATGACATCCACAAAGTCAGCGCTGGTACGCGGCACCACCAGGATTTCGCCGTCGTTAAAATTGTTCACGTCGAGGCTGGTGTGGGCAATTCTAGCTCGTCCGCTCACAGCGGCTTCACCAATGCCAACGCCACGCCCTAGCACCGCTGTCACCACGTCTACCTTAATCAAATCCGTGGAGCCTGATATGCCCTGGAGAGTGCCTGCGGTCATCACAACCAGGTCGCCATCCTGCAAAAATCCCTTCTCCTGAGCTACGCCCATGGCCGCTTGAAAGGTCTGAGTGGTGGAGGGTAAATCCAGGACAAGCAGAGGTCGCACCCCCCAGACTAGTTGCAGTTGTCGGGCTACATGAACGTGGGGTGTAACCGCCAGAATCGGGGTTTTGGGGCGGTATTTGGAGACATTGCGAGCTGTAGCACCGCTTTTGGTCAGGGTCATAATTGCCGCTGCATTGAGTTGCGATGCAATTCGACTCACCGCCTGACTGATGGCATTAGGAATCGACCAGGCTCCAATCTTGCCCAGTTCACGGTTGGCCAAGCCCTCTTGCTCAGTACGCACCGCCACCCGTGCCATCGTCGCCACAGCTTCTACTGGAAACTTGCCTACCGCCGTTTCGTTAGATAGCATCACCGCATCGGTGCCATCCAGAATGGCATTGGCCACGTCTGAGACTTCGGCACGGGTAGGGCGCGGGTTAGACACCATGCTATCCAGCATTTGAGTAGCCGTAATCACCGGAATGCCCAGGGAGTTGGCGGTGAGAATCAGCCGCTTTTGCAGAATCGGCACTTCCTCTGCCGGTAGCTCCACTCCCAGGTCGCCACGGGCAACCATTACCCCGTCAGATAGGGAAAGAATGGCCTCCATTTGCTCGATCGCCTCGTGCTTTTCAATCTTGACAATCACCGGCACCTGCTTGCCCGCGTTAGCGATGATTTCCTTGATTTCCAGCACATCCTGGGGATTACGCACAAAGCTCAGGGCCACCCAGTCAACCCCCTGATTGAGGCCAAACAGCAGGTCATGACGGTCTTTGTCGGTAAGTGCTCTAATCGACAAAGACACGCCAGGGAAATTCACCCCCTTATTGTTCGACAACACTCCGCCGACAACTACTCGACAGTGCAGTTCTTTAGTCGCTAAATCCACAGACTCAACCCGCATTTCCACTCGGCCATCATCCAGCAGAATGGTGGAGCCAACTGGTACTTCCTGAGCCAGTTTGTCGTAGGTGACGGAGGCTCGCTGCTGGTTGCCCACCAGGATGTCGCTGGTGAGGGTAAACGGGTCGCCCTTGGCCAGTTGAATGGAGCCCTGCTCAAACTTACCCAGGCGAATTTTAGGCCCTTGCAAGTCTTGCAAAATTCCCACCGGCTGGTTGAGCTCGAAGGAGAGCTGCCGAATCAGGCGAATGCTGCGCTGGTGGTCGTCCTGGGTGCCGTGAGAAAAGTTCAGGCGTAGGGTTGTCGCACCAGCTTCAATGAGCGACTTCAAAACCGCTGCATCTTGGGTAGCAGGGCCAATAGTAGCGACAATTTTGGTGCGGCGGTAATTCGTTGGCAGCGACATAGGTGACATAGTTAACCATCAAGGAACGACAACTCAGACCCCTAAGATCCAACCCTAGTCTAAGCGGGCTCAGCCTTTGAGACAGTACCTAAAGCACAGGGATACTAGCATGAATGGGAATCGGGTTGACCGATTTATCTACAAGCGTTGAGAAACCGAATTTTAGCGGTTCGATTTCAATCTGTAGTCTCATTTTCCTATCCCGGTAAAAAATTTAGGGCTTCTCAGTGCCGTCACAAAACTTTATTATTGCAGCGCCGTAACGTATACTACCGAAGATACTGGTGTAGGAGCAAGGCGACATGTCGGCGGCAACTGAGCCCCTGACGATACGAAAAACCGTTCCCCCTGAGCTACTTAAGACCGAGGGTGGACTCAGCCCAAATACTCTTATGTTTTTAGCCTCCGCTGGGCTAATTGCGCTGTCTACCGTGGGTTATTTCCTCTGGGGGTGGGCAGGTTGGCTAGTTTTTTTGATGAACGTGCTGTCTCTTCATCTTTCGGGGACAGTCATCCATGACGCATCACACAATTCGGCTCACCGGAACCGCACCGTCAATGCTCTGCTGGGTCATGGGAGCGCGTTGATTTTAGGCTTCTCGTTTCCGGTATTTACGCGGGTGCATTTGCAGCACCATGCCCACGTCAACGACCCAGAAAACGACCCCGACCATTTTGTCTCCACAGGCGGCCCGCTGTGGCTGATTGCCGCCCGCTTTTTCTACCACGAAATCTATTTCTTCAAGCGGCAACTCTGGCGCAACTGGGAATTGTTGGAATGGTTTCTGGGGCGGCTGGCCGTTGGCTTGCTGGTGTTTACGGCCTGGCGATTTGACTTTTTGGGCTATATCTTTAATTTCTGGTTTTCTCCGGCTCTGGTGGTGGGCATTGCCCTGGGGTTGTTCTTTGACTATTTGCCTCATCGCCCTTTTCAGGAGCGCGATCGCTGGAAGAATGCCCGCGTTTATCCCAGTGCTGTCTTGAACTTGCTAATCATGGGGCAGAACTACCATCTGGTGCATCATCTGTGGCCTTCGGTGCCCTGGTATAAGTACAAGCCAACCTACGAGGTAATGCGCCCCTTGCTTGACCAAAAAGGCTCTCCCCAGTCTCTTGGGTTGCTGCAGATGAAGGACTTTTTCAGCTTCCTGTACGACCTGTTTCTGGGCATTCGGTTTAAGCGTCATTAGTGCTTTGCTGGGGTAGCAGGACTTTGTAATCTCGCTCTGCGGCTCCTGTTGTGGATGTAGCGGCCAAGTTAGGGGGAACTCTCATGCGACGAGGATTTCACGCGACTTGTGTACACAGGCAAGAGCCAGGACAAGATAATGGCTTTATCGGCTGGTGATTCAAAACCATCTCCTCATCTCCCTTGCTCCCTTTATCCATTACGCTAGGATCAAAGCCTTAAAGGTCAAGCGTTCTGCCTCATTACTGTGACTTACTCTGCCCCTAAACCCTATAAACGACGTCGGTTTCTGTTGCCCTGGCTGCTGGCAATAGTTATCGTGCTAGTGTCTGCAGGCAGTTTGGTACACCTGGTAACGGAATCTTGGTGGTTTCAGTCGGTGGGGTATGCGTCGGTGTTTTGGGTGCGCCTCCGGTGGCAACTGGGGCTGGGGTTAGCCACCTTTGCACTGATGGCGCTCTGGTTGTGGGGAAACTATCGGCTGGCGCTGCACGTTACTCGCGATCGCACCTATCGTTTTCTAAGTCGCTACCCGGCTCTAGAGCAACAAGAGCAAGTTTTACGGCTGCTGCAGATAGGGTGGCTGGGTATGATTTTCGTGCTGTCCTTAGGAGCAGCCTTTCGAGCCTCATCGGCCTGGGAAACAGTGCTGAAGTTTCTCAACCCGTCTTCCTTTGGTCAGGCTGACCCCATTTTTCAAAACGATATTGGCTTTTATGTGTTTCGCCTACCGTTTTGGCAGGGGCTCCAGAGCAACCTGATTGGGGCAGTCATTTGGGCGCTGCTGATTACCATCAGCATTTACGCCCTTAAGGGAGAAATTCGCCCTGAGCGAGGCTGGAAATATTTTCTAACCGGTGAGACTAAAACTCACCTCTGTTTGCTGCTAGCGGCTCTAGCTACACTGCTGGCCTGGGGGTTTTGGCTGCAACGGTACTCTCTGCTTTACTCCAAAGGTGGGATAGTTTTTGGGGCCAGCTATACCGATGTTCATGCCCGGCTCCAGGCTTACTGGCTGATGGGGTTTATCACCCTGGCAATCGCGGTTCTCTTTATCCTGGCTCTTTGGCGTAGCGGCTTCTCGCTGCCGACCTTTGGTACCGCCCTGTATCTGGCGGTGCTGCTGTTGATCAACGGCTTATACCCCTGGATCCAGCAAAAATTTGTGGTTGAACCCAACGAATTGACCATTGAACGGCCTTACATTGAGCACAATATTGACTTTACTCGACGAGCTTACAACCTCAATAGTGTGGTTACAGAACCGTTTCCGGCCAAGAACCAGCTTAATCGATCAGTTTTAGACAATAATCAAGCCACTGTCAGCAATATTCGGTTGTGGGATGATGCGCCGCTGCTTAGCACCTACAAACAACTTCAGGAAATTCGCCTGTATTACAACTTCCCAGATGTGGATATCGACCGCTACACCCTCAACGGTGACTACCGCCAGGTAACCCTCTCAGCCCGTGAGCTAGCGGTCGATCAACTCCCTTCCGAAGCTCAGAATTGGATTAACCGCCAGCTCAAATTTACCCACGGCTTTGGCCTGGTCATGAGCCCGGTTAACCAGGCCACCCCCAACGGCATGCCCGAATTTTTCATCCGCAATGTGCCGCCCGATTCAACCATTGACCTGCCCCTTAACCAGCCTCGCATTTACTACGGGGAAGATACGTCCAACTACGTCTTTACAGGCACCAACACCGACGAGTTTGACTATCCCCTGGGAGAAACCAACGCTACCTACCGCTACACAGGTGAGGGGGGCGTGTCGCTTAAATCATGGTGGCGACGGCTGGTCTATGCCTATGACTTTGGCAGTCTCCGCATTCTCATTTCCAATTATTTCGGGCCTGAGGCTCGGATTCACTATCACCGGTTCATTCAAGACCGGGTGCAGCAGATAGCGCCTTTTCTCACCTACGATGGCGACCCCTACATGGCCGTCATCAATGGGCGAATGATGTGGATTATGGATGGTTACACGGTCAGCGATCGCTATCCCTATTCAGAACCCTTGCATCGCCAGAGTGAGCTAGTTTCCCTGGTGGGCCACAGCAATCCCCTGTTGCAGGATGATGCCAACTACATTCGGGATGCCGTGAAGGTGTTTATTGATGCCTACGATGGCACCATGACGTTCTACGCTCGTGATGCCGAAGACCCACTTTTAGCCACCTATCAGCGCATTTTCCCCGACCTGTTTATCCCCTTCGACCAGATGCCTGCCATCTACCGGGAGCACCTGCGCTATCCCCGCGATATCTTCACCGTGCAGGCTCAAATGTACCGAACCTACCACATGGAAAATCCAGAGGTGTTCTACAACCGCGAAGATCTCTGGCGTTTTCCAGAACGGACGATAGAAGGCGTTGTGCAGCCGATGGAGCCGTACTACGTCATCATGAAGCTACCCGATCTGCAGCAGGAGGAATTTCTGCAAATTCTGCCGTTTACTCCCGTTAACCGTGACAATATGATCGCCTGGCTAGCGGGTGGATCCGATGGCGACAACTACGGCAAGCTACTGCTCTACGAATTTCCAAAGCAAGAACTGGTGTTTGGCCCCAGCCAGATCGAGGCCCGCATCAATCAAACGCCAGAAATTTCCGAACAACTTACGCTCTGGAGTCAGCAAGGTTCCGGGGTGATTACTGGCAATCTGTTGGTGATTCCCATTGAGCAGTCGTTGCTGTATGTGCAGCCCATTTATCTACGGGCAGAGCAGGGTGAACTGCCCGAACTCAGGCGAGTAATTGTGGCTTATGAGGATCGCGTGGTTATGCGCGAAACCTTGGACGAATGCCTAAATGATGTCTTTGGCAGTACTACAACTACTGCTTCATCTACTGCGGAAACGTCAACTCCCAATGCTCCCTTACCAGGCGACCTGGCTGGGCTGATTCAGGCCGCGCTAGAGGCCTACCAGGATGGCCAAGCTGCTCTCCAACAGGGAGATTGGCAACGGTACGGCGAAGCCCAACGTCAGTTAGAAAGCATTCTGCAGCAGTTGGATGCCCAAAATCGTTAGAATCAGACCAATCCATCGCACGCAAATCTTTGTAAATCTTTACATCTAGGGGTGTCTACCGGCCGATTGTGTCAATATTTGCCAACCCGGGCATACTATAAGGAATTCTTCGGCCTCTACGTTGAATTCACTGAATTCTATAGACCACCATGTCTACTACGCCCCCTCAAGTCCTTGAACTAGCCAGACAAGGCCAGCCTGATGCCATTGCAGCTCTCATGAATCAGCACCTGGAGAGAAAAGGCATTACGGCCTATGTAGCTCAGCAAGGCAATCTATTGCAGGTAATTTTAGAGGCTGCCCAGGTTCCTCCCCAGGGTGACTTGGTACCCTACGTGAGAACTGGCATTAGTGGGCTAAATCTGGCGGCTATTCACTATCTAAATGTCAGCGGTAGGCAAGTTGGTAATGCCGATGCCGCCTGGACTGAAATGGTTCAGCTTCAGGCCGAGGCCTCACCGCTTCCAGACAGTGTGATATTCGATGCGGGAACCTCTACCTCAGAGGATAGCCTGGGCTTGGATGCCGACCTGGATACCCTCGACTTTGATTTGGATGATCTCAATGTAGATACCGGCCTTGAGCCTGATGCTAATCTCAATTTCGACTTGGGTGAGCCTGATGCTCCAGATGGTCTTTCGCTAGACTTTGACTCGGTTACGGACACCTACGACGCTACGCTAGACCTCGGCCTGGAGGCCGCAAGCCTGGATCTTGGCCATGACGATCTGAATTTAGACCTTGGTTTGGAGGATGCGCTGGAATCGTCAACCCTGGATCTTGGCCACGACGATCTGGAGTTAGACCTCGGTTTGGAGGATGCGCTGGGGGTTGATCTCCCTGCGCCAACCACCAATGACTTTGATTTTGACCTCAATCTCGGAACTGAAGAGTCTGCCAGTATTGATGACTTTGATTTTGACCTCGGCGTTGAAACATCATCTAATGACGATTTAGACCTTCTTCTGGACACTGAGGGTGGCGTTGATAGCGCTGAACGGCCCGACGACCTCGGCTTTCTAAGTCAGGAATCACTAAATCAAGACTTAGAGCTAGACCTGCTCTCTGAAGAAGGTAATCCGCCGCTGGATAATTCAGCCACAGAGACTAGTTTCGACCTAGATTTGGAGCTGGATGAGAATGGCCTTGACTTCGATGCAGAGGAAACAGATCCTCTGGCTTTAGATTTTGCGGCCCTGTCTGAGCCAGAGCTGTTCGACTTTGATATGGAAGCGTCTGCCCCCGTTGATGAGATGGGGCTGAATCTTTCCGAATCTGAACAAGATTTAGGACTGGATTTGCTGGGGTTAACCCCAGAGGTTGAGGGCGAAGCACTCGGGTTAAACCTTGATTTGGACGATTCTTCTGAGCTTCCAGGCTTCGACAGCGTGGCCTTTGATTTAGATGACGACTCTGAGCCTGATGTTGGAGAAATGCCGTCCCTTGAGCTAGAGCAAGATTTATGGAGTTCCACCGAATCCAACGTCATTGCATCTAGCTCAATAGACCCATCGGCGGCTGTCCCTGAAAGCAACCTCGATGACTTTGATTGGGATTTGGCTGACGACACCGAAGGAAGTCTAGACCCCCTGGCCGTGCCCGAAACCACAGCTGGCGACCTGGATGCCATTGTTGATGCTTTTGACACCGATAATGTGGATATTGGTGTAGACCCCATTGAGCTGGAAGACATTGCCTTACCAGGGGCCGACTTTCTGGAATATGCCGTGGCCGATGGGAATCTCGCGACTGAGCCACAGGCTGAGTTCCTAGCTGCAGAGGACGGTATTGAGGCTGCTATCCCTGATGACGAAGCCGCTTCCCTTACCCCTGACCTGGCCGAATTTGAGTTTGACCCCAACCTGGTTTTTGAAACGGAACAAGAGCTATCTAACGTTGATACTGACCCCAGTGCCAAATCGGATGAACTTTTTGTTCCTGACCTGGTGCTCGACTCGGATACTCCTGAAGAAACCCCTAGCTCCTTTGAGGCAGAGCCACCTTTCTTAAACCTAGAAGAAGACTCCGCTTTTGCTGAAGTCTGGCCTGAAACTGACCCAGTAGACGCTTATACCCTTGAGCTAGAGTCCTGGCCAGATCATGCGCCCCCTGGCAGTACCGAGGCATGGGCAGCAGAGGAAGGCTGGGATAGTACTCCCTTGCCCTTAGATTTGGTGGATAACGAGCCGCCCCAGCCTACGGAAATGGGAGATTGGCTGGATGAAGCTGCGACTAGTCCACTAGAAGCAGTCAATCTGGGGTTTGAGAGCGAGGCAGAATCGGCAACGTCCCCAATCACACCTGCCGACACCTTTGAAGACGCCTATGATGTGGATACTCTGGAAGTCGCCGCTGACTTTGGTGAGCATTCCAAAGATAGTGACTTAGATGCCTTTGATGCGGTTGAGTGGGATGCCGCTTCCAACACGCCGCCTCCACCCTTTAGCGTAGACGATGCTGAGCCTCCTGCTCTGGCCGCGCTAGAGAATGATGACTCTGAACCGGCTGAGTTTGACAATTTTTCCTTTAAGGATGAGCCAACACCACGCATAAGCGATGAGACCAATGGTTTCCTCATTGACGACGGTGGCTTAGATATCGAGGACGTCGAATCCGATGCCGCCGACGAGTTCATTCATAAATTTGCGCCGGTTTCTCCCGAAGAAGTGGCCCAGCGCACCCCAAGCCGATCTACAACGGCTGGGTCACGACAAAAACTTATCCTAGGGCTGGGGTTAGGGGCGGTTGCCCTGGCCTTGGCTGGCCTGGGGTTAAATGCTTTCTTAGGCCGTATGCGACAGCCCAATCCAACTACGGCTCAGCCTCCCCAAGCGGCCCCGGCTCCAAACAACACTGCGGATCCGGCTAATGCTGCTGACCCCTTTAGAGAAGCCGTCAACGCGGCACAGACTGCGGCTAATTTGGCTCAAACGGCTAAGACCTCTGCCGAGTGGCAAGCCGTGGCAGACTCCTGGGCTAAGGCCATTGACCTGATGAAACAGGTACCGGAAGGCAGCCCCAACCACGCTGTGGCTCAGCAAAAGGCGGTTGAGTACCAGCCCAATTTGACCTACGCCCAGCAGAATGCTCAGCGAGTGCCTTAATGGGTTGTTTTGGGTTTTACAAAAAGCCAGGGTAATTTTTCAGGGGATTTGGCTGTGATTACAGCTCACGTAGCCGACAAGTTAGGTTAGCCAGGTAGAATAAAACGGTTGTATTCAGCCCCAAAGCCTTGATTGAACGCTACACCCTGCCCGAAATGGGCGACCTCTGGACTGATGACCACAAATTCAAAACCTGGTTACGGGTTGAGATTGCTGTCTGCGAAGCCCAGGCTGAGCTAGGCTACATTCCCTCAGAGGCCGTAGAGGAAATCAAAGCTAAAGCGAACTTTGACCCCAAGCGCATCCTAGAAATTGAGGCGGAGGTCAACCACGATGTGATTGCCTTTCTCACTAACGTCAACGAGTACGTAGGGGATGCAGGCCGCTACATTCACCTGGGCATGACCAGTTCTGACATGCTGGATACGGCCCTTTCCCTGCAACTGGTAGACAGCTTGCAGGTGATTCTAATCCACGTTGAGAACCTGATTCAGGCGATTCGCTACAAGGCGCAGGAGCACCGGGATACGGTGATGATCGGGCGCTCCCACGGCATCCACGCTGAACCGATTACCTTTGGCTTTAAGCTAGCGGGCTGGCTGGCGGAAATGCTGCGTCATCGGGAACGCCTTACCCGCCTGCAAGACACCGTTGCCGTGGGCAAAATTTCCGGCGCGGTGGGCACCTACGCCAATATTGACCCGCAGATTGAAGCCCTGGCCTGCCGAAACCTGAGGCTTAGACCTGATGCAGCTTCTACTCAGGTAATTTCCCGCGACATTCACGCCGAGTTTATGAATGCCCTGGCCCTGTTGGGGGCTTCCATTGAGCGGTTTGCGGTGGAAATTCGCAACCTGCAACGCACCGATGTGTTAGAAGTGGAAGAATTTTTCTCGAAAAAGCAAAAGGGGTCTTCGGCTATGCCCCACAAACGCAACCCCATTCGCTCAGAACGTTTAACCGGCATGGCCCGCCTGCTGCGCGGCTATGCGATGGCCGCACTGGAAAACGTTGCGCTCTGGCATGAGCGGGATATTTCCCACAGTTCTGTAGAGCGGGTGGCGCTACCCGATAGCTGCATTCTCACGCACTTTATGCTGGTAGAAGCCACTGGACTGGTCAAAAACCTGCTGGTTTACCCCGAAAATATGGCCCGCAACATGAATGTCTACGGCGGTGTGGTGTTTAGCCAGCGGGTGCTGCTGGCCCTGGTAGAAAAGGGTCTCTCCCGCGAGAAGGCCTACGCCATCGTGCAATCTTGCGCCCATACCGCCTGGAATCGAGACGATGGCAACTTCCGTAATCTGATTTCCACCGATGAGCAGGTTACAGCCCACCTATCCCCTGCTGAGATTGATGCCTGCTTTGACCCCGACCACCACCTGCGCAACCTAGATCAGGTTTATCAGCGGTTAGGAATTTAAAGGTCATTTCGTAGGGAATGATTTAAGACAGAGAAGAAAGGAGCCACGAACTCCTCAAATTCTCTGACTATTTATCTGACTATTAAAGGTGGCACAACGGTGCGGTTCAGCGGCGGCAGACAACCTTTGCATCTGTCCCAGTGACTTTTAACCGTCCGTCATTCTACTAGGCTGTTGCTGAAGACAGAAAATATTTCAGGACACTTAAAGTTGTCCTAAAATCTTGATGAAATCAATGCCTCGCTTTGGGAGCGATCGTGCACCTTGCGACAGCCTTTGGTAACACACCTACTGAATTTTTTTAAGCGTATCTATTATGTTTTTGTAACTTGCTATATCACCTAATGCTTGAACAATTTTTGCAGCTTCCTGCAAGTCAGCCATTGCGCCTGCTCGATCACCTAATGCTGAGCGATCGAGACCTCGGTAGTAATAAGCACTTGCATTGTTTGGACTTAACTTGATGACACGAGTATTATCTTCAATTGCTCGCTGATAGTCGCCTAATTGGGCACGAGCGGTGGCTCGGTCAGTATAAAACTGAACAGAGTTTGGATTGAGTTCAATAGCGCGAGTAAAGTTATCAATTGCCCCTTGATAATGTCCCATCTGAGCGTAAGCGACTCCTCGATAGTGGTAGGCTTGAGCATCTGCCGGTTCCAGTTCAATTGCAGACGTAAAATCTTCAATCGCCCCTCCATGGTCGCCTAATCTAGAACGCCCTTCTCCTCGATTTCTGTAAGCTAGATCGAGGCCAGAATCCAGTTGGATTGCACGAGTACAGTCTTCAATCGCTTGTTGTAAATTACCAAGTCGAACATGAACGCCTCCCCGATTACTGTAAGCAACAGCAAGGTTGGGATCCAACTGAATTGCATAATTAAGATCTTCCAGTGCGCCGCTGTCATCACCCTGCATCCAACGGGCGTTTCCTCGATTACTGTAGAACGTAGCATCATGAGCAGCCATTTGAACTGCTCGGTTATAATTTTGCATTGCCTCTTGGGTATTGCCTTGCATTGAAGAAATTATCGCCTGAGCCGTGTAATCTCTCGCTTGAGCAAGATTGAGATCGAATTGTCTGGCAGAATTGAAATCCTCTAACGCTCTCTGCTGATCGCCTAATTGAGTATAAGCCTTCCCCCTTTTGTAGTAAAGGTCAGCCATCACAGTTTTAAGATTGGGGGTAATAGTACGAGAATAAAGTTGCATAGCAGTGGTGTAGTTCTCGATTGCACTTGAATAGTTATTCAAGTGAATAAGAGCATTTGCCCTTTGGACATAAGCCATTGCAAGATTTGGTTTGAGTTGGATTGCACAAGTGTAATCGTTGACTGCCTGTTCAAAATTAGCGAGCGCAGCGTAAGCAACTCCCCGATTGTGATAAGCTAGAGCATCAGTGGGATCAAGTTGAAGCATGGAGGTATAGTCCTCAATCGCACCCTGGTAATCTTCAAGCTTGCGCCGAGCGACTGCCCGATTATAAAAGGCTAGGCTGTTGTTAGGAACTAACTGAATAGCATGACTAAAATCTTTAATTCCTCCTTGATAATCACCCACTCGTATACGCGCCCCTCCCCGATTGACATGAGCTATAGAGAAATAGGATTTTAGCTGAAGAGGAGCAAGATAGAATGGGCACCTTATTCTAAACAAACTTAGAACTAGGGCAACTGGTATCGATAAAATTGCCCGTCCCACTATAAAAACCACTGTGACCAAGCTGATAACAATGATAGGAGTCACAGAAATTATTCGGCAGAGCAAGTCTAGGAGGGACATATTGTTTCTAAAATCCGTAGTGATTATAGAACCGAGTATTAGATTAAACCTGCAAGAGCCTTAAAGCACATCACCGATCACTCTCAAAATTCCACCTTTGCCACTCAATCTTTATACAGCAATTATAAACTCAAAAATTTTCACCTGTTTTCAACCTCTAAAACCTTTGACTTCTCGTCCTCTTATTGAGAATGAAGTCAATAAGAGGACGTCGAGCGGCGTGAAAAGCCCGTTTCAATTCCGAGTTTATAATTGCTGATCTTTACAACTCAATTCAATACTGCTAGGGCTTGTGCAACTTGAGGTTTAAAGCAGCCCAACGGCTTAGGTCAGCGGTTGCCGGAGGACATTACAGTACTCGTAGGTAGTTTAGAAGTTTCGTCACTACCGAAAACGGTAGTAATGCATAGTAATGGTAAGCTGATAAACCAAAATTCCTAACCATTGCAAGCGATTCAATGAACTGTCCCAAGTGCCAATGCACTCAAATTATCAAATACGGACATACGCATTACGGCAAGCCACGATTCAAGTGTCGAGCCTGTGGGCGACAGTTTGTAGAGGAGGCAACCCGACAACCGATTGATCAGGCAACCCGTCAATTGATTGATAAGTTGTTGCTTGAACGCCTTGCACTAGCGGCGATTGCGCGAGTCACAGGCGGGTCTGAGCGATGGCTTCAACTATACG
>Ga0224723_1001266_pt1 | contig 15567 bp, 11 predicted proteins | sample Balambano_FR2_Me_FD_161647 | JGI IMG/M metagenome (GOLD analysis project Ga0224723, IMG submission 161647) | Freshwater sediment microbial communities from Lake Towuti, South Sulawesi, Indonesia - Balambano_FR2_MetaG | ecosystem: Environmental > Aquatic > Freshwater > Lake > Sediment | place...
ACCTGCCGGGCAATGTTGAACAGGTTGATCTGGGTCATGAAGCGCGGCTCGACCAGCGCGAACACCGCCATCAGCACGATCAGGAAGATCAGCGGCGCGAAGCGCGCGGCAAAGCCGAACACGTCCCAGCCTTTGGCGGCCCCGGTGGTCTGCTTGGTCTCGGTCACGTCGTCTCCTTCCGGCTTGCGCTCAGGCCGCGCGGTCGATCGGTGCGGTCATCAACGTCATCAGCGTTTCCTGGTCGGCCTCGGCGCGCCGCAGCTCGCCGGTCACCCGGCCCTCGCGCATCGTCACGATGCGGTCGGCGACGGCGAGGATCTCGGGCAGTTCGGACGAGATCGCGATCACCGCGATGCCGGAATTGGCCATCTCGAACAGAAGGTTGTGCACCTCGACCTTGGCGCCCACGTCGATGCCGCGGGTCGGCTCGTCGACGATCAGGACGCGCGGCCCGAGCGCCAGCCAGCGCGCCAGCACCACCTTCTGCTGGTTGCCGCCCGACAGGTTGCCGACCAGCTGGTCGGGGCCGGCCATCCGGATGTTGAGCCGCCGGCGGTAGTCGGCGACAAGCTCGGCCTCCTTGCGGCCGTCGATGAAGGGCAGCCAGCGGCTGATCCGGTCGAGCACGGTGATCGTCAGGTTGGTCCGGATCGCCAGCGACAGGAACAGCGCCTGCTGCTTGCGATCCTCGGGCACCAGCCCGATGCCGTGCCGGATCGCCTCTTGCGGGCTGCGGATCGCGACGTCGCGGCCGGCGACCAGAAGCCGGCCGGAATCGACCGGATCGGCGCCGAAGATCGCGCGCGCGGTCTCGGTCCGCCCGGCGCCGATCAGCCCGGCGATGCCCAGAACCTCGCCCTGCCGCACCTCGAACGAGACGTTGCGCAGCTCGATCGCGGTCGGCGAGGTCGGCGTGCGCAGCCGCACAAGCCGATCGACGCTCAGCGCCACCGGCCCGGGCGCCGCGCCGGCGCGCCGCTGGTTCAGGGCCGCCAGTTCCCGCCCGACCATCAGCCGGATGATGTCCTCGACCGTGGACCCGGCCACCCGCCCCGCCCCGGCGTTGCGCCCGTCGCGCAAGACCGTGAAGCGGTCGCAGATGCGGAACACCTCTTCCAGCCGATGCGTCACGAAGATCGTCGAGATGCCTTCGGCCTTGAGGTCGGCGACCAGCCGGAACAGCTTTTCCACTTCGGCCTGGCTCAGCGCCGAGGTCGGCTCGTCCATCACGATCAGCCGCGACTGCATCGACAGCGCGCGGGCGATCTCGACCATCTGCTGTTCGGCGACCGACAGCTGGCGGACCAGCGTGTCGGGGCTGCGGTCGAGCCCGATCCGCCGGGTCAGCGCCTCGGTCGCCCGTGCCAGCGCCCGGCCGTCGACGAACAGCCGCGACCCCGGCTCGCGCCCGATGAAGACGTTCTCGGCGACCGACAGGTTCGGGGCCAGCGTGAATTCCTGGTAGATGGTGACGACGCCGTGCCGCTGGCTGTCCTGCGGCGTGGCGAGGGTGACCGGCCGGCCGGCGATCTCGATCGTGCCGTGATCCGCCGCTTGCGCGCCCGCGAGGATCTTCAGGAGGGTGGACTTGCCCGCCCCGTTCTCGCCCAGAAGCGCGTGCACCTCGCCCGCGGCGACCTCGAAATCGACGCCGTCCAGCGCCCGGACGCCGGGAAAGGACTTGGCGATGGCGGACATCCGCAAGAGGGGCGCGCCTGCGCCGCCTGTGCTGCTCGGGGCGCCGTCGCCTGCACGCTCGGGGGTCATGGCATCCGCGCTCCCTCGCCCGGATCGGGAAAACCGGGGGGCCGCCGCATGGCCGCCCCCCGCCCGGCCCGTGCGGCCTATTTCACCTCGCCCAGGCGCTCGCCCAGTTCAAGGTTGTCCTTGGTGATCGCCACCGGCGTCAGCAGCACCACCGGCTCGGCCGGCGTGGCGCCGGTCTTGACGAAGTCCATGAGGATCTGCACGCCGGTCGCGCTCTGCTGGCCGGGGAACTGCTCGATGGTGGCGGTCAGCCCGCCGTCGCGCACCTGGGCCAGCGCCTCGGGCAGCGCGTCGAAGCCGATGATGGCGATGCCGCTGAGGCCGCGCGCCTTCACCGCCTCCATCGCGCCAAGCGCCATGTCGTCGTTCGCGGCAACGATCACCTGCGGCGGCGCGTCCATCCCCGACAGCGCCGCCTCGGTCACCGACAGCCCGCGCGAGCGGTCGAAGCCCGCGGTCTGCTCGAACACGATCTGGTACTTGTCGGCCATCGGGTCGAGCACGTTGTGCAGGCCCTGGTTGCGGTCGATCGCGGGCGAGGCGCCGGGCTGGCCCTGCAGGTTGATGATCGTGGCGCCATCGGGGAACAGCGAGACGATCAGGTTGCCCTGCGCCTCGCCGCCCTTGACGTTGTCGGCGCCGACATGCGCGAGGATGCCTTCGACCGCGGCCACGCGGCGGTCGACCGTCACCACCGGGATGCCGGCCTCGATCGCCTGGGTGATCGCGGGGGCCATCGCGTCGACCTCGTTCGGGCTGATGATGATGCCCTTGACGCCGCGGGCGATCGCCGCCTCGACATCGGCGGTCTGCTTGGGCGAGGACACCTGGCCGTCGCTTTCGATCGGGATGCCGCCCTGCTCCTCGACCGCGGTCTTCATCGCGTTCATCATGTGGACGAAGAAGGGGAAGGTCAGGCCGGGAACCGAGGTCAGGATCTCGGGCTTGTCCTGGGCGAGAGCCGCAGAGTTCATGGCCAGTGCCATGCCGCCCGCCACGGCGAGCGTCTTCAGAAATCGCTGCATGTTTTCCTCCCTGAAAAATGCCCGCCCATGTGGCGCCCTTCACCGGCGAAAGTCAATTTCACGTTGACGCAGGGGAAGGCCCGGCCCGGTCGCCGCGCGCCCGCGCGGGCTGCCCGGACCTCAGAGTCCGTTTGAAAACTGGTTTCGCTTTCGTCGCGTGCTGCTCGGCCGCTCTTGTTTCCCGCCGCTTGGGGCACGGGCAGCGCCCGCACCGCGGGGTGGGGGCGAAGCGCCCGCCCCGGGGGGGCGGTGCGGGCGCTGCCCGTGCTGGCGCACGGGCGAAAGGAAGCTCGGCTGCAGCGGCATCGGGCTCTCCGTGCTGCCGTCAAGAGAGTCCAAACGGTCTTTCAGAGATCGCGGAAGCGACGTTCCTGCCGCGCGGTCCAGCGCAGCGCGATCCGGTGGCCGGTGTCGGTATCGGTCTCGGCGGTCACCACGCCCTCGGCATGCAGCCAGGCGCGGCGGCGCCCCTCGGCGAAGGGCAGCTCGAGCGTGGCGTCGGTCTTGGCCGCGTCGAAGGCGGCCGAGATGGCGCCGGTCAGGCGCTCCATCCCCTCGCCGGTCAGCGCCGAGAGCGCCAGCACCGTGTCGCTGCGCGCCGCCTGCGCGACCAGCGCCGCCCGGTCGTCGGGCGGCACCAGGTCGAGCTTGTTCCAGACCTCGAGCTGCGGCGTCGCCGCGGTGACGCCCAGGCTCGAAAGGATCGCCGCCACGTCGGCCGCCTGCAGGGCGCTTTCGGGATGGCTGATGTCGCGGACATGGACGATCAGGTCGGCTTCCAGCACCTCCTCGAGCGTGGCGCGGAAGGCGGCGACCAGCTGGGTCGGCAGATCCGAGATGAAGCCCACGGTGTCCGACAGGATCACCTTGCGCCCCGACGGCAGCGCGACGCCGCGCATCGTCGGGTCGAGCGTGGCGAACAGCATGTCCTTGGCCAGCACCGCGGCCCCGGTCATCCGGTTGAACAGCGTCGATTTCCCGGCGTTGGTATAGCCGACCAGCGCCACCACCGGGAACGGCACCTTGCGCCGCGCCGCGCGGTGCAGCTCGCGCGTCCGGACGACCCGGTCGAGCTGGCGGCGGATCCGGATCACCTGATCGTCGATCGCCCGCCGGTCGGCCTCGATCTGGGTCTCGCCGGGGCCGCCGACGAAGCCGAAGCCGCCGCGCTGGCGTTCCAGGTGGGTCCAGGCGCGCACCAGCCGGGTGCGCTGGTAGCTGAGCGCGGCCAGTTCCACCTGCATCACCCCCTCGCGGGTGCGGGCGCGGTCGGCGAAGATCTCCAGAATCAGGCCGGTCCGGTCCAGCAGCTTGACGCCCCACGCCTTTTCCAGGTTGCGCTGCTGCACCGGGCTGACCGGGCCGTCGACCAGCACGAGCCCGACGTCGAGCGCGGCCAGCCGCGCCTTCAGCTCCTCGACCTTGCCCGTGCCGAACAGCATGCCCGGGCTGACCCGGCCGACCCGCACGACCTCGGCGCCCGCCACCACCATGTCGGGCAGGGCAGCGGCCAGCGCCACCGCCTCCGCCAGCCCGTGCTCAGGCAGCCGCCGCGCGGGCTCGGACTTCAGGTCGGGATGCAGCACATAGGCGCGCATCGGCTCGGCCCGGGTGTCACGCGGGTCGCGCCCCGGCGCGCGGAAGGCCGGGCCGGTCTCGTCATTGGCCAGACGGGCGTCGTCGTGGTCAGGCTGTTCGGGCAAGCGGTTCAGTCGTCGCCCTCGTAGAGATTGATCGGCGCGCCCGGCATGATGGTCGAGATCGCATGCTTGTAGACCAGCTGCGACTGGCCGTCGCGGCGCAGAAGCACGCAGAAGTTGTCGAACCAGGTGATCACGCCCTGCAGCTTCACCCCGTTGATCAGGAAGATCGTGACCGGAACCTTGGCTTTCCGGACGTGGTTGAGAAAGGCATCCTGCAAATTCTGCTTGTCGGCAGCCATCGGTTCGTTGACCCTTGTTCTTGTCGCTTGTTCTTGTGTTGCGTGTGCGCTGCGGGTGCAGCCGGGCCTCGCTCGCGCCCCGGTCCACAACCCGAAGTCTAGTATGGAGCGGTCGGCGGCGAGGTTCCAGCCCAAAAATCAGCAGTTTACCGGCCACTGCCCGAGGCGGCCTATTGCCGCCAGCTGTCGGGCAGAAGAAGCACCAGCAGCGCCAGCATCTCCAGCCGTCCGAGCACCATCGCGAATGCCAGGATCGTGCCGGCCGCGGTCGGCAGCCCGGCATAGCTCAGCGGCGTCTCGCCCGCGAGGCCCGCCAGCGGGCCGGTGGTGGACAGCGCCGCGACCGCGAACACCATCGCCGGCTCGAAGTCGAGCCCGGTCAGCGTCAGCGCCGCCATGACGACGAAGATCGACAGCGCGAACAGCACGAAGAAGATCCAGGCCACGCGGGCGCCCTCGTTGCGGATGCGCCGGGCGATCACCCCGTCGCCCCCGACCGAATGGGGATGGATCAGCGACTCCAGTTCGCGCTCACCGAGGCGGATCAGCGCCCAGATCCGCAACAGCTTGACGCCGCCGGCGGTGGTGGCGACGCCGCCGCCGATCAGCGCGAGGCCAAGCAGGATCAGGCCCGACGACCCCGGCCCCGCCCATTCGCGCGACAACTCCCAGTGCACCGACGCATAGCCGGTTGTCGTCAGGAACGACAGGGTGGTGAAGATCGCCCCCCAGAAGGCCAGAAGGCCCGACAGCGGCGTGGCCTCGGCGCCCCCGATCCCGAGGCCCGACCAGTGCTGCAGGAACTGCACCGCCGGCAGCGCGACCAGGAGCGCCGCGGCCACCCGGATCTCGGGATCGCGGCCGAGCGGCACGCTGGCGGCGGCAAGGACGGTGCCGACATAGGCCCGGCGACTGATCGCGAAGATGAAGAACAGGAACACCAGCATCTCGCCCGGAACGCCGGAGCCGCCGCCCCCGGGTCCGCCCACCGGCGAGATGCCGGAGGCGGACAGCGTGCCCATGGCATGGCAGAGGGCGGTCAGGCTGTCGTCGCCCGCGAGCAGAAGCAGCAGCCACAGCAGCAGCGTCAGCCCGCCGTAGACCGGGAAGATCGCGAGCGCGAAGCGCAGCACGCGCTCCGACGGCGGGTTGCCGCGGCCGGCCTGCGCGCCGCCGATGCTGCCGTGGCCGACCGGGCCGCCAGAGACGATCTCGAACCCGCCGAGATTGAGCGGCGCCAGGATCGCGACCGCGGCGACCAGCACGAACAGGCCGCCCAGCCACCCGACCAGCGCCCGCCACAGGTGCATCGTTGGTCCGAGCGCCTGCGGCTCGTAGAGCGTGGCGCCGGTGGTGGTGAAAGCCGAGACCATCTCGAACCAGGCATCGAACCAGGGCGCACCGGGCGGCAGCGCCTGATGGAACGGCAGCGCGAACACACCCGGCAGCACGACATAGGCGAGCACCATCGCCGCCAGCAGCCCGCGCGGCGGATCGCGCGGCCGCCACGGCGAGGTGGCGATGCCGGTCAGCGCCACGAGCACCAGCACGAACAGGCCGGAATAGAAGAAGCTGCGCCCGGTGGCGTAGTCGCGCAGCACCGTCGCCTGCAGCGCCGGCAGGAACATCGCCAGCGCCGCCACCCCGGCCAGCGTGACCAAAAGCGGCAAATCCAGGATCCGCCGCATCACCGGCTCAGAAGAAATCGATGGAGACCTGCAACAGGCGCTCCACCTCGGGCACGTCCTTGGCCATCGAGAACAGCACGATCACGTCGCCCTCCTCGACCCGCAGGCTGCCGGCGGGCTTCAGCACCCGGTCCTGCTTCATCAGCGCCCCGACCAGCACGCCCTCGGGAAACTCGATGTCACGGATCAGCCGGCCGGCGAGCGGCGAGGTCGACAGCACCTGCGCCTCGATCACCTCGGCCTCGGCATCGCCGATCGAGTAGATCGCGCGCACCCGGCCGTGCCGGACATGGCGCAGGATCGAGCTGACCGTCGTGGCGCGGGGGTTGATGTAGGCGTCGATGTCGAGCGGCCCCATCAGCGGCACCAGCGTGGGGTCGTTGACGAGCGCGATCGCCATCCGACAGCCGGCCGACTTGGCGCGCACCGCCACCAGAAGGTTGGTCTTGTCGTCGTCGGTGACCACCAGGATGGCATCGGCCCGGTCGACGCTGGCTTCGGTCAGAAGCTCGATGTCGAGCCCGTCGCCGTTCAGGACGATGGTGCGGCTGAGCGAGTCCGCTGCGCGCTCGGCGCAGGCGCGGTTCTTCTCGATCACCTTCACGCGCACCCGGTCCTCGCGCCGCTCCAGCGCATGGGCGACCGCGAGCCCGACGTTGCCGCCGCCGACGATCACAACCCGTTCCTGCTTGCGGGCGGCCTTGCCGAAGATCTCGAGCGTGCGCGGCACGTCGTCGGTATGGGTCAGCACATAGATCTGGTCGTCGGCATAAAGCTGGTCGCCGGCCTCGGGCGCGAACAGCCGGCCCTGCCGTCGTACTCCGAGCACGATCGCGCGGAGCGACGAGAACAGGTCGGACAATTGCCGGAGCGGCGTGTGCAGGACCGGGCAGTCCTCGTCCAGCGCAATCCCCAGAAGCTGTGCCCGGCCGTCGAGAAAGCTTTCGGTGTCGAACGCCTGCGGCGCGGCCAGACGCTGCAGCGCCGCCTCCGCCACCTCGCGCTCGGGGCTGATGACCACGTCGATCGGCAGGTTCTTGTGGCTGTAGAGGTTGGAGCTAATCGCGTCGAGATAGCTCTGCGCCCGCAGCCGGGCGATCTTGCGCGACACGTCGAACACTGAATGCGCCACCTGGCAGGTGACCATGTTGACCTCGTCGGAATGGGTCGCGGCGATGATCATGTCGGCATCCGCCGCGCCGGCCCGCTCCAGCACGTCGGGGTAGGAGGCGAAGCCCGTCACCCCTTGCACGTCCAGCGTCTCGGTGGCGCGACGCACCAGGTCAGGGTTCACGTCCACCACCGTCACGTCGTTCTTTTCGCCCGCAAGATGCCGCGCAATCTGCCAGCCGACCTGGCCTGCACCGCAGATGATGACCTTCATGCCTGGGGTCCCCTGGGGTCTTGGACGGTTGCATGGCAGATGCCCGCCCTCTGGTCAATGCGACCGGGGCGGGCGCGATGTCCGGCCCGGCCGCCCCCAGGGCATCTCACAGCGGCTCTTCGTCCTCGCCCTCGTCCTCGCCGTCCTCGAGCCGGGCGATCCGCGCGCCCGATTTCGAGGTGGTAACCACGCCGAGCGACTTCAGCTTGCGATGGAGCGCCGAGCGCTCCATGCCGACGAAGCTGGCGGTGCGGCTGATGTTGCCGCCGAACCGGTTGATCTGGGTCAGCAGGTATTCCCGCTCGAACAGTTCGCGCGCGTCGCGCAAGGGCAGCGCGGCCAGCGCGCCGCCGAGGATCACCCGCCCCTCGCCGCTGTCCGCCTCGTCCCGCCCGGGCAGCTCGCGCGCCTCGATCGGGCCGCTGCCCTCGCCGAGGATCAGCACCCGCTCGATCACGTTCCGGAGCTGGCGGACGTTGCCGGGCCAGTGCATGGTCTGCAGCATCGCCTCGGCCTCGGGCGTCAGCGCGCGCTGCGGCAAGCCCTGCGTGCGGTGCAGGACGCCGATGAAATGGCGGGCGAGGTCGGGGATGTCCTCGCGCCGGTCCTCGAGCGAGGGCACGGCGATCGGCACCACGTTCAGCCGGTCGTAAAGCTCCTGGCGGAACCGGCCCGCGCCGATCTCGGCCTTGAGGTCGCGCGTGGTCGAGGAGATCACGCGCAGGTCCACCCGGACCTTGTCGGTGCCGCCGGCCCGGCTGAACTGCTGTTCCACCAGCACGCGCAGGATCTTCGACTGCGTGCCGAGCGGCATCTCGGCCACCTCGTCGAAATAGACGATGCCGCCATGGGCCTGTTCCAGGAGCCCCTGCTCGATGCCGCGTTCCGGCGACTCGCGGCCGAACAGCACCTCCTCCATCCGCTCGGGCTCGATCGTGGCCGAGGACACCGACACGAACGGCGCCGCGGCGCGGTTCGACTGGGCATGGATGAACCGCGCCGCCATCTCCTTGCCCGAGCCGGGCGCGCCGGTCAGCATCACCCGGCCGTTCGACCGCGTAACCTTCTCCAGCTGCGTGCGCAGCGCCTTGAACGCAGGCGAGGACCCCAGCATCTCGGACGAGGTGACGTCGCGGCGGCGCAGGTCGCTGTTCTCGCGCCGCAGCCGGCTCGTTTCCATCGCCCGCGCCACCACCACCATCAGCTGGTCGATATTGAACGGCTTCTCGATGAAGTCGTAGGCGCCCTGCTTGATCGCCGCGACCGCGATCTCGATGTTGCCGTGGCCTGAGATGATGACGACCGGGACGTCCGGGTTCGACCGCCGCACCGTCTTGAGGATGTCGATCCCGTCCATTCGGCTGTCCTTCAGCCAGATGTCGAGAATCATCAGCGACGGCGCCTCGGCATTGATCTCGGCCATGCAAGCATCCGAGGTGCCGGCCAGCCGGACGGCATAGCCCTCGTCGCGCAGGATGTCGCCGACCAGTTCGCGGATGTCGCGCTCGTCGTCAACGATCAGGATGCTGGTCATGATGCGGCGCTCATGTCACGGGGGCCTCCGGTCTTGGACGGGGTTGTGCGGGGGCTGCGGCCGCGCGCGGGCCGCGCGCTGCGCGGCAGCCGAATCTCGGCCATCGCGCCGCGGTGGGCGCCGGGCGCGAACGGGTCGGCATCGGTCAGGGTCAGCGTGCCGCCATGCTCCTCGATGATCTTCTTGACGATCGGCAGGCCGAGCCCGGTGCCCTTGGCGCGGGTGGTCACATAGGGCTCGAACAGCCGCGCGCGGTCCTCGGGCAGGCCGATCCCGTTGTCGGATATGCGGATCAGCGCGGCATCGGGCAGCGCCTCGAGCGCGACCCGCACGGCTGGCGCGTAGCCCGGCGGCGCACCGCTTTCCTGCAGCGATTCCGTGGCTTCGCCCGCGTTCTTGATAAGGTTGGTGAGCGCCTGCGAAATCATCGTGGCGTCGAGCTCCATCGCCAGCGGCGCCTCGGGCAGCGTGATGTCGAGCGCCACGCCCGGCAGCCCGCTGTCCTGCAGCACCACCGCGTCGCGCACCAGCCGCACCAGATCCTCCTCGCGCCGGTCGGGCTCGGGCATGCGGGCGAACTTCGAGAACTCGTCGACGATCCGGCGCAGGTCGCCGGTCTGGCGCACGATCACGTCGGTGTACTGGTCGAGTTCGGCCGCGGCCTCCTCGCCGACCAGCGGGCGGAACTTGCGCTTGATGCGCTCGGCCGACAGCTGGATCGGGGTCAGCGGGTTCTTGATCTCGTGCGCGATCCGTCGCGCCACGTCGCCCCAGGCGGCCATGCGCTGCGCCGAGACGAGGTCGGTCACGTCGTCGAAGGCCACCACGTAACCCTCGAGCGCGCCCTCCGACGACCGCCGCGCCGTCATCCGCACCAGCAGGCTTTCGAGCTTACCGCGCCGCGACAGGCGCAGCTCTTCCTGCACAGTGGCCCCCTCGCCCGCGCGCAGCCGCTCGAACAGCGGCCCGAACTCGGGGACGACCGCCGCCAACGGCCGGTCGGTGGCGACGCCCGACAGATCGAGCAGCCGGGCGGCGGCGCGGTTGACGAAATCGATCCGCCCCTCGGCGTCGAGACCCACCACGCCGGCGGTGACGTTCGACAGCACTGAATCGAACAGCCGCCGCCGACGCTCGGTGTCGCGGTTGCTGTCGATCAGCGCCTCGCGCTGGCCCTTCAGCTGCCGCGTCATCTGGTTGAACACCCGGCCGAGGGTGGCGATCTCGTCCTCGCCCTCCTCCTCCGGCACGGTCACGTCTAGGTCGCCGCCGCCGACGCGCTGCGCCGCCCCGGCCAGCCGGCCGACCGGCCGGGACAGCCGCTCGGCGAACCACAGGCCCAGCCAGACGGCGGCGAGGATCAGGATGATGGCAAAGCCGAGATAGAGCAGGCCGAACTCGAACAGGAGCCGCCCGCGCTCGGCCTCGAGCTGCTGGTAGAGCCGGACGGTCGCCTGCGTCTCGTCCAACAGCGACAGGATCGAGCCGTCCACCGTGCGCGCGACGTAGAGCAGCCGGTCGGCATAGGCGTCGAGCCGGATCAGCGCGCGGAACTCGTTGTTCGCCCAGTCCTCGATCACCACCGTCTCGCCGGCCATCGCCCGTTCGATCCGGGCCGCGTCGGGCCGCTCGAAGTCGAACAGGTAGCTCTCCTCGCCGCGCGCGCGGATCTCGCCGGTGCTGTCGATCACATAGGCCTCGCGCAGACCGCGCTGCACCTGTCGCTGAGCCTGGCCGAGCAGGTCGCGCAGGTCGCCGTCGCTCACGAACACGGTGGACTGGCGGGCGATGTTCAAGAGCGCCGCCACTGCCTCGGCATCGCCGACGAGGTCGCGGCGGTGCTCTTCCTTGTAGGCCTCGGCGGCCGAGAGCGACGAGCCGACCACCTGGCGGACCCGGTCGGAAAACCAGCCCTCGAGCCCGACATTCACCGTCAGCACCGCGAACACGGCGACCAGCACGGTCGGGATCAGCGCGACGAGCGCGAACACGCCGGTCAGCCGCAGGTGAAGGCGCGAGCCGGCCGACTTGGCGCGGCGGTCCGCGATCATCCGGGCGATCCGCGCCAGAACGAGGGCCGCCACCACCAGCACGTAGACGAGATCGGCCAAGAGCACGATCCGGAGACCCGGCGAGGCCGCGCCCTGGTTGAGCGGCCCGAGCGCGAGGAAGGTCGCGATCGCCAGCACGGGCCCCAGCAGGACCAGCCCGAAGGTGCCCCAGGTCTGCAGCCGCCGCAGCCTGCGCTGGCGATTCAGCCGGACCCATGTGTTGCTTCGCGCCGCGCGATCCACGCGTGTCTGTCCATCATAAGGGGCAACCGCCGGGCCCCGACCGCCAGATGTGGTGACGCCATCCCCGGAGGACGCCGGTGGGCCACGCCGCCTGTTGCAGGTTTACATCAGTTTGCGGCGCCGTGTCACGCGGATATCGAGGTCGGTGATCTTCTTGCGCAGGGTATTGCGGTTGATGCCAAGCAGGTCGGCGCATTTCGCCTGGTTGCCGGCGGTGGCGTCGAGCGCGATCTCGATCAGCGGCAGTTCCACCTCGCGCAGGATGCGCTGGTAGACGCCGGCCGGCGGCAGCGCGCCGCCATGCAGGTCGAAGTAGCGCTTGAGGTGCTTGGCCACGCTCGACGACAGCTTCTCGGTCTCGCCGCCGCGCAGCGGCTCCATTGCCGGCTGGTTGCCGAGCACGGCCTCGACCTCGGCGCGGGTGATCTCGGTCTCGGCCGCGGTCACCATCAGCCGGCGCAACGTGTTCTCCAGCTGGCGCACGTTGCCCGGCCAGGAGTAGGCCCGCACCAGATCCCGCGCGTCGGCCGAAAGCCGCCGCACCGTGCCGAAATCGCGCTCGCCCCGTGCGAGGAAATGGTCGGCGAGCAGCGGGATATCCTCCACCCGCTCGCGCAGCGCGGGGACGTGCAGGGTGACGCCGCCGAGGCGGTAGAACAGGTCCTGGCGGAACTTCCCGGCCTCCATCCGCGCGGCAAGGTCGGCCTGCGAGGTCGCCATCACCCGCGGCGCGGAATCCCCCAGCATGTCGAGCATGCGCACGATCCGCGCCTGCGCATCCTCGTCGTAATCGGCCACCTCGTCGAACACGATACCCCCGCCTCGGGCGCGCTGGAGGATCGAGGCAGGCCCCTCGACGCCGGCGAGATCACCCGCCTGCACCACCAGGAACGGCAGCGTGCGGCGGTCCGAGAAATCGTGGATCGCGCGCGCGATCAGCGACTTGCCGGTGCCGGATTCGCCAGTGATGAGGACCGGCAGGTCGGTGTTCATGACCCGCGCGACCAGCCGGTAGAGCGCCTGCATCGCCGGCGTGCGCCCGACCAGCGGCAAGTCGTCGCCGGTGTCGCGCGGCTCGGCGCGGCGGACCGGCATGCGCCGCTTGAGGTCAAGCGCCCGGGCCGAACGCTTCATCAGGTCGGGCAGGTCGAAGGGTTTCGGCAGATAGTCGTAGGCCTCGGCCTCGGCCGCCTGGATCGCCGTCATGATCGTGTTCTGCGCCGAGATCACGATCACCGGCAGGCCGGGGCGCAGCTTGCCGATCTTCGGCAGCGCCTCGAGCCCGTTGCCGTCGGGCATGATCACGTCCGAGATCACCAGGTCTCCCTTCCCCTCCTCGACCCACCGCATCAGCGTCATCATGCTGGAGGTGGCATGCACCTTGCAGCCCGCGCGGGTCAGCGCCTGGGTGAGAACCGTGCGGATCGTCCGGTCGTCATCCGCCACTAGAACCGTGCCGTCCATCGAAACTGCCTCCTATTCGGTCTCGTTCGCCGACCCGCTCGGCGCCACCGGCAGCGAGACGCGGAACACGGTGCGGCCGGGCGCCGATTCGACCGCGATCCAGCCGCCATGGTCGGATATGATCTTCGATACCAGCGCGAGCCCGAGGCCGGTGCCGTTCTCGCGCCCCGAGACGAAGGGTTCGAAGATGTCGGCGGCAATCTCGGGCGGGATGCCCGGGCCGTCGTCGATGATCTCGATCTTCAGGGGCAGCGACCGGCCCGGCCCGTCCTTGCCACGCAGCCGCAGCGATTGGTCGTAGAAGGTGCGGAGCCGGATCGTGCCGCCGCGATGCCCTGCCGCCTCGGCCGCGTTCTTGATCAGGTTCAGGAACACCTGCATCAGCTGGTCGCGGTCGGCCAGCGTCGGCGGTAGCGAGGGGTCGTATTCCTCGAGGATCGACATGCCGGCGGCGAAGCCCACCAGCGCCGACTTGCGCGCCCGGTCGAGCGCGTCATGGATGTTGACCGCCTTGAGCTCGGGCCGGCGCAGCTTTCCGAACTGCTCGACCTGTTCGAGAAGCTTCAGGATCCGCCGGGTTTCCTCGACGATCAGGTCGGTCAGCTCGCGGTCCTCGGGGCCGATCCCCATCGACAGAAGCTGCGCGGCGCCGGTGATGCCGGCGAGCGGGTTCTTGATCTCGTGCGCCAACATCTCGGCCATGCCGATCGCCGACTTGGCCGAGGTCTTGACCTGCATCGAGCGCCCCAGCCGGCCGGCGATGTCGCGCGGCGCAATCAGCAGCATCACGATGTCGGGGTTGTCGTGCATCGGGGCGATCTGCAGGTTGCACTGCACCGGCGGGCGTTCGCCGGTGGTGACGTCGACGTCGTTCAGAAACAGCGGCGCGCGGTTGCTGCGGGCGCGGCCGAGCGCCTCGTCCATCGGCGCATCGATGTGGAGCCGGTCGAACACCGGCACGCCGGCCAGCGTGCGGGCCGAGGCGTTGAGGAACAGCTCTCCCGCCGGGTTGACCTCGGCGATGCGCGCGGCGGCGTCGATCAGGAAGGCCGGCAGCGGCAGCGACGCCCAGACCACCCCCGGGACCGGATAGGGCGACCGAAAGCTCATGCAGCCCGGCTTTCCGGCGCGGCGAAGGCGCGCGACAGGGCGCGGATCGCGGCGGCGGGGCTGGCGGCGGTCAGCACCTCGGCGCGCCAGGCGTCGCAGCCGGCCTCGGCCAGATACCAGCCGAGGTGCTTGCGGGCGACGCGGGCGCCGAGGTCGGTGCCGTAGAAGGCCAGCATCGCCTCGTAATGGCCGATTACCAGATCGGCCAGGGCCGTCCCCTCCGGCACCGCCGGCGCCGGCGTGCCGCGCAGGCCCGCAGCGATCACTGCCAGCCGCCAGGGCGCCCCCTGCGCGGCGCGCCCGACCATCACCGCGTCGGCACCCGACAGCGCCAGCGCCGTCCGGGCGGCGGCGGCGTCGGTCACATCGCCGTTCGCCACGACCGGGATCGTCACCGCCTGCCGCACCTTGCGGATCGCCGCCCAGTCGGCGCGGCCGGCGTAGAACTGGCAGCGGGTGCGGCCGTGGATGGTCACCATCCGAACGCCCGCCGCCTCGGCCCGGCGGGCGAGGTCGGGTGCGTTCAGGCAGCGCTCGTCCCAGCCGAGGCGGGTCTTCAGCGTCACCGGCACCTTGACCGCGCCCACCACGGCCTCGATCAGCCTCAGCGCGTGGTCGGGGTCGCGCATCAGCGCCGCGCCGGAATAGCCGGTTGTCACCTTCTTGGCCGGGCAGCCCATGTTGATGTCGATCACCCGCGCGCCCTCGGCCTCGACATGGCGCGCGGCCTCGGCCATCCAGTAGGGCTCCCGTCCCGCCAGCTGCACCGCCGTCGCCGCCTGGCCGCAGTCGAGCTCGGCCCGCGCGCGGGCCAGCGGGCGGGCCTGCACCACCTCCTGGCTCGCCACCATCTCGGACACCACCAGCCCCGCGCCGAACCGGGCGACCAGCCGGCGGAACGGCAGGTCCGTGATCCCGGCAAGCGGCGCCAGCAGCACCGGCGGGTGGATCGTCAGGTCGGCAAGCAGAAGGCCCACGGCGAAGTCCTCTCGTCCCGGATGGAGCTAGCCCCTGACCGCCCGAAACACAATCGACCCCCGAGCGAAACCGACCGAAAAGCGGCAATTGCGAAAAAAATAGGCACATTCGGCGTCCGGTTTCGCCGATTGTCATGCCCGGACGGCTCGCCTAGACAGGTAGCCGCGGCAGGGAACAGGGACATGACAGTCGCGGCGATCATCGTGGCGGCCGGACGCGGCACCCGGGCCGGCGGCGACCTGCCCAAGCAGTGGCAGACGCTCGAAGGCCGGCCGGTGCTGGCGGTGACGCTCGGCGCGATCAGGCCGCTGGTGGACCGGGTGGTGGTGGTGATCCACCCCGAGGACCGGGACCGCGCCGCATCGTGGATCAGCACCCGCG
>Ga0224723_1001267_pt1 | contig 15559 bp, 11 predicted proteins | sample Balambano_FR2_Me_FD_161647 | JGI IMG/M metagenome (GOLD analysis project Ga0224723, IMG submission 161647) | Freshwater sediment microbial communities from Lake Towuti, South Sulawesi, Indonesia - Balambano_FR2_MetaG | ecosystem: Environmental > Aquatic > Freshwater > Lake > Sediment | place...
GCAAAGGACCTTTACGGACTATCGATGCGAAGCGCGTCATGCCGCTTACCGATTGCCCCTTGCGGAGGGGGTCTGGGGGACGTGCCCGTCCCCCAGTGGGGGTTTGGGGGCAAAGCCCCCAAAAAAGACCTAAATGGAGAAACAGAACTCAAGGATGCAAAGGATGCAACCTTAAAGCATCAGTCTTGCGACTGGAGACTCGCCATGCTTGCCTGTTCGACAAACCGCTGCACTACCTGAAGGTATTCTGAACCCGCCACATCTGCCACATCATTATGTCCTGCATTAGGCACTAGCCAAATTTGCTTGGGTTCTGGTGCGGCAGCATACAGCGCTTCACTCATGATTGATGGCACTTGAATATCAGCCGTTCCGTGAATAAACAGCACTGGCATTTGCAGCGGGTTTTCTCCAGATAGACCATCTGCCTGTAGCTTATCTAGAGAGTCAAAGCGCTGAGTCAACAGCAGATTTAGCGGAAAAATCTCCAGGTTTTTGGCATAGGTTGCCATCTCGCGCATCGACGTGAACGAGCTTTGCACAATCAGCCCCGCCGCACTGGGATTTTGGGTTGCCAGGTTGATGGCGATCGCCCCTCCCAGTGAATGCCCATAAATAAAAATCTGCTCCGGCGAAACGCCTCGCTGAATCAGATAATCCCAGGCGATTTGAGCATCCGTGTAAACAGAAGCCTCCGTTGGGAAACCGCCGTCACTCATTCCATAGCCGCGATAGTCAATCAGCAGCACCGAGAACCCCAACTGGTGAAACCGACTCGCCTGAGCCACATTTGCGCCAATGTTCGCTCCATTCCCATGCAGGTAGAGCAACACCCGCTCCGACTCTGCCGGAATCCACCAGCCATGAATTTTCTCAGCCTGATCCCCGCCATCCTCAACCGGAATCCAAACCTCCTCATAGGGCAGGTTAAACTCTGTCGGCGTAGTTTGAATATAGGGCGATGGAAAGAAAATCATGCGGGTTTGCCGCATAAATAAATAGACACAGGTTGCGGTGTAGGCGATCGCCACAAGACTCGCCACAGCCAGAAACAACTTCAGAAACGGTGACAGTGCTTTAACCATAATCCCGATACGAAATGGTTTTAGGTTTAGGGACTAGATTGCAAACTCTTCTAATCTAAAGCGTTCTAGCGGAATTGGTTAGTGGTCATTGGGCATTGGTTGTTGTTCCTGGTTCCCAAGCTGGAGCTTGGGAACCCCCTTGGGAAGCTCCAGCTTCTCGTAGGTTAGAAAGAAGCTGGAGCTTCCAGTAGAGCATTACCAGGCAGAGCTTGGTAACGAGTGCTTCTGTAATAACGAATGACAAATGACACCCTACAACAGAGGCGATCGCCGATGCCAGGAAGTCGATTGCTCATAGCAGTAGGCAACCTCCAGCAGCAGGTCTTCGCGCAGCACATTGCCAATTAGCTGTAGCCCAATCGGTAAACCCTGCTCGTCAAACCCACAGGGCAAGCTGAGAGCGGGCAATCCCGCTAAATTCACCGGGATCGTCATCAGATCAGTCAGATACATACTCAGCGGGTCAGCCGTTTTATCCCCCGCTTTAAATGCGGTGGTAGGACTGGTGGGGCAAACCAAAATATCGACCTTTTCAAACGCCTGCTCAAAGTCCTGCTTGATCAGCGTTCGCACCTTTTGCGCCTTCAGGTAATAGGCATCGTAATAGCCTGCCGAAAGCGTATACGTGCCAATCATGATCCGCCGCTTTACCTCTGTTCCAAAACCCTGGGCGCGAGTCTCAGTATACATCGACAGCAGATTTTCGGGATCTTCAGTGCGAAAGCCATACTTCACGCCGTCATACCGCGCCAGATTTGCCGACGCTTCCGAAGGCGCAATGATGTAATAAGTTGGCAAACCATAGCGAAACTGTGGGCAAGAAACCACCTGAATCTCAGCCCCCAGCATTTGCAACTGCTCTACTGCTTGGGTCACTATTGCCTCAACAGTCGGATCTAAACCTTGCCCAAAGGTTTCCTGAATCACGCCAATTTTGAGCCTGCGTCTGGGCTTCAGGTCAGGCTTGAGCGAACTGGCATAGTCGGGAATAGATACCTTTAGGCTGGTCGCATCTCTGGAATCGTGGCCGGCGATCGCCCCCAGCAAAATCGCCGCATCTTCCACCGTGCGGGCAAACGGGCCAATCTGATCTAGCGAAGACGCATAGGCAACCAGCCCATAGCGCGACACCAGACCGTAGGTCGGCTTCATCCCCACAATGCCGCACAAGGACGCAGGCTGCCGAATCGAGCCACCTGTGTCAGACCCCAGCGCCACCACACATTCCCCACTAGCCACCGCTGCCGCCGAGCCACCCGAAGAGCCACCCGGCACCCGCTCCAGATCCCAGGGGTTTGCTGTCACCTGAAACGCCGAGTTCTCGGTGGAGCTACCCATCGCAAACTCATCCAGGTTTGTCTTACCCACCATCACTGCCCCCGCCGCTGCCAGCTTTTCAGTCACGGCAGACTCATAGGGCGGCACAAAATTCTCTAAAATCCGGGAGGCACAGGTTGTGGGAATGCCTCGCGTACACATATTGTCCTTGATCCCAATTGGGATGCCAGCCAGCGGCGAAATCTCCTCACCCGCCGCAATTTTGGCATCTACCTGCCGCGCCTGCTCCAGTGCGTGGTCTGCCGTCACGTGCAAAAAGCTATGCAATTTTGGTTCTAGTGCCTGGATGCGCTCCAGAGCTTCCTGCGTAATTTCGACAGCAGAACGTTCCTTGCGAGTTAGCTGGCAATGCAGTTCGCGAATCGATGACATGCGACAACCTCAATTAGCGATTCAGATTTAACAGTTTAGAACAAGCACTCAAAGCAATCTTGGCTGACGGTTAACTTGCAGCAGCAGAGCCAATCGTTTCGCCTATACGGATTCGACCTTCAGTCGTAAGTGCCGTATGCCAAACTTCACTCTAGTAGATTTTGGAGCCAATTAGGGGGAGTCTGTGTGGCGTTTAGGAATAGTTTTTGAGTGGGCGATCGCACAATAAGTTAAAAAGGAGATGTAGCAAGTACTTATGCTGTTCGTCTGCAATGTTTATTACTTCTCCTTCTCCTAAATTTAATGAAAGCTACGCTGCTTTTCACATAAAACCTTCAGAGCTAGATAGCTTCTCCAACTTCCATAAACATTCCGTATGGCACAGTGAGGGGGACGAATTCTACGAACAAGAACGTTATGAAGAAAGCATTGCGTGTTACGAACGCGCTTTGGCAAACAAGTCTGACGAGTATCTCATTTGGAACAAACTTGGCTTAGCGCAAGATGCACTTCAGCATTATCAGGAGGCTATATCGAGCTTTGACCAAGCTATAGAGATTGACTCAACCGTCTACCTTGCCTGGTACAACAAGGGTAATACACTGCGAAACGTGAAGCGTCATGAGGATGCTGTTAACAGCTATAACAGGGCTTTAGAGTGCAGTCCAAAACGTCACGAGGATTGGATTTGGAATAATAAAGGGCTGATTTTGTATGATTTAGGTCGCCTTCAAGACGCTTTAGACAGCTATGACCATGCTGTCAGTGCTAATTCTAATAGCTTTCAGTCTTGGACTAATCGAGGAAAAGTGCTTGCTCAGCTAGGTCGCTATCCAGAGGCATTGACTAGCTACAATCGCTCGATAAGCATTAAGGATGATGAGTATCTCACGTGGGCTAATCTTGCAATAACACTTGCCGAGTTAGGCGACATTGAAGCAGCACTTAAGAGTTTAAGTAAGGCATTAAAGTTAAACCCTGAAAACGATCAACTGTGGAACGATCGAGGGGTATTCTTGTACGAACTTGGTTCATACAAAGAAGCACTTGAAAGCTTTAAGCAATCTGTGCATCTTAAGCCTGACGAAGACTCTACTTGGTTTAATGCAGGTAATGCACTACTTAGGTTAGGAGATTTTGACAAAGCATTAGATAGTTATGAACAAGCTTTAGCTCTTAACTCAGACAATCATTCTGCCTGGAATAATCGAGGATATGTACTGTCAGAACTTAACCAATTGGGTGAAGCAATTGATAGTTACAGCCGGGCTATAGCGATTTGCCCAGGTAATGATGATGCTTGGAATAATCGGGGTAGCGATTTGTATTCCCTAGAGCGCTACCAAGAAGCTCTCAGTGACTTTGATCAGGCCATTGCCTTGCGAGTGGATGTTGCCTTGTATTGGACTAACAGAGGAAATGCGCTACGGAAGTTGGGACAATTGGAGAATGCTCTTGCCAGTTACAGTACCGCTTTGTCACTAGATCCAATATGCTCTGAAGCCCTGGATTGGTACAACCTGGTTTTCAAAGCGCTTAAACAAAAAAATAAAATATCACCTGTTGCCGAGTTTAATGAGGAAGAACACGCTACTGAAGAAGCGGATAAGCGGCAGGTCTTTCACCAGGCACTCTTGGCTTCTGGATTGGTTAGACAGATTAAGCAATCTTCTCGCACTCAGCAGTTTGAGCGTCAACTGATTAAAGTTAAAGGAAGACCAGTTTCTGAAACAATTATTGAGGAACGCCGCTAGATGGCAATCTACTTCATAGATAGTAGTGTCCTGGTAAAGCGTTACATTAGTGAAATTGGCTCAACTTGGGTCTTGGAGTTGTTTAACCCTATGTTGGACAATGAGGTATTTGTTGCAGCAATTACCGGCGTTGAAATTATTGCTGCAACTATAAGACGGGCACGTGGCAAGAGCATAAGTGCTACTGATGCTGCCTTAATATGCAAGCAGTTCAGAAATGATCTGCAAACAGAGTATCAAATCATTCAAATTACTGAGGATGTCATTATTTCTGGAATGATGTTAGCTGAAACTTATGGATTACGGGGTTACGATGCGATTCAGCTGGCAGTAGGTTGTGCAGTTAATTCCCTTTGCGTTGCTAGTGGTTTACCCCCCATAATTTTCGTGTCGGCAGATAATGAGTTGAATAGTGCAGCATATAGCGAAAGTTTGCTTGTTGAGAATCCTAATAAGCAGTCATAAAGTTGCACAACAACCAATGAAAGTGATAGTTGCTAGACTTAGGCAGCAAGCATAAACATTAATTGCTGATCACCTTAACGACTGTCATACTTTTTGCAGTCAATGCCGGTAGTTTGAAAGTTTTCTTAGGATCGTGAATTAAATAACTTGAAAACCAGAATCTCTGTAGGGACATGGCATTGCTATGTCCCTATCCAGGAAATTGCACTTTAATAAATTCGTGATCCTTATTTCGGTTTTGGTTGCAACAGCCTGATTACACATTAAAAACTACAGTTGGCTACGGGCTTTTAGTTGCAGATAGCGATCGACCAATTGTTCCGTAATCTGATTGGCAGGTGCATCCAGGATTAACACACCTCTTTGTTTAAGGGTTGCCAAAGCTACCTGACGCTGTGTCAACAGATCCAGGGCAACCGCACGGGCGTAGGTGCTGGAAATATCCTGAGTTGGCGTATGAGCCTGTATATCAATTTGGGGATCGCGCAGGGTGACGCAAAAGGGTAGATAGCGGGGGGCTAAGCGACCCATTGAGAGCAGCAGTTCTGATGATGCGGTTTTGTCTACCAGGTCGGTAATCAGAACGACTAGGGCGCGGCGGGTGTGCTGGCTGGTGACATGGGTGACGGCTCCCAAATAGTCAGGTTCTAGCAATACGGGGTGAATGGGTGTGAGGCGTTCAATCAGTTTGGTGAGTTGCGCCTGTCCGCGTTCGGGGGGTACCCAGACCTGCATTTGCCGATCGAATACACCGATGCCAACGCGATCGCCCCGATTCAGCCCCGCTAATGCCAATGAAAGAGCCGCATTCATCCCCCAGTCAAACCTTGCCAGTCCTTTTATCTGAGCAGTCATTAGTCTGCCTCGGTCGAGCAAAATCATTAGCGTCTGTTCTTGTTCTGGTTCCAATACACGCAGCAGCAGCCGACTTCGACGGGCGGTGGCTTTCCAGTCAATCAGGCGGGGATCATCGCCCGTGCTGTATTCTCGCAGTTCGGCAAATTCGGTGCCCATGCCCAAGCGTTTTGCCCGACGGATGTTGCCGCTGTTTTGTAGGGTCAGCTTGAGGGAGAGCGATCGCAACCCCATCAAGTCAGGATAAACGGCAACTGTTTGCGGTTGAGCAATGCGCCAACTGTGCCATGCCAACCCCCAGGCTCCAAGCTGCCGCACCTGAACATTGCCGAACAAATATTCGCCTCGCTTTGCCGGAAAAACGGTGTAGGTGAGTTCTTCTTCGCGGTGAGGCGGAAGCGTGAGTTCTAGGACTGGTGGAGTGGCGGTGAATTCTGGCGGGTAGAAATCGCGAATTTGCAGAGTGGCGGGGCGATCGCCCGATTTCACCGTTAACCGAACCGGATTCTCCTGCCCGATCGAAAGCCGCTGAAGCGATTCGCGAGAGACTTTTACCGGACTGGATTTAACTCGCTGACTGTCCCAAAAAGCCAAGCCCAGGATGAGAATATCCCAGGTCAGGGTTAACCCCAAAGCAACTAGCAGGGAAGCGGGACGGGTATTTCCACTGCCAAAAGCAGCCAGTCCCAGTCCGACTCCGGTTCCCAGTAAGAGCAATTGATAAACGCGCTGAGACGGAATCATCGCGGCACCGCTACCTGGTTGAGCAGAGAGGCAATCACGCCATCCAACTGGAGTCCATCTAGCTGAGCTTCGGGACGTAGAATCAGACGGTGACGCAAAAGGGGAGGGGCGATCGCCTTCACATCATCTGGCGTAACGTAGTCTCTGCCTGACAGCCAGGCCCTTGCTTTGCTGGCTTGAAGCCACGCCACCGCTGAACGGGGAGACGCACCCAGCGCCAGATCGGGATGTTTGCGGGTGCGGTGTACCAGCCCCAGCAGGTAGTCCAGCAAATTCTCAGCCACTTGAATTGAGCGAATTGCCTGACGTGCTGTCAATACCTCTGCCACCGTCGTCAAAGGCTTTAGCTCTACTAGGTCAAGCCGTTTGGTTTGCAGTCCTGCCTGAGCGTTCAGCAGCATTTGCTTTTCGGCTTTTGGCTCCGGGTAGTCCACAATCAGCTTAAACAAGAAGCGATCGAGTTGCGCTTCGGGCAAGGGGTAGGTGCCTTCAAACTCCAGCGGGTTTTGTGTCGCAATCACCCAAAACAGATCGGGTAACGGCAGGCTTTGTCCGTCGAGCGTCACCTGCTGTTCTTCCATTGCTTCTAGCAGGGCCGCCTGGGTTTTGGGTGGAGTGCGGTTGATTTCGTCTGCCAGGAGAATTTCGGTAAAAACAGGGCCTTGCTTCAGCGTGAAATTGCGCGTGTTCAGGTCAAAAATGTTGGTACCGAGAATGTCGGAAGGCAGCACGTCGGGTGTCAACTGAATTCGCCGGAAGTCTGCCTCTACTAGTCGCGCCAGTGCCCGAACGAGCAGCGTTTTTCCGGTACCAGGTACGCCTTCTAAAATTACGTGGCCACCTGACAAAAGGGCAACCATCAGTTCTTGCACCAGATTGGGCTGACCCACCACAATTTGACCAAGAGCCTTACTGAGACGAATGAAAGTAGTGTTGGAATCGTTCACAAGCTGGATTTGGATTTAAACAACTGATTCTGGCAGATGACGGCGCACTGTTTGCACTTTATCTAGCCACACTAGCAACTCCCGTTCACTGATCTGAGCATGATTATCAATGAAATTGAAGATTTCTGCTAATTCGGTGGCGGGTCGTCCGGTTTGCTGTGTCCAGGCAGCGGCGACAACCTGTGGCTCCAGTAAGTCAGTTCCCAAACCGAGCGATCGCTGCACATTCAGTTGCTCTGCCTTGCCGACCATTTCCACCACAAACTTACCGGAGTTAGCCTTTTGTAAAACGCCTGCCATCGCTTGAATGTAGGCTTTGCTGTTGTCTGAGGCAGAGGTTTCCAGGGCGATCGCCGGCCCCAGCCGCCGATTTTTTTCCCAGATCAACACCAGCAGCATGACTCCTGCCTGCACTGCCAGCAGCAGCAGCGGCGTTCTAGACAGATAAAAGATAATGTTTTCAGAATTTTCCTGAACGATCGCCTCCTCATCTTTATAACCGTGAGAATACTCATCTACCCAAATTGGGTAGCCAATCTCAGTCAGCAGTTGCGCCAAAAACTCAAAATTTCCTGGTTCATCCTGGTAGGCATTAGCGGCCAGATGAGACGTGGTAGAGAGAATCACGCTCCCTCGCCCTACCGTTTCTCGCCAGACGACGGCTCCGTGTGCGTCTCTCAACAAGTCCTCAAATTCCCATTCAGTTGTGCCTGGGTTCACAAAAGAGCGAGTTTGCAGAGAGCGGCGACTCGTCTCAACTTTCACGCCCCCCACCGGACTCTCTAGCGATGAGCTAAACGGGGCTGTTGTAACGGGTCCCCTCACGCCCAGCAGCACTAGCACATTGCCCTGATTGACCCAATCCCAGTTAAACAAATGCAGCGGTACACCACTGCTGACCTGCACCAGCGTCATTGGGGTAGTCGGCGCTGTCTGTGCTATTGTATCAGCCGCAGAAAAGCCAATAGGAACCGTATCTGGAGCATTGTCAGGGTCAAACTGGCTGGGTTTGAGCAGTTCAGTCAGGGGTCTTTGCCAGCGCTGCACCGGAGTTCCCCGTTCTTGCATATAGGCATACCAGGCTCCGTAGCCACCGGGCGATCGCCCATAGGTTGAGCCTTGCAGGAGGCGGCTAGAGCGAGGCGCAAAAAATAACGTGATCGCAATCAAAACCAGCACAACGCCCATCCACAGCCGATATTTCTTAATCATGGCTGAATCTCCTGGTAAGCCCGCCAGCAGCGCTCAAACGTATCTAGCGAGACGGCTGCATCGCTAAAGCACAGTTGCTCATGGGTGCGAATCAGCGTTTGGTAAGGTTGCGGTTTGTTGAGCGTCTGCACCAGCCGCAGGTATTCGCCATCGGTGCGGCTTGCCTGCTGCGGAACCAGGTCTTTGTCGCTCAGGTGTTGTAGCATTGCCATGTAGAGACAGCGACAGGCTTCGCGGTAGTTGCTTTGCCGCTGGGCAGTGCGCGATCGCCCCAGCCAGTCAGCAATGCTCAGTTGCGGTTGGGGGGCAGTGGTTGGGAGGGGCGATCGCCCCCGTCGCACAGCAGGATAAAGGTAAGGATTAAGCAGCCTATAAAGTTGCCATCCTGCCCAGCTAACCAGAGCGATCACAAGTAGCCAAAACAGCCCGTCCAGCAACCAGTCAGGCAACGACCAGTCAACCGGATCGCGATTGGGATCATTGCTAAACAGCAGTCGTTCAACAAATTCTTCAGCCCGCTGCTGCGCCTGCCGGATTTGCCAACCCCAGCTAGTCGTTTGAAACTCGCCTGCCGTCTCAGTCCCATTCGCTTCAACCATACTGCACTAGTTGCTAGTTCACTTACGTTATACCAATTCCTTGTGAAGCTACACGGAACAACGGCTTACAGCAATTTTCACTTACACAAGAGATAAACCACAGGCAGGGGCGAATGGTTGTTCCCCTACCTGTAATCTTTGCAGTTTCATAAGGGAGAACATTACGAATAGACTCTAAATTTTAAGGATATTTGCAGAGCTAGATATTTTGTGTAGTTTCTCATCGAGAACCTACTACTATAGACAGAGTAAAGACAAATGGTTTCTATTCTTTGTTTTGTCCAATATGGCTGCGCTGGAGATGAATCTACACATCTCATTCACTTCCCCTTGCTTCATACCCCTGCTTTGTGCACTTGTCTTGTGACTGAGCGATCGCCCTCTCCCTACAGCTTAACTCACTGTCTCTAATCGTTTCCTACAGGCTATTCCTAAAACAGCTTTCATAAGGCTATCAGGAAACAACTGACAGTCAGTTTTCTTGGCACTTCTCTAGTTCATTTCAGCCACAACATTCACAACTGTTCAGTATTTCAATTAAAGCAAATGAAAACAAGCCAGCCTCACGAGAAAGCGGCGAGGCCTGATTCCTTGCAGCGGTATTGTATGTTGAATACAGCCTATTCCAGTGAACAAATTCAGGCAGAAATTCAGCAAAAGCTTGGATTTGTTCCACCCTTCTTTGCCCCAGCGATGCAAAATCCGCTGGTGCTAGAAAGCCTGTGGCAGCAAGTCCTTCAAGCTTACGTTAACAATCCGCTGCCCGATTTATTTAAGGAGAAACTTTCTGCTTATTTGTCTCGTTTCTGTGCGGTTCCGTACTGCATGATTTGCCACAGTTGCTCTCTTTATAGTCTGGGAATGCAGTCGCGTCAAATCTTAGAACTGCTGGAAACATCTCCCCCTACTGAAACAGAAGTTAATCGGCATCTAGAGTTTTTGGAAAAGCAGACAAGTCTGTTAGTGTTTCCAGAGCCAAATTCTGATTTAGAAACTAGTTTGTTGAATTGTGCAATTTTTATCGCATTACAGGATGATCAGGCTGATTATTATCGAACTGAGCTACGTCGCCTGTCAGGAACAACGCTTTATCAATATCTAATTCTTTTTATCGCCTTTATTAAAACCTGTCACATTTGGATGGAGTCTAATCCAGAAATTGCCTACGAGTCAGATCAACGAGTCCAAAAGTATTTTCATGATTTGACTGAAGATGAACCCGCACTATCTGACTTTTTTATTAACTATTGGGAACGGGTGCAGCGCGATCGCCAAACCTGGGCAGAACAGCAAGTGGCGATCGCCGAACGTAAGCGCACTGAAACACTGATGCGTGACATGGCCGTCGAAAATTTACGCCTGGCCCGCATCATCGCTGCCACTTCAGAAGGCATCCTGATTACCGACCCCAATCAGCCTGACAATCCAATTGTTTACGCAAATCCAGCCTTCTCTCGAATTACGGGCTACCACCCTGAAGAAATTATTGGGCGCAACTGTCGCTTCTTGCAGGGAGCAGACACCGACCCTAAAGCCGTTGCTCAGCTCAGACGGGCAATTCAGCAGCAGCAAGAAATTAGAACGACCCTACTAAATTACCGCAAAGACGGACAGCCCTTTTGGAACGAGCTAAAAATTTCTCCTGTTCTGTCAGAAGCAGGTGAACTGCTCTATTTCGTCGGGTTCCAAACGGATGTAACCGAGCAAAAACAGGCAGAGCAAAAGATTTGTGAACAGGCCGCCCTGCTCGATGTCGCGACAGACGCAATCTTTGTCCGTGACTTAAACCATCAGATTTTGTTTTGGAGCAAAGGCGCAGAACGGCTGTATGGCTGGAAAGCAGAGGAAGTCTTGAAGCAAAATGCAGTCGAGTTAATCAATCCAGTTACTACGCCTCAACTCACGGCTGCCCTTGAAGCCATTGTTGCACAAGGGGAATGGCAGGGTGAGCTACAGCAAGCGACTCAAAGCGGCAGAGCCATCATAGTTGAAAGCCGCTGGACCCTGATGCGCGACTCATACGGTTTGCCCAGGGCAATTTTGGTCGTTAATACCGATATCACTGAGAAAAAACAGCTTGAAGCACAGTTCCTGCGGGCCCAGCGGATGGAAAGCATCGGCACTCTGGCTAGCGGCATTGCTCACGATCTCAACAATGAACTAACTCCAATTTTGGCATCGGCACAACTGCTGCTCATGCATTCAAAAATTCACGAGAAAAAGCGGCGGCAGTTGTTAGAAAACATTCAAAATAGCGCCAAACGAGGAGCAACTTTAATCAAGCACGTTCTCTCCTTTGCAAGAGGAGTAGAAGGCAAGCGAACGGTGCTGCAAATTCGGCATTTAGTGTCAGAAGTTCGGCAAATTGTTCGGGAAACTTTTCCAAAATCGATTGAAGTTCATTTAGATCTGCCAAACGATTTGTGGCTAGTTTCTGGAGACGCAACGCAACTCCACCAGGTGTTGATGAATCTCTGTATAAATGCCCGTGATGCCATGCCAGAAGGCGGAACATTGAGCCTGAGCGCAGCGAATTTGTGGATTGATGAGAACTATACGCGAATGAATCTGGATGCCCATGTTGGCGCGTATGTTGTGGTTTCCGTCGCAGATACAGGAATGGGCATTCCACCAGAGGCGCTAGACCGAATTTTTGAACCCTTTTTCACTACAAAAGAGGTAGGCAAAGGAACAGGGCTAGGACTCTCAACTGTGCTTGGAATTGTTAAAAGTCACAGTGGTTTTGTGGAAGTCTTGAGTTCGGTTAACAGCGGTACTCAGTTCAAAGTTTACATTCCCGCAGTGCAGGCAGTTGAGACGCTGCCAGCGGAGGAAGATGAACTGGTGTCTGGTGAAGGTGAGTTGATTTTGGTTGTAGATGATGAGGCTTCCATTCGTGAGGTCAATCAGGTGTCGCTGGAAAGCCACAACTATCGCGTATTGACTGCCTGTGACGGGATTGAGGCGATCGCCCACTACGTCCAGCATAAAAATGAGATTGACCTGGTGTTAATCGATATGATGATGCCTTCAATGGACGGCATGACCGCAATTCGCACACTGAACAAAATTGATCCGCAGGTGAAGATCGTTGCAGTTAGCGGACTTTTGTCTAACACTCAAATTCCTGAACCTGTTAACTCTAATATTCAAGCATTTCTGCCCAAACCCTACACCGCAAAGGAACTAGTGAGAACGATTCATCAGGTGTTGCAACAAAAGTGAGTGAGAAGTGAGTGATGCATAACCCCTTAAACAGGCTTTCGCTGCCGAAGATAGAACAACAGCCCGATAAACAGTCCAGTCCCAACGATATATTTTAGTAAATCAGGAACTCCTGGGTTGGGTGAGAAAAAGCCTTCGATGAATCCGGCAATTACCAGCATGGGCACTACGCCAAAAATCAACTCGGCCGCTTGCTGAGCGTAAAGCTTGAGCGCATCAGTCCGACGATACTTCCCTGGAAACAAAATGCCCCTGGCAAGTAAAAAGCCTGCGGCGGCGGCAAGAAAGATGGCGGGAATCTCTAGGGAACCGTGCGGAAAGACAAAGGCCCAAAACGGGTAAGCCAAATTGTTTTGCCCCACCAGAGCGGCGATCGCCCCAATCAGCGTTCCATTCAGCAGCAGAATGTAGGTCGTTAACAGCCCAGCCGTAATGCCGCCTGCCACAGCCGTAAAAGAGACTTGAATGTTGTTGACCATGATGCTAGTCGAGGCAAAAGGCTCAATTCCCACAATGGAACCTATCCAGAGTTCCTGGCGATCGCGCACCTGCACAATCAGATCTTGCGGCACAATCAGCGATAGAAAAGTTGGGTCTTGCCATGCCAGCCACCAGCTAACTAACCCTGCAAAAATGGGCAAAGCTGCCGCCAGCGCAATGTAACCTGCCGATCGCTGCACCGCTGCTGGAAATCCCCAGCGATAAAACTCTAAAATTCCCAGCCATTCTTGCCGCCGCGAACCTTGATAAACTTGAGCATAGCTTCGTGCTGCCAAACTCTGTAAATCTTGCAGCAGTAGCTCACCCACATTTTGGCTGCGGGCCCGCGCCAGGTCAGCCGACACCGAGCGATAAAGGCTAGCCAATTCTCGAATTTCGTGCGCTTCAAGCGTCTTTAGCCCTCGCTTCTCAACCTGCTTGAGCAAGGTATCTAGCTGCTTCCAGCTTTTCTCTCGACGGGCAATCCAACGCTGAATGTTCATATTTTTTTACTACTGTTGGAGGCTTGTCTCAGCGTAGCTTAGGATAGCGACAACTTCTGCATCCACACCGTCTTGATTAATTAAATCCCTGGTAGGCTCATGGCTTCTAACCCTAATCCATATCTGGTACAGCCGCTCGACATTGGCAATGTAGTCAGCGCCGGAATTCAGCTTTATCGAACTCACTTTAAGCAATATTTTGGCATTGCCCTGATAGCCACTCTGTGGGCACTGTTGCCTTTTCTGCTAGTTATTCCCGTCATCTTGTTTTACACCGCAGTTCAAGCCTATTACGGCACTCTAGGCTTAGTGATTCCAGCTTGGATTGTTTTGGCCTTTTACTGTTCAGCTAAATATTTTGCGGGTGCAGGAGCGATCGCCCGTCTCGCCTCTGGCACTTTAATCAATCAGCCTGAAAGCGTAGACAATGCCAAAAGATATGCCAATTCTCGAATGTGGGGGTTTTGGAATATCAACTTCTTACTGACTTTAATGTATCTAGGAGTGTACTTTGTGACGGTGGTTGTATTGCTCATCGTTTTATCTGCAACCGGAATATTTAGTCTCCTCGCCAACCCTGACCCTACTACCTTTGCCCTCAATCCAGCACCACTCATTCTCGCTGGCTTGTTTACGCTACTCCTCTTACTAGCAATGGTAGTTGTTTTCATCTGGCTCGGTTCTCGATTTGCAGTTGCCGATTTGCCATTGGCTACTGAAACCGGATCGAGTGCAACTCAATCCCTGGGGCGCAGTTGGAATTTGACCCACAAAAGCGCATGGCGAATTGCTCTAGTTCTCTTCATCGCGTTTCTAATTACCATTCCGCTGCAAGCCCTGGCTCAAATATTGGTCAGTACCTTTAACGCAATTCTAGCCATCTCATTTCCACAAGATTCTCCTACCTTTGCTTTACTATCTTTTTCAGTAGGTTACATTTTGGGGCTGGTTGCAGGCGTAGTCGTGCTACCCCTCTGGCAGTCTATCAAAGCCGTAATTTACAGCGATTTGCGTAGCCGCCGAGAGGGACTGGGGCTAAAGTTACGCGATTCATAACTCATTTATAGCAATCCTCTTTGATTTGTGAAAAAGATGATTCGTGAAGGTGTCTACCCGGAGGGTAGACACCTTCACGAATCATTTAGGATCGCTATATTCTGAAATTAAACAACTGCCGACACAGGACTACGCGCCATGCGCCTCTTCAACCGAATTACGCTTTTAACCCCAGAGAGTGTAGAACTGGAGTTTACACTAGCAGGAATTGGCAGCAGAGCCTTAGCATTGCTGATTGACTATCACATCGTCGCCTTTACCCTGATTGTCTTCTGGCTGCTTCTAACATTTGTTGCTGGGCAACTGTTAAATTACCTGGACGCATTAAGCGTAAATTATGGTGATTTACCCATTTGGCTGTTGGCGATCGCCATTCTCGTCACGTTTGCGATCGCCACTGGCTATTTTGTCTTCTTTGAAGTCACCTGGCAGGGACAAACCATCGGTAAACGGTTTGCCAAGATTCGAGTCATTCGAGACGATGGTAGACCCATCGGCTTACCTCAAGCAGCATTACGCGCTCTGCTGCGCCCCATTGATGACATCCTGTTTGTCGGCGCGTTCTTTATCCTCTTGGGCAAGAAGGAAAAGCGAATTGGAGACTGGGTTGCAGGAACGCTGGTGGTGCAAGAAGTCCGCCCCGTCGTAAAAGCAGCGATCGCCATTTCCCAAGCCTCAGAAGATCTTGCCGCCGAGTTACCTCAAACCACTAATCTCTCAAAACTGTTACCCGATGACTTTGCGGTGATTCGAGAATATCTTCAGCGCCGAAACTTCATGGAGCGCAAGGCCAAAAGTGAGTTGAGCTTGCAGCTAGCACGGCAAGCTAGAAACCTGATCAGCCTGGAAACCATTCCCCAGGGACTCACCTCGGATGAGTTTTTGGAAGCAGTTTATTTGGCATATCAGAAGCAAGGGGGAGGG
>Ga0224723_1001268_pt1 | contig 15558 bp, 14 predicted proteins | sample Balambano_FR2_Me_FD_161647 | JGI IMG/M metagenome (GOLD analysis project Ga0224723, IMG submission 161647) | Freshwater sediment microbial communities from Lake Towuti, South Sulawesi, Indonesia - Balambano_FR2_MetaG | ecosystem: Environmental > Aquatic > Freshwater > Lake > Sediment | place...
TACGCAGAATGGCACATTGACATGTTAGTCCCGTCGGATGTCGCGGCGCGGCTCGAACTGAATCGCGGCGGTGGCACGATTGAACCGCAGTATGACCCGACGATCTATAATTACCTCGTCGGAGATGTCCTCGAATCGCGGGCAATAGACAGCGCTGCGACGGCAGTACGCTACGCGCTGGTCGCCCCTCGCGGAGAAATTCGCGTTCAAACCTTATCTTAACCATCAACTGCACAGGGAGTAATCGCGTATGGCGTGGCGCTTACAACTTGCCAATCGCCCCATTCGCCGTCTTGATATTCTGGCGGGCAAGCCGCAAATCCTTGCGGCGTGGACGCAGCCGAATCAAGTGCATTATTTTGAACTGTTTCACGGCGCGAAGATCGATCACCGCAATTTCGACGAACCCACCGACACCGATCATCATGGGCAGGCGTGGCAGCACTATTTCAAGAGCATGGTTGCGCCGAATAATACGCTGCTGCCACATATCAGGGCGCAGCGGACGGCGATTTACACCAGCCAGAGCGGGCAGATGCGCCTGTTCCACCAATTGGATAACGCTTTCCATCTCGAAGTTGGCGATAAAGCCAGTCCGTTAGCGCTTGAGGAGAATATCACCGTTGCCGCGGCAGGGATGGATCGGACCCTGGGCTTTATCGTCCTGCTGGATAGTACGGCGCGGCTGCACCTTTACCAGCAGCATATCCGCGTCGGCATTTTTGAGACCGCGCTCATACTGTCTGACGATACCACGCCGACGCTCGTTTTGCCGCATGGCGGTAGAAATGCTTTTGTCGGTGATGGCAGGCGCATCATCGCCATCGAGCCGAACGGCAAAATACGGGGGCAGTATGAAACTCATTACCCATTCGGTACGTTTGCCTGCTCACCGAATGGCGCGTTAATCGCCGTGACCGATCTCGACTCGGATGTCATTCGTGTCTATGAAACGGACGGCTTTGTCCTCAAACATCAGCGTTTCGCCGTGGACTTGCTCGCTGATTCGCGCCGTATCCAGCTTTTGCCCACGACTGCCAGCGGCGGCGCGGTTGGCGCACTGGCGCTCTCTGACAAAGGCACGCTGGCGTTCACGACAGCAGGCATGATCTGTGTGACAAATATGGTCAAGATGAAAGCCGTCGGCGCTCTGCCTGCTGATGAAAAACCAGCGGATAATTCCACCACGACCATCGCATAGAACCACGCGCACGCCAATGTCTTATGATGGTACAACGGGCAATGTTCTGGTAGGGGCAGACCTGTGTGTCTGCCCTACGTGGGCAGACACACAGGTCTGCCCCTACAACGTCTTCTCCGTCAGTGCTCGCTGAGGAAATACCAGCCGTTCCGGGTTGAGTGTACCCCGCGCAATAGCAAGGCGGTTTGCCTTCTCAAAATCACCATGCAGATCACGTACATAGACCGCTTGCCCGTTAGAAGGTTCCAGTGAGAAAACGACAATCGTCGTCGAGTGTTCGCCCAGCGCAAGGATCAGCCACTCGCCGTTGCTCAGGGTCTTTCGCCCAAGACCGGATGGCGGGCGGTTTTGCATTTTCCATAACCCCGCTAGCAGCGGGCGAACCATGTTTTCATCCGGCGCACGTCGCCCGCCGCTGACCAACGGCGCAAGCTCCCCGCGCATATAAATCGCGTATAAGACCGCCTGCGCTTCAAAATGTGCGCGTAGAAAACCCGTTTGCCCGCGATTACCCACGACCTGTTTCCAGGCATCGCTTTGCGGGTTGCGCTCAACAATTTTTTCGATAATGCTCCGCTGTTCGTTATAACGCGAATACAGCGCGTTGAACTGGACGCGGTTGATCTTGCCCGTTGCGTATTCATCCACCAGTCGTTCCATTTTTCGCCGCAGGGTGTTCATGGCGCTGCCGGGATCCGTCGGCGACTCGATGCGTGTTTCAGGTTCTGTCGGCTTATCGGTTGAATGGATTGCGGGCTGTGGCGGTGGGGAATAGGGTGGACGTACCGGTGAACGAAGCTGACCCGGCGTCTCTTGTTCCGGGTTGGGTTTAGGAAAAGGTGGGTGCTGATCGTCCACGATGGTATTCCAAAAGACTCGTATAAATTTCCAGAATTTCAATTCACCATCAGGTATACTACAAAATCTTTCGCAAGGCGATAGTACCGATGTCGAATCAAGTCAGTCATGCTGGATTATATTTTACTGCCGGGCAAGCGGAATCAACAAAACGCGATTGGGAGACGGATCCCGCGCTGTCCGCCGCAATGACACGCCTGCGCGAATTGGGCGGCAAAGAGGTAGAGCGGGAACAGGGCGACATTCTGGCGAACGCACAGTTGTACTGGTTAGACGATGATCATGCGGCGGGTGAATGGGCGGTGTCACGCTTTCCTGCACTGCTGGATCGCCCGGTTCGCGCCAACCCGCTTGGTGCGTCGTGTGACCTTGCCATGCTGCTGCATACTGCTGAACTACTGCGCGATCATCGTGCTTTCACCGATGATATGCGGGTGAATATCCATCAGCGCCTTGAAGCGCAGGTGGACGATCTGCTGCCGCGCCTTGCCGATGGCGACTATGTCCATGAGGCATGGTCGGGCTGTCTGCGCTTGCTGGCGGGCATTGTCCTCGAACGGGAAAACTGGCTGAACGAGGGTGTTGGGGCATTTTATCATGCGGTGGATCACGAGATTCGCCCGCAGGGGTTTATCACCCGAGCTGTCGAAGGCGAGTTCACAACCAACAGGCTGTTCCGTCAGGTTGCGTGCATCAAGGCGTTGATACTGATGGCGGAAGCTGCCCGCGTCAGCGTGAACCTCGATCTGTGGGGTTATCAGGTGCGCGGCGTCTCCGTGATTACAGCGGCGATGTATCCCATCTATTACTACTACACCACCAAAAAATGGAAATGGGACGAAAACCTCAGCGTAGAAGCGGCGCAGGCGGCATTTCGGCAGCACGGTGGTTGGCTCGAAATCGTCCAGTATCGTCTGGCGCATAAAGACCTCGCCGTTTTGCTCGAAGATCTGCGCCCGATCTTTGATCCCAGCGGCGGCGGCATGACCACGCTCACACATGCTCTTCCCGCAAAACCGAAGCGACGCGGTTTCTTCGGCTAACGTGTAGACACACCCTTCATTCTATTTTCTGGCGGCTAGCGACTGAATGCTTTCAAAGGACACACGATGACTTTTCAACCCGTAACAGCAGACATTATCGCCCTCTTGATCGAAATCCTCGGTGCGGACTCGGTGAGTGTTGCTAAAGCGGACATCGAGCTACACGCGAAGGATCAATCGCACCACGACGCCCACCCCGCCGAAGTCGTCACTTTTCCGCAAACAGGGCAGGGCGTTGCTGATGTGCTGAAACTGGCGAACGAGCGCTGTATCCCCGTAACCCCGTGGGGTGTTGGTACGGGTTTGGAAGGCAATTCGATCCCTGTTCACGGCGGAATCCTCATGTCGTTTGAGCGCATGAACAAAATCGTCGAAGTTCACGCCGATGACTTTCAGGTGACGGTGCAGCCCGGTATCGGGCATAAAGACCTCAATGCCGAACTCGCTCGCTACGGCTTATTCTTTCCGCCTGATCCGGGCGCGAATGCGACGGTGGGTGGAATGCTGGCGAATAACGCGGCGGGCATTCGCACGGTGAAATACGGCGCGAGCAAAGACAACGTGCTGAAAATGCAGGTCGCGCTGGCGGATGGACGCCTTATCGAGGTCGGATCGCGCTCCGTCAAGCAGTCTTCCGGCTATGATCTGCTCCATCTGTTCGTCGGCAGCGAAGGCACATTGGGCGTGATCACGCAGGCGACGCTCAAACTCGTTCCCGTTCCGACATTGATGAGCGCGGTGGTCGCCGCCTTTGCCGACGTGCAGCAGGCGGTGGAAACCGTCGTCGCCGTGCGTGGCAGCGGCTTGGATCCGGCGGCGCTGGAATTGGTGGACGCGGCGCACTGCCGAATGCTGCGCGAAACCGAAGGTGTGGACTTGACGGACAATCCGACGTTATTCATGGAATTTCACGCCGCCCATGAATACACGTTGCAGGTTGGGTTGGAAGCTGTGCGCGAAATCTGCGCGGAAATGGGCGCGATCTCATTTCGGGCGACGACCGATACCGCCGAGCGCAAAAAACTCTGGCACGCCCGCCACCACTCTTACGAGATCATGGTGCGCTCACACCCGAACAAGCACTTCTTCATCATGGATGTCGCCGTGCCGATCAGCGCCTATCCTACTTTGATCGGTTATGTCGAACAGCTGAAGCGCGAGACAAACACCGTCGCGTATATGATTGGTCATGCCGGGGACGGCAATATCCACGTCGAATTTCCATTCCAGAGCGATACCGAATATCACCATTGTATGCGCCTCAATGAACTGATCGTTATCAAGGCGCTTGAATTGGGCGGCACCGCTACTGGTGAACATGGCGTTGGCATGGGCAAGGCGCGGTTTATGGCGCGGGAACACGGCGAAGCGCTCGACGTCATGCGGGCGCTGAAAACGACTCTCGACCCCAACGGTATTCTCAATCCCGGCAAAATCTTTCCCGACACTGTACCACAACGACATTGAACCGCCAGTCTCTTGGCGTTCTTGGTGCCTTGGCGGTGAATAATCTTTGCGTTTATCGTCCCAAGCCATCCGCTTCAGGCGACATCTGCAATCCATTTCTCGCGTTGTTCGCTGCCCCGCTGCTGCGACTGTGTTCGATCAGGCGTACCGTGGCATTGAGTTCCTTGCGCCGCGCTTCAACGAGTGCGTTCACAAGGCGCGTTTGCATCGTCAGCGCATCCGCCAGTACATCCATCTTGCGGTGCAGATCGGCGATTTCAACTTCATTTTTCAGATTGACTTGAAAATCATTATCGGCGGCGGCGCGGTCTTTCGCCCCCTGTCGATTCTGGCTCATCAGAATGACGGGTGCTTGCAATGCAGCAAGTGTACTCAGCATCAGGTTGAGCAGGATAAACGGAAATGGATCGAATGCCTGCCCGCCCAGGTACATATTCATGCTCACCCAGAAAAGCATGAAAAATGCAAAACCGAGAATGAATTTCCAGCTACCCGCGACAATCGCCAGCTTATCCGCCAGCCGATCCCCGAACGAGGCTTCCTCGTCAATATCCTCGTACACATTATCGGTCACGATTAGCGGGCGCAGATCGCGGATCAGCTCCTGCGCTTCCGGGCTAAGGAGACTGTCCAATTCTTCAATTTCGTCGATCAGCCCCTGAATCTCTTCGTCGCTCTCGTCATCAACAGGCGGCACGATGCGGTTGAGCAGCAGGTCGTTATACATGGAAACCCTCCATCACAGGTGTGAACGCAAACCACGCAAGCGGTGTGTGTTCAGCGGCACATAGATTGATCTGTGTGGAACAGAGGCTTAAATTAGCGAATGATCAACGTGGGTTGCCCTGTGATCAGGGTCGGCGACAGCGTGTGCGCTGCCTGCCTGATAAGCGAGGTTAGCGCGGGTGGTCGCTGTCACCGCCAGCTAACGGCGGCTTCTGTTCGATATTACTATCAGCGTCCATTGAGTCCTTCACTTGAACGATAAACACATGAATCAGGCGATTGTATACCAGCCTGATTGCGACGTTAACTGTACCGCTTTTTGAGGCGCATGTAAAGCGCCCGAATGTGAAATTTCGGTAAACTTTTCCAGGAAACTTACGGGGTGTACAGGTCAACCGTTTCGCCGTCCGTCGTGGCGATCACCCCGTTTGCCCCGGAGAGATGCTGTATCGGATGGCTTGTGGACAGGATGAACGCAGGTGTCAGCGTTCTGCCGTCCGTCTCGAAAAATGCAGCCGAGGATTCGCCCGGTGTATAGGCGATCAGCCATGTCCCGTTATCGTGTGATGCGCTGGTGATGACCGTTGGCGGCGGCGTCATATTGAGTGCCTGAGTTGCCAACACGCTGCCCCTGTTCACGTCCAGCAGCGCAACTGAAGCGGGTGCAAGCAGTACCGCATGGACGGTGCCGCTGCTGTCCACGTTCAGCGTCAGAATCTCGCTGCTCATCGTTCCGCTGCTTGCAGCCGTCAGCGCAGGTCCACGCCCAATTTGTGCGGTGACCAGTTCATCGCTAGTCGGCGCGGCTGCCAGCAGGCTCGAATTTGTTAACGCCGCCGTCAGTACCGCGTTGCTACTGATAAACGATGAATTGATCTCATCCCACGACAGAATTTCGAGCAGTGTTAACCCGCTGTCGCCGTACAGCGCCCCCCAGTCGCCATTCGGTGATGTGGCAATTGCTTCCGGCAATTCGACCAGATCATACGTCGCATAAAGAATATAACCCTGACGCGGGTTATAGGTCGGGCGGGCAATCAATTGCAGAATCGGGCTGCCATCGCCCGTTTGTACGGCGACGAACGCCGCGCTGTCATCACGGTTCACCCATGCAGCGGCGACGGGTGTTCCATCCAGCGCGATATTCCGTTGCAGGCGCGGCGCGGAGGGGTTGCGAATATCGTAGATGAGCAGGGATTGATCGTCAGCATCCGCTACCAGCAGCGAGCCGTTGGTGCTCACATCCAGTGCGACCACATTCCCCACGTCAAGCTGATTAGCAGGTTGAAATGTACGCTGTCCGCCGCTGCCAAATGTGACAAGCGCAGCACTTGCACACAGACCGACAACGATTAGTTTTGTGCTTGCCCGAATCATCCGTTCAAACAACTGCGACCCTCATTGCTCAGACCTGGCGGACATGTCTCTGTCTTTTTCAGTTTCTCGCTAACGACTATAGACTAAGGACTATGGACTGTTCTTCAATAATCATCATCTTCGTCATCATAGTAATCGTCGTCGTCATCATCATAATAGTCATCATCATCGTCGAACTCTTCATCGTCCTCGAAGTCTTCATCATCCTCAAGGAGATCATCGTCCTCAAATTCCTCGTCGTCGAGCAAATCATCGTCGAAATCGTCTTCGATGTCGAGTTCCTCGTCAACTTCCTCTTCTTCGTCGTCGAAATCGTCCACGCGGTTCAGGAACGGGTCTGCCCACGGGTTGAGCGACTCAGGTTCCAATTCCACTTCGCTCACAGGTTCGTAATTCATCGGCTTCCCTCGCAAAATGATGAAACGAATACTTGACGCCATTGTAGCGCAAAGCGGCGCTATTTTAGCAAGGAATTACGCTCTGACCAGATCGAGAAAATACCCGTGCAGTCGGGAGTCGTCCGTCAGTTCTGGATGAAAGGCGGTTGCCAGCAGGTGTCCCTGCTGCACCGCTACGATTCGCCCGTCGCCCAAGGTGGACAGGATTTCAACGGGTGGTGTAGCATTTTCTTCAACTGCGGTCACGACGGGCGCACGGATGAACACGGCATGAAACGGCATCTCTCCCAGTGGCTTCACCGTGAGATCGGTCTCGAAACTGTCCACTTGCCGCCCGAACGCATTGCGATTCACGGTGATATCCATCACGCCGAGGATCGGCTGGCGATCGATGCCAATGTCTGTGGCGAGGAAGATCATCCCCGCGCACGTTCCCCACGTCGGTTTGCTGCGGGCAAAGTCGCGCAGCGGCTCAATCAACCCATACGTCGTCGCCAGCTTGCCAATCGTCGTGCTTTCCCCGCCCGGAATGATCAGCCCATCCAGATCACGCAGGTGTTCGGGCAAGCGCACTTCTGCCGTTTCTACACCCAGTTCATGGAGTCGCGCTAAATGTTCAATGAACGCTCCTTGCAGCGCCAATACGCCGATTTTCATACCGCGAAACTCCTCAGCAGGACTTATTTCTTACCTAATGCTGAGAGAAATCAGCGCGAACGTCAATAGCCACCTGTTGCAGTTCGTCAAATACCCATATACAGTTCGTTAAGGAATTGTAACAATGAATACTGGTAGAATCTCCATAGCCTGTTGTTTGAGGATCAACCATGCCGCGTCCGTTGCGCTATATGCTGCTCTTTCTTCTGGCGTTCACGCTGATAACGTCGTCCATACTCGTTACTGCACAGACCGAAACCCCTGCCGACATCACCCCATCCCCATCACGCATATTGATCCCGCCTGATCCTGCACACCTGCAAGACATTTTCGAGCGCATCAATGCCTTTCGCGCCCGCTACGGCTTGCCGCCCTATGCGCTGAACGTGTCGCTCTCCCGTGCTGCCCAGGATCAGGCGGAATGGCTCGTTAGCACACGCAGCCGCACCCATATCCGCCCCGATGGAAGCTCTCCCAGCAGCCGCGTCGCTGCTCAGGGCGTTGCCACAACGGGTTGGTGCTGTGGTGAAAATTACTATATGAGCATTGATGCCACGCCTGAACTGGCGTTTCAGTTCTGGATTTGGAGCAGCTACCATCTGCCCAACGTCGTTCACCGTGATTTCACCGATATTGGCTTGGGCATGTCGAGTGACGGCTACCGCACCAGCTATGTGACCGTTTTTGCCGAAGTGGTGAACGGCGCGTTCGCCTCGAATGTCAGCCCATCCACAGGTGATCTCCAGTTCGAGCCAATTCCGACTCTATCTGTTCCCGTACCTACCGCGCTTTCCCTTCCGACGCCGCCGTAATCATGTCTCATCCGTTCTATGCTTCTGTAGGGGCGGGGCTTGCCCTGCCCGTCACTGACTGTTCTCGCCCTGCTATCATTTGTCCCATGCCTGCTCCCTCGCTATAATCGCCGCTGTCGTTGTTTCATCTATAAAAGGCGCATTTGATGGCTGTGAGTCCGCTGGCAGGCAAGCCCGTTCCCCCTGAACTGGTCATGGATATTGCAGCGCTGGAGCGCGATTACTATGACCGTTCCCCCAATGTGGATGATCCCACGCAGCTTGTCAGTTTTGGCACCAGCGGGCATCGCGGTACATCGCACGACGGCACCTTTACAGAGGCGCATATTCTCGCCATCACCCAGGCGATTGTCGAGTATCGCGCCGCGCAAGGCTACACCGGTCCCCTGTTTATGGGCAAGGATACCCACGCGCTTTCTTCACCCGCGCAGCGAACCGCCCTCGAAGTTCTGGCGGCAATCGGCATCGAGACGTTCATTCAGTCGGACGATGGCGCAGCGCCAACTCCTGTCATTTCGCGGGCGATCCTCGTTTACAACAAGGGGCGTCATAACGGTTTGGCGGATGGCATCGTCATTACCCCATCACACAACCCGCCTGGCGATGGTGGCTTCAAATACAACCCGCCCAACGGCGGACCCGCGGATACCGACGCCACAGGCTGGATACAGAAACGCGCCAACGATCTGCTGCGCGGAGGCAACCACGATGTCAAACGCATTCCTTACGAACGCGCCTTGACTTCGCCAACAACCCATCAACAGGACTACGTATCGGATTACGTTCGCGATCTGGCTTCAGTCATTGATATGGACGCGATCAAAGCGGCGGGTATCCGCATCGGCGTTGACCCACTCGGCGGCGCGTCGGCGGGCTACTGGGAAAGAATCGCCGACGTTTACGGTCTCAACCTCACAGTTGTCAATACCGTCGTTGACCCGACCTTCAAGTTCATGACCGTGGATCACGATGGCAAAATTCGGATGGATTGCTCCAGCCCGTATGCGATGGCTGGGCTGGTCAAACTCAAGGAGGATTATGACATTGCCTTTGGCAATGACCCTGACGCGGATCGGCATGGCATCGTCACCCCCTCGACTGGGCTGATGAACCCCAACCACTATCTCGCCGTCGCCATTCAGTATCTATTGGGGCATCGTCCGCAGTGGTCAGCCAGCGCCGCCGTCGGCAAAACTCTCGTCAGCAGTGTACAGATTGATCGAGTCGTCAGTGAATTGGGGCGCATTCTGCGCGAAGTTCCAGTCGGGTTCAAATGGTTTGCGCCCGGCTTGTATGACGGCTCGGTGTGTTTCGGCGGCGAAGAAAGCGCAGGGGCGAGTTTCCTTCGCCGTGATGGCACCGCCTGGACAACGGATAAGGATGGCTTGATCCTTGGCTTGCTCGCAGCGGAAATTACCGCCACAACCGGCGCAGACCCCGGCAAGCACTATCTTGAAATCGAGTCGCGTTTCGGTTCCACCTATTACACGCGAATTGACACCCCCTCGACTCTGGCGCAGAAGAAGGCGCTGTCGGCGCTTGCGCCGGAAGATGTCGCGGGCGATCATCTTGCAGGCGACCCGATCACCGGGCGTCTCACCCGCGCACCCGGCAACAATGCTGCCATTGGCGGGCTGAAAGTCAAGACGGATGGCGGTTGGTTTGCGGCGCGTCCCTCCGGCACGGAAGATGTTTATAAACTCTATGCTGAGAGTACGAAAAGCGCTGCTCACCTCGACCAGATCATCAGTGAAGCGCAGATGTTAGTTGATCACACCCTGACCGCGAAATTGTCCTGACCTTACTTGGCTTACTTGGCGTCTTGGCGGTTCAATCATTCAGGTGGTATATATGCGTGTTGCAGTCGCGGCGGATCACGCCGGATATTTGCTCAAACAGCCCTTGACGGATCTGCTCAAATCGTTGGGACATGAAGTTGTGGACAGCGGCGGCGTGAACGATCCGCTTGATGATTATCCTGACTTTGCCGAGTCCGTTGGTGAGGCGATACGCTCCGGGCAGGCGGATCGCGGCGTCCTCGTCTGTGGCAGCGGGGTAGGCGTGGCGATTGCTGCCAACAAAATACCCGGTATCCGCGCTGGCTTATGCCATGACACCTATTCAGCGCGGCAAGGCGTTGAACACGATGATATGAACGTGCTGGTGTTGGGTGGGCGTATCATCGGCATCGAAACGGCGCGGGAATGTACCGCTGCTTTTGTCGGCGCTCGGTTCAGCGGCGAGGAGCGCCACGTCCGCCGCCTCGCTAAAGTTCAGGCGATTGAAGATCATTACAGCGCGGAGTCATAATCAGGTTGATCATCATTTCATCGTCTGATTGGTAAATTTCATCTCAAAACTCGTATCTGTAGGGGCGAGTCTTGCCTCGCCCGCACGACAAATCGAAATTGGAAGTCCACTTGGAAAGGATCACCTCTCATGACCGCTCCGGTAACCACCCGTAACCCTGTTGCCCAACTGTCCGACTACGGGCAGTCCCCTTGGCTTGACTATATTCGCCGTGATCTGATGACCAGCGGGGAACTGCGCCACCTGATCGAAGAAGATGGTTTGCGCGGCATGACCTCTAACCCCGCCATCTTTGAAAAATCCATCGCCAGCAGCAGCGACTATGCCGACTTGCTGAACGATCCACAGTATGCCTCGCTTTCTGCCAAAGCCATCTATGAACAGATCGCCATCCGCGATGTGCGTGATGCTGCGGATGTCATGCGCTCCGTCTATGACGACACCGACGCCTATGACGGCTATGTCAGCCTCGAAGTCGCGCCGACGTTGGCGCACGATACGCAGGGGACGCTAGAAGAAGCGCGGTTACTCTGGCAGACCGTCAACCGCCCCAACGTCATGATCAAAGTCCCTGCGACGCCCGAAGGTATCCCCGCGATTCGCCAGTTGATCAGCGAAGGAATCAACGTCAACGTCACGCTTCTGTTCGCACAGTCCGCCTATGAGCAGGTGGCAGAGGCGTATATCGCCGGTCTTGAAACCCGTGCCGCTGCGGGTGGGGATATTTCCCTTATCGCCAGCGTCGCCAGCTTTTTCATCAGCCGAATAGACAGCAAAATTGATGCCCTGCTCAGTGAGCGTATCAAAGCCTCGCAGGATGGCGAAAAGTCGAAACTTGAATCGCTCTTGGGCAAGGTCGCCATCGCCAATGCCAGACTCACCTATCAGGCATATCTGCGGATATTCAGCGGGGCGCGGTGGGAGGCGCTTGCCGCCAAAGGCGCACAGCCACAGCGCCTCCTCTGGGCAAGCACCAGCACCAAGAATCCCGCCTATCGGGATGTCCTCTACGTTGAGGAATTGATCGGGCGTGATACCGTCAACACCATGCCGCCCGCGACCTTTGACGCCTTCCGTGATCATGGTCAACTTCGTAATGCCATCATTGAGGATATTGACGGCGCACATACGACCATGAAAACGCTCTCCGATGTGGGTATCTCAATGGACGCCATTACTGCCCAACTCCTCGACGAGGGCGTGAAACTCTTCGACGACGCATTCACTAAATTGCTGCTGGCAACTAACAGAAAGTAACCGTTCGTAGGGGCGAGGCTTGCCTCGCCCGACTTAGTGCTATCGTAAAAACGATAATTCATCGTCAAAACAATCAAGGGGGATAAACATCTTGACGATCAATACTATCCGTTACACACTGCCCGCTGGTCTGCAATCCGCCGTTGATGATGCCCTTGCCGCTTGGACGGCAAAGGACGGCACACGTCGCCTGTGGGCAGGCGACTCAACCCTGTGGACGGGCGCTGACGAAGCGAAGTGGCTCGGTTGGCTCACCATCACCGCTGACATGTTGACACAGATGGAGGCGTTGACGGCGTTCGCCGCCGATGTCCGCGCTGCGGGTTTTGAACATATCCTCCTGCTCGGCATGGGCGGCTCAAGTCTATGTCCCGAAGTGCTGCGAATGACCTTCGGCGTGGTTCCGGGTTATCCTGAACTGCATGTCCTCGACTCAACCGACCCGGTGCAGGTCAAGGCATTTGATGACGCGGTTGATCTCTCCAAAACCCTTGTTATTGTCGCCAGCAAATCAGGCAGTACGCTTGAGCCGAATATCTTCAAGCAGTATTTCTTTGCGCGAATGGTGGAAACCGTCGGCGCGGATCGGGCAGGGTCGCATTTTGTCGCCATTACCGATCCCGGCTCGAAAATGCAGCAGGTCGCTGAAAGTGACGGTTTCCGCTATAGCTTCTACGGCGTGCCAACGATTGGCGGGCGCTATTCGGCGCTCTCCATGTTCGGCATGGTGCCTGCCTCCGCGATGGGTTTGGATGTTCGCCGTTTTCTGGAAAATGCTCAGGCGATGGCGGATGCCTGCCGCGCCGATTCCCCCGCCCAAAATCCTGGCGTCCTGCTTGGCTTGATCCTCGGCGCGGCGGCGAACAGCAAGTGCGACAAACTCACCGTCATCACCACATCGGAAGTGTACGATTTCGGCGCATGGCTGGAGCAGCTCGTCGCTGAGTCCACAGGCAAAATCGGCAAGGGCATTATTCCCGTTGATCGGGAATACCTGGCTTCATCTGAGGTCTACGGCGAAGATCGTTTGTTCGTCTATATTCGCGCCAGCGATGATCAGGATGAGGCGGTTACAGCCCTGGAAGCGGCTGGTCAGCCGGTTATTCGCATTGACCTGGACGACATTTATACGCTCGGCGCGGAATTCTTCCGCTGGGAGATTGCGACAGCCGTTGCGGGTGCGGTCATCGGCATCAACCCGTTCGATCAGCCTGATGTTGAAGCCAGCAAAATTGCGACGAAGGCGATCACCAGTGCCTATGAGCAGGATCGCATGCTGCCTTCTATGCTGCCGATCTTGCAGGAAGGCGGCATTTCGCTCTATGCCGATACACGCAACGAGGCCGCCCTCAAAGCCGCTGCTCCCGAGACGCTGGCGGGTTATCTCAAAGCGCACATAGACCGCCTGACAGCGAATGATTATTTCGCACTTTCCGCCTATATCCCGATGAACGCCGAAAATGAGGCGGCGCTGCAACAGCTTCGCCATTTCGTCCGAGATCGCAAACGGGTGGCAACCTGTCTCGGCTTCGGTCCGCGCTTCCTCCACTCGACGGGTCAGGCATACAAAGGCGGACCCAACACTGGCGTGTTTTTGCAGGTCACTTGTGATGATGCGCTCGATCTACCTGTGCCGGGGCAGTTGTACACGTTCGGCATTGTCAAGGAAGCGCAGGCTCGCGGCGATTATGAAGTCCTTGCTGAACGCGAACGCCGCGCCCTGCGTATCCATTTATCAAGCGATCTGGCTTCATCCTTTGACGTGCTGACGGCGATTTTCAGCGACATTCTCGCCGACGAAGCATGATCATTATGCGTAGGGGCGAGGCTTGCCTCGCCCGAACTGAACCGACCAAGCATAATGACCGTGTGTAGGGGAGGGGCTTGCCCCTCCCGAACTGAACCGACCAAGCATAATGACCGTGTGTAGGGGAGGGGCAAGCCCCTCCCGCTTTGGACAATAACCATGATTCCATCCATTGAACCCGGCATCAATGGTCTTCCCAAAATCCGCATTCAATCCGCCGACGGCGCGAGTGCCGAAATTTACCTGCACGGCGCCCATGTGACGTCATGGAAAACACCCGATGGTGTCGAACGACTCTATCTGAGCAAACGCGCCGTCTTTCAAGAGGGTAAAGCGATTCGCGGCGGCGTACCAATTTGTTTTCCGCAGTTCGCCGAGTTGGGAGACTTACCTAAACATGGTTTTGCCCGAACGATGGATTGGGAACTTGCCAACATAACAGACAATGATGATCAAACAGTCACGGCGTCTTTCATGTTTTCCTCAAATAATGCTACCCTTGCGCTTTGGTCACACGATTTTGACGCGCACTACAACGTAACCTTGGGAGATTACTGGCTACTTTTTACACTCATGATCCTTAACACCGGCTTTGAGCCTCTGAGCTTCACTGGAGCACTTCATACCTATCTGTCGATTCAACATATTGGCGACACATGGATAGAGGGTTTGCAAAGCGCTTCCTATCTAGATAAACCTGATTACAATTTGCCGAAAGTCCAGACGGAACTTGAAGTGCGATTTTCTGCTGAAACTGATAGCGTTTACCTAAATGCCCCATCTGAAGTAGTGATGCGTCAGGTTACTGAGAGTCTTCATGTTCGGAAAACTGGCTTTCCAGACATCGTGATCTGGAATGTCTGGCATGGTGTAGCTGATCTTGCCGATATGGAACTCGAAGACTATAAACGCTATGTGTGTATCGAGGCAGCTGCGGTGACGCCAATTACTATTCCATCGGGCGGTAGCTGGGTCGGCGGGCAACGTCTCAGGGTAAAGTAGTGTTACAGAGGAGTAACGTTATGCAGATAGGCATGTACGGCTTGGGGCGCATGGGCGCAAACATGGTGCGCCGCCTGATGAAGGCGGGGCATGAATGTGTCGTCTTCAATCGCAGTCCCAAGCCCATCGAAGAACTGGTGCAGGAGGGCGCGATTGGTGCATCCTCCATTGAGGATTTTATTGGCAAACTGAACACCCCTCGCGTCGTCTGGCTGATGGTGCCGGCGGGCGTGGTCGATCACACGATTGAGCAGGTCAGCGGCTTGCTCTCGCCCGGCGACATCCTGATTGATGGCGGCAACTCGTATTACATTGACGATATTCGCCGCGCTCAGGCGCTTGCGCCGAAGGGTATTCATTATCTCGATATCGGCACCAGCGGCGGCGTGTGGGGGCTGGATCGTGGGTACTGCCTGATGATCGGCGGCGAAGATGAACCCGTGCGCCATCTTGATCCGTTGTTCAAATCGCTCGCGCCCGGTCGTGACTCCGCACCGCGCACACGCGGACGCGAAAATGTCACTGGTACGGCGGAAGACGGCTACCTCCACTGTGGTGCGAACGGCGCAGGTCATTTTGTCAAAATGGTGCATAATGGTATTGAATACGGGGTGATGGCGGCGTATGCCGAGGGCTTGAATAT
>Ga0224723_1001269_pt1 | contig 15526 bp, 10 predicted proteins | sample Balambano_FR2_Me_FD_161647 | JGI IMG/M metagenome (GOLD analysis project Ga0224723, IMG submission 161647) | Freshwater sediment microbial communities from Lake Towuti, South Sulawesi, Indonesia - Balambano_FR2_MetaG | ecosystem: Environmental > Aquatic > Freshwater > Lake > Sediment | place...
GGTAGCAGCCGTCATCGGATAGGGCGATCGATCGCACCGATTGTCCTCGGCGGCTTGCCTGCCACTGATCGAGCGGCTCGATTTCGCAGGGAGAAGTGCTGGCAGAGGTTGTACACTGATGCAGCGCAGCCACGTCCCAGAGCGTAATGAAGCCCCGGTTGTCTGCCGTTGCCAGAACTGGCGCATTTTTTGCCACAGTCAGACTGTTGATGTAGTCGTATTTGCCGATCACCGGCTGCACGATCTCGATGGCTCCAGTCGGCGAGGCTTGAGCAATGGTGCGATTCCAATAGCGCACTTCGTAGTCTCGATCGCGTTCCCAATCCCACAGCACAAATTTGTTGTACTGTCCAGCAACGGCAACTAAGGTGCGATCGGGCGGCAGCGCATCGATCCCAGACAAATCGATGACGGCGAGGGCAGAAATGGCGCTGCCAAATGCCAATTGCTCACGGGCAGGCGCATACGAGGTGCCGCTGCGGTTCCAGCGGCGCACAAAACCGCTGCCATGCCCGCTAAACAGGTGACGCGAATCTGGCGTGAAATCGAGGTCAAACACGCGATCGACGCTTCCAGAAATCGATGTGGGACTGTTTGCCTGCGGCGACGAGACGCGCCAGAGCTGCATCTCACCGTTTTCTAAACCCACGGCAATTTGTCCCTCTCGCTGAGGAATTTCGCGAATCACCCGCACCGCTTTGCCGGTCTGCTCGGCATCGGCGATCGTGCCGCGATACGACAGTCGGCGGCGATCGACAATCCAGCGACGCGGATTGATGTCCCAGCGGCGCACGGTTTGATCGCTCGATCCGCTGACGACCGTTGTTTCATTGCTAATAATTCGCACCGAGTTGACCGGAGCCAGATGAACCGATCGCGGCGAGCTCAGCCACCACAGCAGCGTCAGCACCAGCAGACCCAGCAAGCCACCCAGAAGCTGCAACAAAAATGGCATCATCGGGCGCACTTCGAGATCGAGCGTCCGCACGCTGGGATCAGCATAAATCGGTTCGCTGGGTGCTCCAGAGTGGGCGTTTGTCAGCACCGGCACCGCTGCAAATTGATATCGCTGTCCCCAGCCTAACCAGGGACGCGGCTTGGCGATCGATCGGCTGGTTGTGACACTGGCTCCTGGTTCAATCTCGATCGCTGGCAGGGGCGCTAGCTCTGTTGCAGGCTGTTCCGATTCGTGAATTTTCAGGAGAATTTGCTGTTTAAGATTGCTGTGGTTATGGAACTGAAAGGGATATTCAGCAACTCCGCTCTTGCGATTTTTGGCTGACCCGGACGCAGGAATGGTTTGGTCAGGGGCAGCACACTCAAACGCCACCACCCCATACGGTAAAACTTCAATTTTGCCGTCATAGCTGGCAGTATTCTGCTCTTGATCTTCGGCATTGATTGAGAAATCATAGACCCGACTGTGTGTGGTGGGTTGGCGCGGGGGGCTACAGCAGAATGTCACTTCCTGAGAATCGCCTGCATCGACCTGCACGGTTTTCACGACTTCCTGCTGCACAAACCAGTTGGGGTCGAGGTCGGTCAGCCTGAGCGCGACCTGCATGAATTTTGGACTGAGGTTGTAGACCAGCACGGGAATGTCGAGTTTGTCGCCGGGAAAAACTTTCAGGTCTTTCAGCGGCAGATAGACCTTGAGGGAGCGCCTGGGTTTTTCGATCGCCAGCTCTAGTGTTTGCGAGTCAGAGATCGCTTCAGAATCGACTGAAAACACACTGAGCGTTATGGGAATTGTGTTTTCGTAAGTCGAGGGAATCGGCGCTTTGGTGATGACGACAGTGAATTTGGTTTCATCGCCCGGTGGCTTTTTCGAGCAGATCTCCGGCTCAACGGTATACCATTTGATGCGGGAATTTGGGTCAGCCCCGTTGACGCTCAGTTCGACCTGAAAACTGGCAAACACGCTGCTGGTATTGACCACTCTCATTTCAAATTCGCGCTCGGTTTGGGGATTCTCGGCAAGATAGCTGCGTGAAGAATCGGGAACTAAGCGCAATCGTTGCTTGGTGATTTCTCGAATTAGATGTGCCACAGGTGATCCCTTCTCCGAAAACGGTTGTTGCCGGAACCCAGCCTCTGCCTCGGCGTTTCCACGATTCGGGCAAGCGGTCTACTGATCCGACCAGTGCATGAGCGCAGTCAGGTGTCGCCGCTGCCAGGCGAAATGCAACACGTTGATGCCCAACTCTTGTGCAGTTCGCATCTCGCTGCGGGGAAACGCGCCGCGAATGCCCCAGGCAGCGGATAAAGCACCCCTCACCCAGATCACACCAGCGCCTGCTGCCACCTGCATGGGTTCCCCGAATGTGGGCAGAGTTGTGAACACAAACGGTTCAGTTCGCAGGGGATGGTGAGCAGGCAGCGGTGCGTCTCGCTCCAGATCGCTCCACGGTATCATCCTCGGCAGTTGTGCAGGCAGATGCGTTGAGCGCAGCGTTTTGATCAGTTGCCAGGTCTGCTGATCGATCGCGGGATCAGCAGGAGACTCGATCAGCAGCATTCCTCCAGTATTGAAGTACTGCTTGAGGGTTTCGATCGCCTCAGGATTGCTGCTCAGGTTAAACAGCGTCTCAGCCTGGGCAAACAGCAGGTCGCAGGCATTGCACTGCACGCGGTCAACCAGATTCACAAAGCGATCGGTGTTGCCTTGAAACACTGGATAAAGCGCCGACAGTGATCGCACCAGATACTCACAGTTTTCGCCGGCTTTGGCGTGGGCTTCTGGACGCGGTGCAATTGCGCCTAGCCGCACATAGGTCTGCGATCGTGCCTGCGCCTGCACCCGATGCAGCAAATTAATTTCGTTGATGCTTGGAGCAAAAATATCCGGCGGCAGTTTGAGAAATATGCCTCCCGGCGCTAATTCAATGCGGCACAGTTCGACTTCCCGCTCAGTCGGAGGCGTGGTCTTTTGATCAAACCGAAACAGCTCTGGCACGGTTAGCTTGTGGGGCTGATGTTCTAGCGCGTCGGGATCGACGTAGCTGACGACCAGATAAACGGTGCAGTTGCCGGTGGTTGGCGGGTCGATCGCAATGCGATAGGTGCGATCGGTTTTGGCATCAACGACGATCGGATTTCCCTCCACATCGATCGCGATGCCAGGTTGAATTTCGAGCCAGCGGCTTTCGCCCTGCTGCTGATCGGCGGCTCGATAGCGCAGTGAACTGTTGGGCGGCGGTGGAATTACCTTGACCCCCAATCCACAAACGATTCCAGGTTGATAAAGCGCCTGATAATGAACGTTTTGCCGGTGTCGATGATAGCGGTGAGCAATGCGCCAGCGCTCGGCGTTCATCATCAAGCCGTCGTGGACATGCAGTCGCTCTAGCGGCTGCGGCAGGGGATAGGAAAAGGGATGATCAGCCATTGGAGTTTTCTATCTGACCCTAAACAACTCAATGAATCGTGCAGCCATGCGTGTCGCGATTCGTGCAGCCAACGGTTTAGCACGATCGCTGTACCCCGTCGGGCATCGTTGCACCGCAGAGGTTGGCGTGGTTTAAGCGCACCCCGCTCAATGTGGCACCTTGCAGCAGCGCGTCTCTCAAATCGGCGTTCGTGAAATCAACGTTGGTTAAATCGGCGTGCTGGAGATTGACACCTTGCAGATCGGCATTGCTGAGATTGGCGTTGCCCAGGTTGGCATTCTCAAGATTTGCACCGCGCAGGTCAGCATCACTGAGATTGACGTTGCTCAAATCTAATCCGCTCAGGTCTGACTGCCGCAGGTCCATACCCCTGAGGTCTGCGCCTGCCAGGTTGATGCCCCGCAGATCCATGCCGCTGAGGTCGATCGTGCTGAGGTCGGTGTTGCTCAAAACCGTCGCTTCGCCCAGGATAGCGCTTCTCAAATTGGCATCGGTAAGCATTGCGCCAGTCAGGTTGGTCTGGCGCAAATTGGCGTTTTGTAAATCAGCGTCGGTTAGATTGGCTCCGCTCAAATCGCTTGCCGTCAAATCTGCGCCCTGCAAGGTGGCACCGCTCAAATTCGCCTGAGTCAGCGACAGTCCTTGCAGGCGTGCTTGACTCAGGTTGGCTTCCTGCAAGTTTGTGCAATACGATGTCGTGGTTGCGCTGGGTGCAGCGGGGCTGGCACTGGCTGGGTTAGAGTTGGGCTGGCAGGGGTCGATCGCTGCCTCAGCGCAGGGTGCCGGTTGGCTGAGTATCGCTTCGCTGGATGTGGTTGCGCTGGGTGCAGGTGTGGAGGGCGCATTGCTGGTTACCAAGGGTCGCAGGTCGGTGGCAAATAAGTTTGCGCCTTGCAGATTTGAGCCATTTAATCGAGTGCCTCTGAGGTCTACGCTGCTCAGGTTCGCGCCTGCCAGACACAGGTTTTCCAGGTTCAGATTTTGCAGGTTGGCGTGGCTAAGATTGGCACCTTCCAGGCTGGTGATGTTTAGACTGCTGCGATCGGCGTTCGGCTGATTGAGTAATTCAACAATCTGCTGCCAGTGCGGGTCAAGGCGCGCGCCTGCGATTTGCGTCCGGGTCAGGTTGGCTCCCCGCAAATCGGCACCCGTCAGGTCTGCGGTTCGCAAATCGGCATCTCTTAAATCGGCGTTTCGCAAGTCGGCGTTTTGTAAGGCTGCTCCCTGCAAATTCGCGCCGCGCAAATCTGCGGCTCTCAAATCTGCGCCGCGCAGGTCAGCGCGCTGGAGGTAGGCTTCTCTGAGTGGAGCATCTCTCAAGTCACATTCAGCGCATTCTCTCGTTTCTCTGAGTTGCCTGATGTCTGATTCGTCTGCTTTGACAAAAGCATCTGCGTCAGCAGGCAGCCAGATGAATGTCGATAGCAGCAGCGTGGCTGATAAACGATATTTCATGGTGATCGCCTGAATGGGGGTTGGTCAAAGTGTAGCCGCATTGGGCGGCAGTCAGGCAGAATTGTGCAAAAGGTTTAACCTGTGAGTCACAAAATCGATCGCGTGGCGAGAATCAATTCTCTGATGCTCTGGCAAACAGAAGTTTTGGGCTGGCGAACAGTTGTTTGCGTTTAGCTGCTAGCGTTGAGTTATTAAGCTTTATCAATGCCAGCTCCATGTTCTCACGCTTAATCCAAACCAGTTCACGTCAGAGAGAGATTGCTGAAGTTGTCCTCCGTAACGGTTGGGACTACATGCGCCAACTGCTCACGGGCGGTAAGCCTGATGAACCCAAGCTGCCGCCGCCTGCGGTGCTGCGAAATATTCTGGTGGATTTGGGTCCGGTCTACGTCAAGCTAGGACAACTGCTGAGCACTCGCCCGGATCTGCTGCCCAGAGAATACATCGAGTCTTTGGGAACGCTGCAAGCTGAGGTGCCTCCGGTTGCCTGGGAGGAGGTGGAGGTGATTATTCGGCAACAGCTCCATCAGCCTTTGGCAGAAACTTTTGCTGTGATTAATCCGGTTCCTGTAGCGGCTGGTTCGATCGCCCAAACCCACCGGGCGACGCTGCGCGATGGGCGAGAAGTTGCGCTCAAGGTGCAGCGTCCGGGGCTGGAGTTTGTGATTACTCAAGATATTTCGCTGATTCGGCTGGTGGCGGGTCTGGTAGCTCAAACGGAGTTTGGACAGTACTACGATGTGATGGCGCTGGCAGAAGAGTTTATTCAGGCACTCCGCAATGAGCTGAATTTCACGCAGGAGGCGCAGTACACTGACCAACTTCGCCGCAATCTCGCTGCAAGTCGCTGGTTTGCCGCTGAGAAATTGGTTGTGCCTGAGATTTATTGGGACTTCACAACCGAAAAGCTGCTGGTGATGGAGTGGCTTGATGGAATGCCGCTGCTGCTGGGCGATTTTCAGGGAGTCGGGCACGGCGGAGATGTAGCGGCAGAAAAACGCGAGATTTCGACGCTGCTGCTGCGGGCGTTTTTTCAGCAAATCTGTCTGGATGGCTTTTTTCACGCTGACCCCCACCCCGGAAATTTGTTTTACCTGAAGGACGGGCGTGTGGCGCTGCTGGACTGCGGCATGGTCGGACGGCTTGACCCTCGCACTCAGCAAATTATTCTGGAACTGGTGCTGGCGATCGTCAATCTAGATGCTCAACGCTGCACGCAACTGACGATCCAGCTTGCGCCTTCAGCTCAGCCAATCAATCGGATTCAGCTCGAAAGTGAGTTCGATCGCCTGCTGCGGCAGTATTACAGCATGACGATTTCAGAAGTCAACTTCAGCAAGCTGGTCTACGAAGTTCTGCAAGTTGCCCGCAATAATAAAGTTCGTGTGCCTGGAAACCTGGGTTTGTGCGCGAAGGCAATCGCCAATCTCGAAGGCATTGCTCGCGCCCTGGACCCGGAATTCAACATTCCTAACAAAATTCGCCCAATGATGACTGAGGTATTCCAAAAACAGTTGGTGGGTGAAGCGCCGCTGGCTGCTTTGTTAAGGACGGCGCTGGATGTCAAAAACCTGTCGCTGCAATCGCCGCGTCAGATTGAAATGCTGCTCGATCGCGTCACATCAGAAACGTTGCAGTGGAATCTCACATTGCGCGACCTCGATCCACTCCGGCGCACGGTTGATGCTTCGGCAAATCGCTTGTCGTTTAGCGTTGTGATTGGCTCTTTGATTATGGGAGCAGCGATTATTTCATCGAATGCTCAAAATAGTCAGGTGTTTTGGATTAGCGATGTGCTGTTTGCTGCCGCCAGCTTTGGCGGAATCTGGCTAATTGTCAGCATTCTGCGATCGGGTAGATTGAAATAGCGATCGGTGTGAATTCTTTTGATAAGGGACAATAGTTTTTTGGACTCACAATAGTTTTTTGGACTCACAATAATTTTTTGGACTGGTGCTTTTATATGCTGTCTCACTATAAGACAGTACTGACAACCTCATATTGAGGGCAGTGCTTATAAAGCCAAATGGTGGTAGAAGCACAGAGTAGCTTGCTGCTGATCAAGAGTAATAATTAGTCGTCCCTGAAAAACTCCCTGATTTTTTAGGCACTTAGACACCAAGCAGCATAGTAAAAGGGGTTCAGCAGACAAATTCGCGCAGAGCAAGCACATCACGGAGAAGTGCACTTTTGAGGCTCTCTGGGAACCCTTCGGTTTCTCCAGATTCTGCAAGGGGTTGAGTGTTTTCTTGCAATCTCACAAGGTGTTTTAGAGGCTGAAAGCCCTGATTCTAAAAGGCTAATGAGGTTTTTCAGGGACGACTAATTAGTTGGACTACGACGACGAGAAATAGAAGCTTTCAGGAATTGTAAAGAACCATGTACTCTCTAACTGGTATTTTTAGTCCAACAACAGTGTCATGCTTCCATTGCGTGTCCTGCGGGACGAGGTACAGACTCTACACTCCGTTGAGGATCTCGAACAATCTGCCCGCACGACATCACTAAAAGCTAACCGCTCAAGCGTTCGTCGCCACGCTGAATTCGAAGAACTCCGACTCCGGAGTTAAGACTCCTTACCACTTGGCTTTACTGCTTAAACTCGGTCTGACGGGTGAGACACAGTGGTGGGTGCCAATTAAGTCTTGCCTCCAGATTGGTCTCTTTAAAGTAGGGTGACCTAGCAGACTAACTATGATCCTCCCTCCTGATGAGTGTTTCATCCTCCTCCTGCTGATTAATCCACTCCGTGATGATTTCGACCAAGACATCACTCATGGATCGGTCCTGAGCGGCGCATAAGGTCTTAAACTTCACTTTCAACTCTTTTGGGATGTAGCCGTTTAATTCGGCCATCTCAGGATTCTTCTTGCTCATGGATAAATTCTCACATGAGCGTTTTCTTCTATTCGCGATTTCGCGCTTGCTCGAATTCGAGCAAAAAGTTAGGCTTTGAGAGTGACAGTTTTGCTTAACGGTTCCTCCTTATGCTTAAAGACTTTGTTCTAGCTGCATGGAATGATCGGGGACATAACCATGCTTCTTTACTAGAAGGGTTTCCTGAGACAGCCACAACGCCTAAGTACCCAATCGGACACCGTTGTCGTTGGATACCGATGACCACCACAGATTGGGGAACCATTATTGGTCAGGTGTTTGCACCCATTGGTACGAACCAAACTGATATTCCTCAATGGGGTTGGCTTTACCTTGTATTTCTAGACCCTGATAGTCCCTCCCGTTCTTGGGTCGTAGCGGAGTGGGCTGAAGAGGATGACATTGAGTTGTTGAAACTATCAGAATCAAACTCAACCTCCGTAAAAACCTCGGAGGATTCCGAATGAGCTACACACCCAGACCTCGCCCCTTCGGTTCACGGGAACGAATCCTGTTCCGACTTTACGTCAACTGTGGTTTGGCTCTAGAACACCCTCGACAACTCCAGAGTGAGTATGACCTTTCTTACGAGGATCTAGCGTTCATTGCAGGCTGCACCACTCGCACGATCGAACGATGGATGAGTCAAAGTCAAGAACCCAAACTGGTTAAGGAGGTTTATCTGCGGCGTTTGGGCGAGTTCTATTTCTTATTGCGTTGCTACCACCACATTCCACCGGATTTGTGGAATATCATCTGCCCGCTTTCGGGTGCAGATCGGGAAGTCCTTTACCCACGAAGTGAGTAGTTTTGGATCTGCCCGACAATTGTCGGTTTTTTGCACGAAAGCCTTGTTTACTCAGTACAAACGATCTATTGTTGCCAACATCAAGTTTTACCCATTCCCACATGGCAACGATGAACACACCGATTTCTGCGTTTGATCTGTCCAAAGAAGCCTTGCCGGATCTGCTGCTGAAAATCCAGCAAGGGCTGATTCAACTTCCCGACTTGCAGCGCAGTTTCTGCTGGCATGACAATCTAGTGATTGATTTACTGGCAAGTGTTAGTCAAGGATGGCCTGTCGGCGGCATCCTCCTACAGGAGGTGCTCAATGGCTCGTGGCAGGTGTGTTCACGCTTGGTTGAAGGTGTGCAGTTGGAGCAAATTCCTGTTCCCACTGAATTGATTTTGGATGGGCAGCAGCGTTGCACTACTCTGTTTATGTGTTTGTTTTCCAATCGCCCGGTACGGGTACAAAGCAGACGGAACGGGAAGATGAACGACCGCTGGTATTACATCGATATTCAAAAAGCCCTCGACCCTGAAACTGAGCGAGAGCAAACCATTCTGGGTTTTAATAGCCGCCGCATCCGTCCTGGTTTTGCGGGTCATCCGGCTATTAATTGTTCGACACCAGAACAGGAATATGAATTAGGGCTATTTCCTCTGGCTCAAGTGTTCAGCTATGCCGCTTGGCGGCAGGGGTATTCCAAATACTGGCAGTACGATTCGACCAAGCTTGAACTACTGGATCGCTTCGAGCGCGAGGTAATCAAACGGTTTGAACACTTCCAGGTGCCGGTGATTCGGCTCAAACCCGGTTTACCCAAAACCGCAATCTGCCGTGTTTTTGAAAAGGTCAACACTCAGTCAGAGCAACTCAACTTCTTCGATTTGGCAACCGCTTGTTTTGCCAGCCAAGACTTTTCACTGCGTGATGATTGGGCAAAACGGGAACAGCGATTGAAGCAGCATCGGGTGTTGGAAACCGTCAAGGAAACGGACTACCTGGCTTGTGTGGCTCTGGTGGCAACTTATCATCAGCGACAAGGGGCGATCGCAGCAGGAGTACCCCCTCAAAAACTACCCGCTGTTGCCTGTAGTCGAGAGGAAGTATTGGATTTGTCGCTGACAGATTATCAAAAGTATGCTGACCAAGTCGTCGTGGGTTATGAGGAGGCTGCTCGCTTTTTATACGGACAAAAGATCCAAACAGCAGAGGACTTGCCCTATCAAATTCAGCTGGTTGCTTTGGCAGCCATCTTGGCAGTTGTAGGCTATCCACAGGATCGAGTGCGGGCGAAGTTAGAGCAGTGGTTTTGGTGTGGCAGTTGTGCTGCCCTGTACACCTCTTGGCATGAGCGACGGGCATCGAGGGATATGGTAGAAGTGCCTGCTTGGTTGCACGAAGGAGGTGAGTTACCGAACACCGTCCAGATGGCACATTTACAGGCTGAACGGCTATTGATGGTGCGACGACGACACGGGGCAGTTTACAAAGCGATCAATGCCCTACTACGAAAACACGGGGCGATCGACTTTGCCGCAGGAGAGGCGTTGGCAGAAATCAACTTGTTCAACGATCCGATCGACAGCCACCATGTTTTTCCCGTGGCGTACTGCAAAAAGCAGGGAATTCCGAAGGAACGTTATAACAGCCTGGTGAATTTGACTCCTTTGTCTCGCTTATCCAATCAAAAGATTGGCGGCAAGGCACCCAGTCAATATTTACGGGCATTAGAGGCGGAGGGTATCAGTCGGCGACGGATGGATGAGATCCTACGATCGCACTTGATTGAACCCGAAACGCTACGGGCAGATGACTTTGATACCTTCTTGAGCAAACGTGCTCACGCGCTGATGGAGCTAGTAAATCGCGGAATGGGCAAAGCATCGGCAGGTGCCCTCATCGACATCGGGCAGCATTCCCTCAACTCCAACCTGGTGATCGCTTGATGCCTAAAGGGGTAGTTTGAGGAGCGTGACTCATGCAAGCTTGTCTATCACTTGAACAATTCATTGAGGCAAATCCATACGTCTACAACAAACTTTGCTATTGGGCAAAGCGACGCAATGGGGCGAACCCAAGAACGGAAGTCCAAACGTACCTGCGTGAACTGGTGCTAGAAGTTGTGCCGCAACAGAACAATACAGTCCTATTAAAGAAGTGGGCGAGGATCCTTTCCCAGCAGGAGCGTCATGGATTGACTACTCTCAGTCCTATTCTAATCGGAGCGTATGCTAACTCTGATCGCTGGTACAGCTTGCAACAAGGGGAGTACAGCGTTCTATGCGAACCTGTGCTGCACGAAATTTGCTACCAAGGGCAGCAGCAATCGATCATTACCCGCAATCGCTATGGCTGCCTTGTTCTCAACACCAATCAGTTGCTGATTGTCGATGTTGATATTGAGGTGCCGCAATACGCTGATGTCCAAGACTGTCCAACTAGTTGCCGGGTTGCTGTGAGCCAGAAACAGGCAATCGCTGCTCTGAGAGTTTTGGTTGAGCAGTTTCCTCTATTAGGGTTTCGCGTATACTGCACCCGGAATGGACTTCGCTACTTCTGCACTACTCACGAGTTTAATCCTCTAGATAGAAAAACGTATCAACTCATGCAAAACCTGTACGTTGATCCGCTGTATGCCAGGTTGTGCAGGTTTCAGGCAACGTTTCGGGCACGTCTGACACCCAAACCGTGGAGGGTGGAGCCTAATCAGACAAAGCGGTTTGTCTACGATCGCAGCATAGGTTTAGTTATACCGGAGTTAACTTCCTGTGCAGTTTGCCACTTAGTTGAAACTATTGGAATGCAAAAGACTCTTCCACAGTTTGAGAAAACAATTCAAATTCATGATGCTTATTGTCAGGTGAGTCGAGCGCAGTTAGAGTTGGCGTAGCCTTTTAGGCTTCCTTAGTAGGGAGTTCGCACAATAGTAGGGAGTTCGCACAATTCACTCATACACCCAAAACTTGCCAGGTTTCGTTGTTCCGCTGTTTTCGGAGTAGGAAAGTGGAGTTGGGTCACGTTCCTCACTGCCATTGTCAGAGGCAAACTCCAGTGTGTTCGTCGGTGCAACAAACTCTCGCCACAACACACACAAATGCCGAATTTTCCCTTTTAATCTCGACGGCACATTCGGGATATAAAACCAATCCGGCGCTTCCGCACCTTTTTCGGGTGGTTCAGTCTCGCGCCAATAAATGCCGCAGTCCTGCTCGATCGCATATTGCCCGTCCGGATGCCATTCAAGTGTTGCTCCAATCAAATCGATCAGAATTGAGGATGCTCCTGAAAGTTCTGGCTCCAAAGGAGCCGCTGCGCGAACACAAATGAACCATCCAACTCTGCTGATTAAGTGTGATCAGGAAATTGAGATGGCAACTCTGTGGAAGCCAGTCTGTTGTAAGTGTCTATCTCTAGCATGGACTACCCGAATGGGGAAATCACTATCTCTTAGTGCTCTTGATAAGTGCGGGGAGATGAGGGAAGTCGGAAAGTGGAGTAAAGATACCCAACCCAAATGCTCACCAGAAGTCCTGAATAAGATCTGCCCTCAAATCCTCCTGCATTGCATGTGAGTTGTATGTTTCTGCCATTTCTCGAAGGATTGCTGCTGTACGTGGGTGTTGATCACCAATCTGGGTTGCCCAATTTTTATATCTCTCAACAAGCACACGCTCTTGGTTACCACCATCGGTTGGTAAACGAGTTGTAACCCCACGGTTATTAAATTTTTGAGTCGATAAACCTCGTTCGATGTCTGAATTCCTTAACTCCTCAATCAACTCTCGAACGGCTGTATGGGGCCAAGCCTTGTCTGGATCAAGGGGAGAAAATGCCAGTATGTGACCAATGTGAATGTCAGCAACTCTGCTGCGATCGCATAAAGCAGCCAGTTCCCGTACCTGAAACACCCAATTTCTCAATGCTTTAGCGTCAACAGTATGAGCAATTGAGTCCATCAGGTAAAACGTAAATTTGACAGCCCATTGCCTGAAGTTGACGTGGTTATAACCCTGACTCCGATATAGAACCAACCAGGCACTTAGCAACAATTTCAGCTCAGTATTTTGGTAACCAGGTAGAGTATGCCACGAGCGGAGCAGTTCAAACGCTAAGGCTGCAAAGGTACTAGCCTCTTCCGGGGCTTCGGTTTCTGACTGGTTCTGAGCGCGGTAAATGGCTTGGAGGAGTTCTACAAACAGTTCTGGATTTTCTGCCATTTCTCCATGTAAGGCACGAGGAGATCGATAATTCTCGTGAATACGAAAATAACTCAACTCTAATCGGGCAAGGCGATCGCGAGATAAGTCTGTATTTTCCAGATAGTCTAACAATTGGGCTGAATCGTAGGCGAAGGATTGAAAATCGAAGTTAGAGTTGGGGGGTGTTTGCAGCGAAATTTCTAGAATGTCAGCGATGCGATCAGGCGAAACTATTTCAGGCGCGTGCTTGATTGCCCAATCAAGGACATTGATAACGGCAAGGTGAGGTCTGCCAAACTGGAGCAGGCGTGTGAGCAAGCGATCGAGGTAACTGGTTTCTAAATACCCAATATGTTGAATGCGGCTCCAGAAATAACCCTGGATCTCTTCAGGGACAGCATCAAGTCGATCCAGTAAGGAAGCATTGAACGGTAGGGAGAGCAAAAATTCACCGTACTGTTCTGTCTGCCAGGTGTCCGCATAGCTGTGGATGCACTGTTCAATCCACGGTTCCCCCTGCTGATAAGCTGAAACGGCAACAAATCGTTGAGCCATTTGATGTCGCCACAGTTCTATAGACGCAAGATTGTCATGTAGAAATGTACCCAAATCAATTGGTAGTAGGTTTGCCCGACTTAACGCAACACCCACCGTCCAAGCGTCTTTTACCTGAGACGCAAGTGTTAAGATCCCATCCCATCCCTCAGCCTCCAAGATTGCTCGTAATGCATTCGCTCGTTGCTCCTGGATGATAGTCTCCCGCTCCTCCCAAGACAGTTGAGATCGATCTGGTAACTCCACCGAAATCTTGAACAACCAACGATGACGATCAATGATGTCCTGTGGCTGGAAGCAAGTGTAGACAGCTTCCAGGCGCTCAACGTGAGTAATTGACATTGCCCACTTTGCATCAAGATGGTTTCGGTGGCGAAGTGTTTCATGTCGAAGGCAATCACAGAGTTGAGTACGATCGCCTGACGAAAAATGTTCTGGATCAAGGGTTTCTAGATGCTGAGGGAATGTCTCCTGTTGCTCAGGAAACCAGCTATACACTCCAGAGATCAAAGCACACCAACGGTTAACATCCGTTTGGACATCTGCCAGCAAACGATCTAAAACCGCAGTTGTCGCCTTAAAGTATTCCAGATGAGTGATTGATGGACGTGGATCAGGCACCCAATCGCGCCATTTGGTTCCGTGGGTGGGCGAAACACTGCCATGAAAGGTTGGTAAGAGAGCTAACAGCAATTGCCATGCAACTTTTGGTTCTTGTTTTCGGATTGCATCCAGCACTCGTAAACGACGATCAAGCGGGGCGGCTGTGGTAGGGTTCCAGCAGACGAAAATATCTCGCAGGCTCTTGAATGGTCGATTAGCAAAGCTTCCACCTGGATCGAGGCGGGCTAAATGTGCTAGAGACACGGCTGCTTGTCCAAGATAGTCAGGATTCCAGGCTAAGGTTTCAAGTGCCCAGAGCAACCCAGTGTGAGGCGAAGAACTCATGAATACATTCGGCTCTTTGTCTTGAAAGAGAGTCATCAGAACAGAATCTTCTCCGCTTAAACCTGCTTCAACAGCTTCCAAGAAGAGGTGCGGTGCAGCTTCAGCTAATAAAGGCAATTGGTAAGCGAGGGATGCCCACAATGTTCCACTCGCTTTTGCCTGCTCTAGCAACTGCCAAATAGCCCTACGAACCACTTCGTCTCCGTTCCTGTTTGCCATAAATGACACATCGGAACTTAGGGTTGCCATAAGAGCAAGAGTTTCGGTGATTCCATTACGCAGTTTTTCGGAGTGGGTGAGAACCTTGCCATAAATACTGGCTGCATATCGTTGGTCCCGAGGAAGGTCAAAGGCAGGATCTAGCTCGCTTAAGACCTCGATCGCACTCTCCTGGAAGCGATTCAGGTCATCGTCAGTTAGGTAATGAGCAATCAGCCACCAGGTATTCTCTTGCGCTGCTATCATCCAGGTGTCCCCAACTCGCCGTAGAGGTGGGTCAGGTTCTTTTGCCCATCTCACAAGCATTGACTGAAGCTGCTCGTAAGACAATCCTGATAACTGTGCCAAAACTTTGCGATCGCCCTCGCAAGAATCCTGCCATGCACCCACCAACAAAGGGGCTAGCAATTGGCGGGCTACCTCTGGGCGTGCCCAGGTTGGACGTAAAGTATCTGGAGCGATCGCGAGTTTACGCCGTAGAGCCGGAAAACTACGGCGCGCCAGGGTTGCCAAACTTCTGGCTCGATTGTCACTTAGTCCCATTTCTTTCAATGCTTGCTCGGCGGCATCTCGAACAATCCGAGGTAAGTACACCGCTTCTCTATCTCCAGTGCGCCCAACTGGAACGAGGACATGGTGCCCGTTTTGAATGGCTCGCCCGACAGGTTGACTGGATCGAGGAATCAGAATTTGGGGTTCAGGGGAGGTGATGAGCAGTTGCCATGCAGCTGCGCTATCCACAACAAGCGAATGGGACAGAACTGCTGTCCGTGCTGGTTCATCTAAGGTTTGAACGATAGCAGCGAGAAACGCGATCGCTTCATCTGGAGAGTCGGCTTGCAGGGTGATTGCGTCTGGACTTCCTGATAACCAATCCTGAATTTGTTTTTGGGCGGCTTTACGTCCTCCAATCACTAAACTTGTGCTGATAGGTGGATTGGTTTCCTGAGACCAATCTGCCCAAAATCTTTCCAGGGAAAGGACTTCTTGCGGTGGCAGTTGCAGAATGATTGAGTCAATGTAGGCATCGCCACTGACTGCACCAACGGCTTTTGCATTGCCGGACACTACACCAATCACCTGGTTACTAG
>Ga0224723_1001270_pt1 | contig 15520 bp, 12 predicted proteins | sample Balambano_FR2_Me_FD_161647 | JGI IMG/M metagenome (GOLD analysis project Ga0224723, IMG submission 161647) | Freshwater sediment microbial communities from Lake Towuti, South Sulawesi, Indonesia - Balambano_FR2_MetaG | ecosystem: Environmental > Aquatic > Freshwater > Lake > Sediment | place...
GGTCGTGATCGATGATTATGCGCACCACCCGACGGCGATCCGCGTGACGCTGGCGGCAGCGAAAGCACGTTATCCTGACCGCGCGATCTGGGCAGTGTGGCAGCCGCACACGTTCAGCCGCACGCAGTCGTTGTTTGACGAGTACCTGACGGCGTTCGCGGATGCCGATCATGTGCTGGTGACAGACATCTACGCGGCGCGCGAACAGCCGCGCGACGGCGTGACGAGTGCCGCGCTGGTGGACGCGATGACGCACCCTGACGCGCGCCACACGCCGACGTTTGCCGCGACGGTCGAAGCGCTGCTGCGCGATGTGACAGCGCCCGCTGCGATATTGATCATGAGTGCGGGCGATGCACCGGAAATCGGGATAGAGTATCTGAAGCAAAGAGCGTAAGAAGCGTAAGTAAAGTGCTTATTCAAGAGGGTGGAGAAAATGGAAAATTTCTTGGCGCTCTTGGCGTCTTGGCGGTTAAATTTGTATTTTGAACCGCCAAGACGCCAAGAACGCCAAGATCAATGACAAAATCCTCCATCCTCTTGAATAAGCACTTTACCCGCTTAAGATAACGACATGCGATTTACGAAGGTGCATTGATGTCGAACAAGATTCCCATCGTTCGTCAAATTAACTGGTTCGCGGTGGCGGCGCAAACCGTCGTTGTGATTATGCTCATCCTGCTGGTCTTCCTGCTGACGCCGCCGCCGGAAACGTCGGTCGATGCCTCAGCCCGCCTCTGGCGACCGCTGCTGATCGCGCTGTGCATCTACCTCGGCTGGTCGTTCATCTCCAAGCTGCTCGCCTTTCGCGAACATCGCAAGGGGATGCTGCTCATCCGTCAGGAGAAATACCGCGAGGCAATCGAAGCGTTCAAGCGCAGTTACGACCAGTTCGCCGATTACCTCTGGATCGACCGCCTGCGCTGGCTGGTGTGTCTGGATGCCTCGGCGGTTTCGTACCGCGAGATGGCGCTGGTCAATATCGCCTTCTGTCATGTCTATCTGGATCAAGGCGAGCAGGCAAAGCAGGTGTACGAGCGCGCCTTGCACGAGTTCCCCGGCAGCATGATCGCCCGCAGCGCCATGCGCATGATCGAGTCGTTTGAGAAGCGAACAGGTAGCAATCTATGAGCGAACAGGCGCGCACCGTCGGCAGCATTAGCCAGCGCTATCTCATTCTTCAGATCATTGTCTTCGCGCTCATCATTTCGGCACTCTATCTCTTTCTGCCGCTGCCCGTGCAGGGCGTGACGTTCCTGCCGCTGCTGATCGGCGCGGGGTTGTATCTGATCTGGTCGCGGCTGGCACAGGTTGTCTTTTTGCGTCACCACCGCACGGGCATTACCTTCCTGCGCGCAGGCGCGTACCCACAGGCGATTCAGTCGTTCGAGCAGAGTTACGCCCTGTTTGCGCAGCGTCCCTGGCTGGACCAGTCCCGCTGGATCACGCTGCTCAGCCCGGCATCGATCAGCTACCGTGAAATGGCGCTCAACAATCTTGGCTATGCGCAGTTGCAACTGGGCAAGCACACGAACGCCCGCGCGACCTTCCAGAAGCTGCTGGAGACTTTCCCACAGGGCGTGATGGCGGAGACCGCGCGCCAGATCATCGCCCGCATCGATTCGCAGAATGGGCGCTATCGGGGATGAAGCTTAGCCTCCCCTCCCCCTATGCCGACCGCCTGCTCCACGACGAGCCGCTGGCGCGCTTTACGGCGGCGCGGCTGGGCGGACCAGGCGATCTCGTCTACATCGCGCGCGAGTCGCTGCATGAGCTGGCGGCGGTGGTGGCGACGGCGTGGGCGCAGGACGTGCCTGTGCATATTCTCGGCGGCGGCGCGAACGTCCTCATCAGCGATGCTGGCGTGCGCGGGTTGGTGGTCGTCAATCATGTCGATGGTGTGACGTTCGGCGACGATGGCATCGTCGATGTCGAAAGCGGTCACGCGCTGACGGTGCTGGCGCGCAAATGTGCAGCGCGCGGGCTGGCGGGCTTTGAATGGGCGAGCAGCGTGCCGGGGACGATTGGCGGCGCGGTCGTCAATAACGCGGGCGCGCACGGCGGCGACATGGCGGGGAATGTCGTGCAGATTGAGATAATCGAGGCGGGTGACAAAATGGACGCCATGAATGGCGTCCGTACATCAGGCGATTCTGTACGGACGCCATTCATGGCGTCCTCATTGGCGTCCTCATTAGCGTCCATGTCGCGTGACCAACTCGCCTATGACTACCGCACATCCGCATTGAAGGCGCGGGCGGACAGGCGCTTTCTGGTGCTGCGGGCGCGCTTGCAGCTTACGCCGGATGACCCCACCGCGATTCAGGCGCGCATGGACGCCTTCATCGCCCACCGCAAGCGCACGCAGCCGCCGGGCGCGAGTCTGGGCAGCATCTTCAAGAATCCACCCGGTGACTACGCCGGGCGGCTGATCGAGTCGTGCGGGCTGAAAGGCTACACCATCGGCGGAGCGCAGGTGTCACCGCTGCACGCTAATTTCTTCGTCAACACGGGCAGCGCCACGAGCAGCGACTATGCTGCGCTGGTGCGCCATGTGCAGGCGGAAGTCGCCCGGCAGACAGGCGTTACCTTAGACACAGAAATAGAATTTGTCGGATTTTCAGATTGAACCGCAAAGGCGCAAAGAAAGAGGGGAAAAAGCTTATTCAAGAGGGTAAAGGACAAGAGTTAGAGGATTTATTCTTGGCGTCCTTGGCGTCTTCGCGGTTTCAATCTGAATTTGAACCGCGAAGACGCCAAGGACGCCAAGAAATCAGTCAGAGGACAATAACCCTCCAACCTCTCCCTCTCCAACCTCTTGAATAAGCTTTTCTGTTGCTCTTTGTGACTGTCGGCGCTTAACGCGGCTTTTCGCCCCAGTGGACTGCCATCGTGCCGAACATGAACGTCTTGTACTGCACGTTCACGAAGCCCGCCGCCTGCATCAAGGCGACCAGCTCGTCCGGCGTCTTGAATGACTGGGTTGACTCTGGCAGGTAGGTGTAGGCATCGGCGTTGCTGCTGATGAGCTTGCCGAGCGTCGGGATGACATATTTGAGATGAATCAGGATGAACGGGCGCAGCAGGTTACGCGGCGGCGGCGACGTATCGAGGATGACGACGCGCCCGCCCGGTTTCAGCACGCGCAACTGTTCGGCGAAGGCACGCGGGATGTCGTAGACGTTGCGGATCAGGTAGCCTGCCGTCACCGCGTCAAAGCTGGCATCGGGGTAGGGCAGGTTGAGCGCGTCCGCGCCGTTCCAGAAGACCTGATCGCCAAAGCGTAGCGTTTGCCCGACCTGCATCATGCCAAGCGAGAAATCGCCGCCCACTGCGCGCACGCCCGGCACGGACGCCAGCGCTTCAAAGGCAATGTCGCCTGTCCCTGTCGCCAGGTCGAGTATGGTATCACCTGCGCGCAGCCGCGCCTTTTGAATCACGAAACGCCGCCACTTCAAATCCTGCCCGAACGTCATCAGGCGGTTCATCAGGTTATAGCGCCCGGCGATGCGGTCAAACATATCCTGCACGTATTCCGCACGCGCCTTGCCTTGTAACAGTGCCATTGTTCAATCCATATTGAATCTGGTGAATGTTCATTGCTTCATTATCGTGGAAAAAAGCATTGATGGGCAGGGCATTCATAAATCACTTACCTTGGCGTTCTTTGCGTTTTGGCGGTTCAAAAATACAGATTTAACCGCCAAGACGCCAAGGACGCCAGGAATAAGCCCTCTATCCTCTTCTTCTCCAGCCTGTGCGAAGCCTCCTTTAGGGCTTGAATAAGCGCTTTTGCTGCGTAGCCTATCGTCAGCGCCACGAGCGCAACGGTGTGCAGCAGACGTTTCATTGTGGGTCAACCCTCTAGTATTCGACTGGCTCGAACGCCGCGTAGTAGGACAGGATCTCCAGGATGGTCATCCTGCTGCCCTGCGCCGCACCTTCCGCGACAAGGCGCTGGTATTCGTGGCTGGCGAACCGCCGCTCAACAGTTGTCAGCACCTTGTCAAGGTAGCTGAAGGGTATCACAGCTTCGATCCATTGGCGATGGACTGCGCCACTCCAGCGCGCTGCCTGCCGATGATCGCCGTGCAGCGCGGCGCAGTAGACGGCGCAGCGAATCGCGATCTGTTGTGGCAACGCCGCCTCAAGGTTATTGGCGAGCGTCAGCGCTTCGTGCAGCAGCGCTGCCGCCTCGTCAAAGGCACGGTCGCGCAGGTGGCTCATCGCCTTGTGCATCATTGCCTCGCTCAAGCGCGGGCGCGCCCCGCTTTGCAGGCTGAGTCTCAGCAGTTGCCCGGCATAGGTTTCGTAGGCAGCATCATCGCCCTGGTGCTGTGTGATATTGCACAGGCAGCTGAGCGCAAAGGACTCAGCAAAGGTGTCGCGCGCAGCCTGCGCCAGTTGCAGCGAGCGTTCAGCCTCGGTTTGCGCCTCGCCAATATCGCCCGTGAACAACAGCACCAGTGCCAGCGCATTGCTGGTGTGCGATAACTTCTCCCGATCTTCCAATTGCGTCGCCAACCGCGCACAGTCTTCGTAGCGCTGGCGTGCATGGCTGAAGTCACGCCGTTTGAGCGCCAGGTCGCCCATCGCCAGCAGCGCAGTTGCGATGGCATCTGGGTGCTGCTGCTCGCGCGCAATCGCCAGGCTGTCTTCGTAGCAGGTGAGTGCGCGTTCGTCCGCGCCTATCAGGTCAAATACGCGCCCCAGGTCACAACCGACGATAGCCTGCCCCAGACTGTCGTTGAGCTTTTCGTATAGAAGCAGCGCCTGTTCCAGGCTGTCTTTGGCAGCGCCATAGTCGCCCTGTCGCTGCTGCGCCTGTGACATTTGGAACAGGATGTCTGCTTCGGCAGTTCTGTTGCTCGTTTCCTGCGCCAGCGTCAACGCTTGTCTGTAGACGGTGACGGCTTCGGTCAGATTGCCCGTCGCGCGGATGACACCCGCAAGCAAGCGTTTGAGCGTCAGGCGCTGCGAGGTATACTCGGCTTTTCCTCTTACCAGTTCCAGTGCTTGTTCCAGCAGGGCGCGTGCATTGCCATGACTTAACCCGCGCTGGAGGAAGATTTCTATCAACGCCTCGATATAGCCGACCATCTTGCCGAATTCACCCGCGTCACGCCAACGCCCGGCGAGTACCGCAAAGTAAGCTGGATTGTCGGGATAGACCGCTTCAATTGCCTCTGCTGCCATACTGTTCAGCCGCCGCAGATAGGCGTTTTCCAGTCCATCCAGCACCGCTGCCCGCACCTGATCATGTGTGAAGCGCCAGATGCCATCCTGTAGCTCCAGCACGGCGGCATTTGCCCATTTGGTGAGCCAGTCGTCATAATCCAGTTCATCATCGACGGTTTTGAGCAGCGCAGTATCGACATCGCGACCGATAACGGCTGCCAGGCGCAGCATGGTCTGATAATCCAGCGGCAGCTTTTGCAGGCGGCGTTTGACGCTGTTGTTGATGGCATCCGAGACGACGCGAGTCGGCACTGGCGTCTGGCTGACGGCGGACAGATTGCCGCTGGAGTCTGCCAGTGTTCGCAGGATTTCAACGATAAAGTAGGCATTGCCTTCGGTTTCGCGCTCAATCAGGTGAATGAGTTGATCGCCCGCACGACCGAGAATGTTGATGCTGATCTGGCGAATTTCTTCGGAGGAAAGTCGTTCTAACGGGAGGCGCTGGAGATGGGACACCCGTTCGGCAATGCGCGTCGTCTCATCTGACCGATAGCTGCCGACGACCAACAGATGTGTATGCTGACTCAATCTGACCAGTTCATTCAGCACATCCAGGCTCTCATCCATGCGATCCAGCCCTTCCAGCAGCAGCACCAGCGGCTCTGTCTGGCGGGCAATGACGCTGTGCAGCGTGGCTGCGAGCAGGACGATGGTGTGTTCAGGATTGGGGTCTCGCCGGGAATACGGACGCTGACGGCGTGGGTCCAGACTGGGCAGGACGATGCTCAGGACGGTGCGTTCGTCTTCAGATAAGGGTGTCGTCAATGCCAGCGCGCGCACGACCTCGCGCCAGAGGTGATAGGGGTAGAGCATCACCAAATCCTGGCAATCGACCCGCAGCACCCGCGCACCATCCACCAGCGCGCGAATACGCACTTCGTCCAGCAGGCGCGTCTTGCCGACGCCCTTTTCGCCGCCGACCAGCCAGCCAGAACCGCGCCCTTGTTTTGCCTGCGTGAGCGCGTTTGTCAGCAGGTGCAGCTCGTTATTGCGCCCCACAAACGCTGGTGTTGTCAGGTAGCTGTCCAGCGTTTCACGATCCTGAGTCGGGGCGGGCAAGTTCGTTGCAGCACAAAACGCATCGAGAAACTCACCGACGCCGCCATAACGATTATCCGGGCGCGGGTCCGTCAAACGGGCAACAATGACGCGCAGTGCGAGCGGGAGCATCGAAAAATCGATGGTGGTCTGAACGCACATCATCGCCAGAATGTCGCCGGGGTCGAGAGGGTGCGCGCCTGTCAGGACTTCGTATGCCACCAGCCCGGCTGCGTACAGGTCAGTCCTGATGCTCGAAGCGCGTCCCTGAAAGAGTTCCGGTGCCATATAGCCGATGGTGCCGATGATGTCCCCCTCGAGTTCGCCCCCCTTGCCGCGCTGTTTCCCTTCGCGATCTTTGGAAAGCCCAAAGTCTGTCACTTTCAGCTTGCCCTCTGGCGTCACGAGCAGGTTCGCGGGCTTGAGATCGCGATGCAGCACGCCGCGATGATGCAGGTACATCAGCGCCTGGAACATTTCCAGGAGCAGGCGCGCGCGTAGCTGCATGTCCCCGTGACGGCTATAGTCGGTTACTGAACTGGCGTTCTCGACCAGTTCCATCGTGAAGAAAGGTATTTTCTGGCGCGTGAAGCCATAATCGAGTACGCTGATGATGTGGGGATGACGCAGACGCGCCAGCGTGCGGAACTCGCGGGCAAGCGCGAGGCGTGGATCACTGCTAGGTGAGTGGTCAGCACTGGAGTTGGGAGTGGTGGACTGCGCCAGGGTTTTCAGGGCGATAGTGTCGCCTGTAAAGTGGTCAAGTGCGCGGTACACTTCCCCCATGCCGCCGCGCCCGACAAGCGATAGTAATTCGTAACGCCCGGCGACAAAATCGGTATTTGCTGTGCTTGAAAATGTTCTCTCGCTCATATTTAATCGATTATAGGGATATTTTATTATGGCGCAACAATAGTTAATTTTTCTTAATGTGTGACCTTGTGAGCGCGCTTGCGCTTAATTCTTGAGAGGCGAACATGGCAGACACCACACTGACAACACAGGCAACAACGGGCGCAGAGATTGAATACACAGCACTGCGTGAAGAACTGGTCAAGCGCATGGAAGCGCGCACCCAGTTCATCTCGATCACGCTGACGCTGGGCGGCGCATTCCTCGGTATCGGCTGGGGACAGGGCGCGGTCGCACTGCTGGTGTTCCCGCCGCTTGCCGCGCTGCTGGCGTCCGGCTGGGCGCAGAACGAAACGCGGCTGCAACAAATCCAGGTCTACATTCGCGAGCAGCTCAGCGAGAAGATTCCGGGCTTGGGCTGGGAGAAGTTTGCCCAGCAGATGGACCAGCAGACGCGCTCGACAGGCTGGCTGATGGATCTGTTCTCGGTGGGCGGCATCTTTATCCTGACGCAGATTCTGGCGATCTTCCTCGGCTCGTTCCGGTTGGATACCACACAGCTTGTCCAGGTGCTGCTGATGGTGGTGGCGCTGGCGTCAGTCGTGATCGTCGCGCTGCTCATCAACCATGTACGGCGGCAGATTCGCTAATCCCCGCAATCTGTTCGCTGACCTGCCAGAGGCGGTGCTGCGCTTCCTCATCATACGAGGCAGGAGACGAGGCGACGGGCTTGCTCTTGGTGAAGTATTTGCCCGTTATGCCATTCACTTTCGGCGAAGACGCCAGATAGATCGATGTCTGCGCGCCTTGCTCCGGCGGGATGGTCACCATTTTGAAGAGCGTGAACAGCACTTTGCTGAAGACATCTTTGTTGTTCATGCCGAAGCCGGTCGAGACCGCGCCAGGGTGGAGCGCGTTGGCGGCGACGCCTGTGCCGACCAGCCGCCGCGCCAGTTCATAGGTGAACAGCACGTTCGCCAGTTTCGAGCGGCTGTATGCGCCAAAGCCAAAGTACGACTTTTCGCCTTGCAGATTGTCAAAGTCGAGCTTTTGAATACCGAAGTGCGCGTTGGACGAGACGTTGATGACGCGGGCAGGCGCGCTTTCACACAGCAGCTCAAGCAGACGATGGGTGAGCAGGAAGTAGCTCATGTGGTTAAGCGCAAACGTGAGTTCCAGCCCTTCGCTGGTGACATGGCGCTCGTTGTAGATGCCGCCTGCATTATTGAGCAGCACATCCAGGCGGTCGTAGCGGTTGAGAATATCGTCCGCCAGCGCGTGAACGCCCGACAGCAGCGACAGGTCTGCCAGCGCATGATAAACGCGCTCATGCCCGGCTGCCTGCCGGATGTCGCGCACGACCTGTTCCGTTTTCTGTGGATCGCGCCCGGCGACGATGACCGTTGCGCCTTTTTTCGCCAGTTCCAGCGCCGCAACCTTGCCAATGCCGTTGGTCGCGCCCGTGATCAAGCAGACTTTGCCCTGCATCGCGTTACACCTCGTCCCTGCTTACAATACATCTTGTAAAGATTATAGGGACGGGTTATGAGTGGAGCATGGGTTTCTCATGCACTGCTCTAGAATGTTGCGTGGGAAACGGCGGGGCAGGATACATCCTGCGCCTACGGAAACCGTACCTTTGTCGTAGGTGTCGGTAACATCAATTGCGGGTTATACTTTGGACAATTATTCGACGGCATGGGGGGTACTCGCCCCGCCCATAGATGGAGGACGCGGGTATGCAGTCACACATTCACACGCGCGGGCTGGCTCGTTGGTCGCTGCTGCTGCTGATTGGAATGATGCTGTTTGTCGTGCAAATTGCGCCTGTCGAGGCTCAACCGACACTTGTTGCAGACAACTATGTCATGGTACAGGGGGGCGTTCTGACTGTTGATGGCACGCAGGGGCTGCTGGCAAACGATACGGGAACGCCGCCGCTCACCGTCATCAGCGCGACTACACCGTCTCCATCCGGCAGCCTTGCGTTAGACCCCTCTGGCAACGGCGCGTTTATCTATACGCCGGACCCTGCCTTTTCCGGGACCGCCACGTTTACGTACACGGCTCAGGATGGCGCTGCTTTAACGGCGAGTGCCAACGTGACAATTACGGTATTGCCTACCCCCGTCGCCAATCCAGATACTTACAATATGGCAGTCAATACGATTCTGACGATTCCGGCTCCGGGCGTCCTTGCAAACGATGTGAATCCGCCGGGTGGCTTTCAAATTGCGTGTCTGGAAACGAATGTCGTTGCGGGGGCTGGCACCGTCGTTCTCAATACCAATGGTTCGTTCACCTATACGCCGTTTGTCAACTTTACTGGCGCTGCGCAATTCACCTACAGTTTGCGTTATGGCAGCTCGTGTACCTCGGTTTTTCCCGGCGGCACATCCAATATCACGACCGTTACGATTAACGTGACGGCTGCGACCACCACGCCGGTTATTGTTATCACTGCCGTCAACGATACCTACAACGTCACGGCAGGGACGCTCTTCAGCGTTCCTGCGCCGGGCGTACTCTCGAACGATACCAGTACTGTCGTTGGCACTTTGACGGCTGTGCTGGTCAATACGGTCACAGCGGGCAGCCTGACGTTCAATACCGATGGCTCGTTCATCTACACCTCACCGACTGGCTTCACGGGAACCGTGACGTTCACGTATCAGGCACGGCAAGGCGCTGCCGTCTCCAACCTGGCGACGGTGACGCTGAATATCAGCCCGCTGTTCCCGACCGCAACGCCGCCCTTCCTCGGCACAGCCACGCCGCTCGGCACGCCTGCGTTTACGGTCGTACCGCCGACGTTCATCCCGATCTTCATTCCCGGTCCAACGCCTGTGCCGCAGCCCGTGCCGAACGCGGGAGCGACCGGGCAGCTTCCAGTGGGCGATGTGACGTTCGTCGTCAACCGCGATGGTGTGAATGTGCGTCTGTTCCCGGCGATTGGTGCGGAAGTCATCGGCTTCGTCAACTCCGGCTTCCAGGCACCTGTGCGCGCACGCAGTGCCGATGGGCAGTGGCTCAAGATCGATTTCAGCGGTGAAGAAGGCTGGATCGGCGTGGCAGTGCTGACGATCCTCAGCGGCAATGTAGACGCGCTGATCGTCGAAGACCCACGCACCATCCCGTATGGTGGCTGGGGTAGCCCGCGCGCAGGCTTGACCAGCCGCACCAGCGCCATCTCCGGCAGGCTGGCGGACAGCGGCGTGCGCGTGCGTTCCGGTCCCAGCCGCGCCTACGTCGTGCTGGCGAACGCGCCGCGTTACACCGTCTTCTCGATCCTGGGGCGCACGTTCAACAATGCCTGGTTCCAGGTCAATTTTGACGGCGTGCTGGGCTGGGTGATCGCGCGCGAAGTCGAGCTGCAAAACGCCAACTTCACTGACGCACCGATTGATGGCATCGTCGCGGACGCGCTGCCGATCTCCGAAGACACAACCAACAACTATGTCGGCACGCTGCAACTGCTGCTGGATCGGCTCAATCTGGCGCAGGCATCGCTGGATGATGTGCGCCAGCGCTTCACGGATGCGGCGTTGACGGGCCAATTGCCGTGCGGTAACTATCCGCCGCGCCCAACCGGCTATTCGGTCGCCAACCCGCTTGCCGCCGCGTTCTACGATACGCTCGTGCCAGTGGTCGATAACTTCAATTCGGCGATGGCGAACCTGCGCAACGTCATCGACATTCTGATCGACGTGTGTACGAACAGCAACGGGATCGTCGGACAGGGCAGCATCCAGGTCGCGCTGGAAGCAATCGCGGCTGCGGACGGATTGTTTACCAGCGTGCGCGCCCGCCTGACCGCGCTCATCCCGCCGCCGCAGGAGATCGGACCGGAAGACTGCCCGTTCACGTTCGCGCGCCAGACGGAGATCCTGCCACGCATTCAGCAAGGGCAGCTGGCGGTGGTGCAGTTGAACGCGCGCCGCTTCGTCGTCGGCTTCTGTGTCGATGCGACGGCTGGCACGCAGATACGTGTCGAAATCCTGACGTTCCGCGGCAATGCCCGTCCGGTGGTGTCGATCAGCCCGTATGACAACCCGACCAACTTCCTCGGCGTGGGGCGCGCGGACTCCGATAACGATTATGTTCCAGTCGGACCCATCCAAATCGACCGCACAGGCGTATATCTGATTGTACTGAGCGATCTCGATGTGGATCGTGAGGAAGCGCTCGATGCACAGGTGGCGCTGCTCGTGACCAATGTGACCGGGTTGTTCGGTTTCCTGACTCCGGGCTTGAGCATTGACCCGACGACTGGACAGCTCATCGCCAATCCGAATCCTGGCGTGGCGCTGCCGACGGTCGACCCGCTGGTGCCGCCTCCTGTAGGAACCCCGGCAGGCACGCCGATCTTCGGGACGTAATGCGTCTAGTGATACGAAGCAGATGTCGAACAAGAGGCTTAAGCCCCTTGTTCGACAGTCGATATATCTTAGTGAGCAGGCGCGCAGCGTTTCGTGAGCTAGGCATGAGGGATTAGACTCCTGTCTGGCTCACAGGCTTACAATACTTGTCATTGTCCACCTTCGTCGCCGCATAGAGTGTCATCCACATGCGTTGTGGGTCGCGGTCACGGTTGTAAGATGCAACCGTCAGGGGAGAAGAGTATGCGTATTTCTGTCATCACGTCCTGGTTCACCGATGTCATCGGTGGCAGCGGTACAGGGGTTTTCTTCAACAGCTTTGTCGATGGGCTGCGCAATCGCGGCTATGATGTCGAACTCATCGCCCCCGTACTGCGCGCCAAAGATTACGTCAATATCACCCTCGAACGTTTCCTCTTCAACACCCAGCTGCGCAATGACCCGCGTATTCAACAGGCAGACGTGCTGATCGGTTTTGACTACGACGGCTATGGCATTGACCCGCTGCAACGCCCGCCGATGATCGCCTCGGCACACGCCATCTTTGGCGATGTCATCCAGTGGGAGCGCGAACCTGTACGGACGATGGTGGAGTCGCAGGCATTCTTCGACCGCGTGTCGATGCAGCAGGCAGATCGTGTGACCTGTGGCAGCGATTACGGGCGTGACCGCATCAGCACGCTCTACGACATCCCGGAAGACAAGATCATCACTATTCCGCATGGCATGAATGTCCCGTACTGGATACGCCAGGCACAGGCGATGACGCGCACCGAAAACGATCATCCGGTGCTGCTGGCGGTGAGCAAGCTGTACCCGCGCAAACGGCTGGATATTCTGCTGCGCGCCATGCCCGCCATCATTGCGCTGCACCCGACGGTGGAACTGCGCGTGGTTGGTGACGGGTTGGAATGTGAGGCGATGCGCGCGCTCAGCCGCGAACTCGACATTGACGATCATGTGACCTGGCTGGGGCATGTGGCGGATGAACGCGCTTTCGCCCGCGAGTGGGTGCAGGCGGATGTCTTCTGCCATCCCAGTTTGCAGGAGACGTTCGGCTTCGTCTATCTCGAAGCGATGATGATGGGCAAGCCGATTGTGGCATCGCACGCCAGCGCTGCGCCGGAAGTGGTCGGGGATGCCGGGCTGCTGGTCGAACAGGAAGACTCGGTCGGCTTCGCCAACGCGGTTGACCGCCTGCTGCTGGACGAGGGGTTGCGCCAGCGCCTGAGCCAGAACGGGCGCAGCCGGGCGCAGTGGTTCACACAGCGGCGCATGATCGACGGCTATGCTGACATCATCAACGAACTGGTTGCCGAACGCCAGTACCACCAGCTCGTGCCTGTGCATAACGGGCTGCGCAGTTCGGTCAGGCGATAGACAGAAGGGCGAGGGCAGGATACCGGGCAGGATGTATCCTGCCCTGTTTTTTACCGCCGCAGGTGCATCAACTCCAAAATCAATTTGTGAAAACTGCGCTGTGGGTTCTCGCTGTCGTAGAGAATCGATTTGCTCCCCATCAGATCAGGCGGCAGCGTGATTTCAGGCTCGACCAGCAGCGTAATCAACGGCTTGTCTTGCACGGTAAAGTAGCGGTATGCCATCTTGACATAATTCGAAGCCAGCGATTGTTCTGTCGTCACGACGACAATCGCCCAGCATTCGCTGAGTGCCTGTTCCAGCGAGGCGCGCCAGTCATCCCCGTGCTGGACAAGGTATTGATCTACCCATGACTGAATGCCTGCCTGCTGCAAACTGCTGACCAGCGATGCCACCACCATGTCCCAGTCCGGGCGAGCATAAGCGATAAAGAGTGTATCGGTGAGGTCGCCGATCTGCGACTTGATCTTCATGCGTCCGGTTTGCTGCGTGACGGGTTCCGGCATGGGTGACAGGGTACGCAGCCCGCCTGTGGTTTTGCCCAGGTGGGTATTGGCGGCGCGCAGCAGTCCGGTCGGCGCGAGCGGCGCGGTTTCGCCCAGCGCGTGGTCGCTGCGGGTGCTATAGAGGCGGACGTTTTCACCGCTGCCCGGCACAATCGTCTCGTCGTTGACCGACTTCACAGGTTCCGAGCGCGCCACGTATTGCAGCCGAACCTGACGCGCCAGCCGGATTACGTCGTCCGGGTTCAGCAGTTTCACGCCGTCTATCACGCTGCCATTGACAAATGTGCCGTTGGTCGATCCCATATCTTCGACAGAGTAGCCTTTGTCGGTACGGCGCAAACGCATATGAAAGCGGCTGATTTCCGGGTCCTGGATCACCACATCATTCGTCAAATCGCGCCCGACGGTGATGATCAGACTATCGAGACGATGCACCTGTCCCATCTCCGGTCCCATTGTCATCATCAGACTGTAATGCAACACGCTGTTGCCATCGGCTTTGCCGTCTGCAGCACCTGGACTGGCGGCAGGCGCAGCTTTGCGGGCGCTGCGCTCGTACTCCATTGTGATGGTGTCGCCAAATTCGACAATCGCGCCGGGTTGCAGCAGCCAGACCGCCTGCACGCGCTGCCCGTTGACGAACGTGCCGTTGCTGGAGTTCAGGTCCTGCACTTCGTAATCGTCCATCACGCGCCGAAAGACGCAGTGTTCACGACTGATCTCATTGTCGTGAATAATGATGTCATTCTTGCTGCCTCGCCCAAGCGCGACCGAGTCGCGTTCGAGTTCGTAAATGGCACCTGGGGTTGGACCGCGACGCATGATCAGACGCGACATAATGAGACCTGTTGAAACTGGCTTCTTCGATCATCAGTGTAATCTATTCTGACGTAATGTTATCACTGATACGTGTGTGGGGGAAGCAGTCGATTTGTGCAGGTTTTGTTGTGTACGGGTGGCGTAGGACAATCGGTGGGGGGTGTTTTCCTGTATTGACGATGCAAGGGCTATCGATGACACTTGAAAGGTACTACCTACATGGAGCGACTTGACGCATGACAGAACTTGTAAACCAGCTTGTGCAGTGGATTGAAACGATCATCACTACGATTGGCTATCCTGGCGTTGCCTTCGCCACCTTTGCAGAGAATATTTTCCCGCCCATTCCATCTGAAGTCGTCATCCCCTTCGCCGGGTTTGCCGCCGCTGAGTCTGGCGGCGAGCTGACGTTCGTCGGCGTATGGATCGCCAGCACGATTGGTGCCGTCGTCGGTGCAGTGGTGATCTACTATTTCGGCATGATCGCGGGTGATGTCGTCGTGCGCAGCTTCTTGCGGCGTTATGGCAAGTGGGTCGGTGTGTCTGAAACGGATTACGATCGTTCGCTGAAAGTGTTCCGCAAATATGGTCCGGCAATCGTCCTGTTCGGGCGCGTCATCCCGCTGATCCGCACCGTCATCTCCGTGCCAGCGGGGGCTGACCACATGCCGCTGCCGCAGTTTCTGCTCTATACCACGATCGGCTCCGCCATCTGGAGCGGATTGCTGGCATATGCGGGCTACGTACTGGGCGCGAACTGGGAGCAGGTATCGGAGTTGATGGATCAGTACTCGGATGTGGTGTATGTGATATTGGCGGTGATTGCGGTTGCACTGGTCGGGTGGTTCGTCTACAGTCGGTTGCGTCGGCGCGCGGCAGTGAATGCAAGTGACGTGACGACGGGCTAGAAATCAGATTGAACCGCCAAGACGCAAAGGACGCCAAGAGAAATTATTCAAGAGATTGCAGAGGAAGAGGAAAAGAGGATTCAATTCTCTTTATCTCTGCTCCTCTAGCCTCCTGAATGAGCTTTTAATTCCTGGTGTCCTTTGCGTCTTGGCGGTTTAACTTCTTTATGGTGAGGATATGCGCAGAATTCGCGTCACCCGCCGCGTGCTGATCGCGCTGCCTGTGATTATGCTGCTGGCGGGCATCGGCATTTACCTGTGGCTGTTCGCCGACCTGCCGCCGATTGAGCGCTTGCAGGCGGGACTGGCGCTGCCTTCGACGCGCATCTACGACCGGCATGGACGCCTGCTCTACGAAATCCTGCCGCAGGACGGCGGGCGCAACGTCACCATTCCGCTC
>Ga0224723_1001271_pt1 | contig 15513 bp, 12 predicted proteins | sample Balambano_FR2_Me_FD_161647 | JGI IMG/M metagenome (GOLD analysis project Ga0224723, IMG submission 161647) | Freshwater sediment microbial communities from Lake Towuti, South Sulawesi, Indonesia - Balambano_FR2_MetaG | ecosystem: Environmental > Aquatic > Freshwater > Lake > Sediment | place...
GGCTTTGGTTCACGCCCGCTCGCGCCAGAATGTCGGCGTGGTCCTCCGGCTGCGCCCGAATGATAGCCGTGCCAGTGGCATAGGCGACGCGCTCAATCAGCGGCGCAACTTCGTTGGTGAGGGTGGCATCGCCAAACAGCAGCAGCGTCACTTCGCGCGCTTCGACCGTCGTCAGGCTGGCGCGGGCGCTCAACGACACAATCGCGATCTCGTCGCCCGTCGCCCGCGTCGTGATGCTGCTCAGGTCGTTGGCGGCTACGCGTTCGCCCGTCAGCGTGAAGGCTGGCAGTGCAGCACCATCTCTGCCAATTGCTCTGACGCCCCCGCCGCCCACGCACGCCTCTTCACTTTCGAGTCCGTAGCAGGCGGACGCGGCGCGCGAAAGATCGAGCAGTACGGGCGCGGGACAAACAGGCGTTTGTGCATAAACCGGAGTCGTCACTATCAAGAAGAACAGAAACAAAAACGGCAATCGTTTCATGAGCTTGCCTCGTCAGTGTGTGCATTGGACAGCTTCACGATAGCGCAGACTTTGCGGGCGTATGGCAAGCGTCAGGCGCGCGTTGGGCAGCCGTTGGGGAGCGCGCAAGTTAGGCGGGTCATGTCCGGCAGATAATCAAACCAGTGATCCAAACGCACGGAGAACAACCTTATGAGAGGCAAATGGCTGCTTGCCGTTGTCTTTTTAGCGTCGCTGGTGGGCGTGGCGTGGGCGCAAACGCCGCCTGCTGATACGCCTTTGTTCGTCCCCTACCAGCAAATCGGGGAGCGTCGCCCCGGCGGCATTTTGTATGAGCCGCAATTTGACCGTATGGCATGGGTCGATTTAGACGGGCGGCTGGTATTGGTGGATGCCACCACTTACCAGACGCAGCATATTCTTTATACGCAAGGCGCTTACAATGCTTACGAATTTAGCCACGACGGGCGGCATCTGGCGCTGGCGATTGACCAGCGCGTCGAACTATGGGACACGGGGACAGGCACACTGCGCGCCACGTTTGAACCGACAGGCGCGAACCTCGTCCAGGGACCGCTGATCTTCACGCCTGACGACCGCTGGCTGCTGCTGGATACGGTCGTGCCTGCGCCGCAGGAAACGCGCCGCAGCGAAAACGACACCAGCATCATCCCCTGGCTGTGGGATATCCCCGCCGCGCTCGACGAAGCGCCGTCACGTTTGAACGGTGCGGAGGGCGCGGCGTTTTTCAACTTCCGCAACGGGCTTGTGGTCGGTGGGGATACGTTCCTGATCGCGGGAATTCCCGGTCGGCTGCAAATCATCGACGGACGCAGCAACGACTTTACCGTCATCGCGGACATCTTCTCCAGCCGCCTCGAACGCGATCCGATCTATGTCTGGGAAAGCGCCGCGCAAGACCTGCTCTACGCCGATCCACAATCGGGCAGCGCTATCGTCCAGATCGACGGACAAACAGGCGTGCAGTTTTATATTCCACTGGGGCGCGATGTCAGCTACCGCAACCTGGGCGAGATGCGCGACCTGCGGCTCGGCGAAACGGCGAAGGTGTTATGCCAGCCGAACAGTCTGCGCGAGAACTCACTGCTGCGGCTGCTGCTCGGCGAAGGCTATCCGAGTTATCAGAACTATCTGCCGTTGACGTACATGCTGATCGATGTGCTGGAGCCGCTTTCGACCGGAGCCGCCCGCCCCGCGCTGCTGATTTACGTCTTCAACGACACGTATGGGCGTGGCGTATTTGAACTTTTCTACCCGCAGGACATCCAGCACTTGCGCCTGAGTCCCGACGGCACACAGTTGATGGTGCGGCGCGCGTCCGGCTTGCAGCCTATCGAACTCTACGATCTTGCGACCTGCACGTTGGAGCGCACGATCTACCCCGCCGAACCCGATGGCAGCGGCATTCGTCCGCTGGAATACAGCGCCGATGGCAGCCAAATTCTGAGCGATTTCCAGCGTTTTGATGTGCAGACGGGCGCAATGCTGACTTACGAGCCGGAGTACACCAGCGGCTTTGAGCAGTACGTCTTCAGCGCTGACAGCCGCCGTCTGCACACCATCCGCACGGGCGAACTGCTGATGTGGGACATCGACACGGCGCAGCTGCTCCAGCGCGTACCATTGACGCTTTCGGGTGAAGTCATCGCGCGGTCACTGGATGCCACGCGCTTCCTGACGCAAACCATCGGCAGCGACATCGTGATCGAAAGCGTGGACATTCTCGGCGGCGAACGCAGCCAGCTTGTCATCCCGATCAGTCGGCTGGGGTCGCTCAACCGCCTGATCCCCAGCCCCGACTGGCAGCGAGTGCTGGTGGTCGTGCAGCCAGCGCTTTCAGAAACGGGTGGGTCAGCGCCGGACATCGCCGTCTATGATTTCGAGGCGGGACAACTGCTCTACGTCGCCAGCGCGGACTTGCCGCCCAACGCCTATGAGTTCGGCTGGATCGATAACCAGAATATCTACGTTATCGGCGACGCGGCGTCGCGTTTGCCCGTGCGTCCGTATGATCTGGACTATGACGCTTCCGGGCTGCCCGTCTGTCTGGTGGAGGCATTCCCGGATGAGTATCAGGCGTGGCTGCCAATCTGGGAAAACCTAACGCTGCGACTGAGCGCGCCGCAACTCGCCCGCCTGACGACGCGCCTGTGCGCTGCACTGCCTGCGTCGGCAGACGGCTTCGTGCCAGCGCTGACGCCGACGCCCGCGTTTGTCTATAACAGCCTGAACACGCCTGTGCCGTATGCCATCCCCGGCGTACCAATCTGCCTGACATCGCGTTTTGCCAACCGCGCGGTCGATTACGCGGCGCTGTGGCGCGAAATCATCGCTGACCTGAACGAAGAACAAATCACGCTGCTGGAAGAGATGATTTGCGAAGGGCTGATCAGTTCACCGTTTGGCGTCGCGCCTACGCCGACGATTGACCCCAATCTCAATGTGCCGCCCACGCCAACGCCTGCCGATGCTGCGCCACAAACGACCGAGCAAACCCAGCGCGGCGATCAACTCGTCTATACGATTGATGTGGAGAGCAGCAGCCGTTCTGCCGCCAACTACCTGCCGCCGCTGCTGCGCCCGACCGCGCCCGATACCAGTTTGCTCTTCAACCTGTACGCCAGACAGTTCAATGGCGCGCCGACCAACCCCGTCCTCAGTCCCGACGGGCGGCTGTTCGCCGTCACCGATCCCGAAGGCTTTGTCGTCATCTACCGCGTGTCGCGCACTTACGGCGAACTGCTGGCGGATGAAACGAACGCCGCCGCCACGCGCGCAGAGGGCAGTGTGCGCAGCATCGGGCTGCTACCGACGGCGACGCAACCGTTCGATTTCGTCGGCAATGTGCGCCCGACGCTGACGCCAACGATCACGCCGACCGCCCCCGCGCCGCCACAGGTGGCACAGCCATTGATTGGCTGGACGAACGTCTGCCCGGCGCGCGAGTTGTACACGCTGGCGAATGCGCCGGATGATTTTGACGCGCGCGGGCGCATCTTCGCCGCGCCGCCGCCGAACGCCTTCCAGAGCGTGTGGGTGCTGGAGCCGGAGACAGGCAGTTTCACAGGCGATGATTCGCTGCCGCGCTGCGGGTTGGGCGAAAACTGCAACTACACCTTCGATGGCAACTGGATGGTGCGCGTCGGCACGTCGGTGATCGTCTCACGTCCCGACGGCAGCCAGGCGACGACGCTGTTCCGCCCGGAAGAAGCGCCTTACTTCCCGCAATCGCTGCGCTGGCTGGATAACGCCGTGCTGGAATACGGCTACCCCGGCTTCCTGCCCGATGGTCAGCCGTCGTCACAGCCGATCACTATCTATCGCCAGTTCGATGTCACGACCGGGCTGCGCAGCGAACCGTTCGTGCCGGAACTGGTGGTCTCGATTGAAGACCTGCCGACGACTATCCAGTCGATCCAGCCGTTTGAAGGGCGCTGGCTGTTGGTGACAACGCCCTATCCACCTTACGGCGCCAAGTACTACCTGTATGACAAAACAACGGGCGAGTACCAGTACTTTGCACGCGACGAGTTCGCAAGCCTGAATGCAAGCTGGCACCCAACCGGACGCGCCCTCTTTTACACGCATCCTCAAGACCCGAACGTGACCTACTTCTTTAACACGGCGACGACTGAACATGGTCGCCTGTCCGCCGGGCTGCCCTCCGGCACCTGGTCGCGCGACGGGCGCTACCGTGCCGACTGGTACCAGATGCCAAGTCACGAGTACCAGGCGCGCATCACCAATGGTGAGCTGCCAGACAAGCTGGTCATTTGGGACAGCGTGACGGGGATGTACCGCACCTACTGCCTGCCGGAAAGCGGCTTGGGCGGCACGTTCTACGGCACGCCGCTGTCCTGGTCGCCCGATAATCGCTACCTGGCGTTCATCGTCACGCTGCCGCCGGACGGCGATGTCTTCACAACGCCGATGCCGCAGTACCCCACGCCCGGCACCGCCACGCCGACGATCACGCCCGTGCCGCTGGAAGCGCAGTATCAATACGGTTTCCCACGCACACTCATTCTCGATACGCAAACGGGCAACGTGGTCATCGCCAGCGATGAGGTCAGCTCGATCTTGCTGTGGACGGACGACGGAGGTGCGCCATGAACACCCGCTACTGGCTGCTCGCTGTCTGCCTGCTACTGCTCGTCGCCTTCGCGCACACGCCCGCTGCTGAGGTGGCACAGGCACAGGACCCGGCGACGGATGTCTGGGTGACGACGCAGGACTTCAGTTCGCTGCGGCGGGGTCCGGGACGTGCCTTTGACCGCATTACCGTCGTACCGCCCACGACCACCTTACCCGCCATCGGGCGCACTGCGGATACGCAGTGGATCCAGGTCGAATACGAGGGGCAGATGGGCTGGATCGCTTCGCTGCTGCTGGTGTGGACGGGCGATGTCATCAATCTGCCTGTCGATGGTGTCAACCCGGAGCCGTTCATCCGCCGTGCGGCTGCGCTCGCCGTCACCATCCGCGACACACCCTACTACGAAAGCTTCACAACCATGCTGCCCGGTTACGAGCTGGGGCTGATCCCTGGCGGGACGACGCTCGAACTCACCGGTCGCGTTGGCGAGCGCGGCTATCTGCGCGTGCAGGCGCGCTACGGTGACGCGCTGGTGTGGATCGGTACACAGAACTTGTATGTCGTCGATGGCAACCTCTTTCGGCTGCTCGACCTGTCCTACCTGTTCACCTATGGGCGGCTGTTTCTCGCGCTGCAAGACAGTCATGCTCGCACATTGAGCAGTTATCGCCAGATTTCGGATGTGTGGCAGCGCATTTCGATTGGGGATCAAGTCGCCTGTGCGCCCGTGCCGCCGCGCCTCAGCCGTCGTCTGGTTGATACGGACGTGACGCGCGAGCCGACGTTCGAGGCGGCGGTGCTGGCGCTCGACAGTGCCATCGAAGCGATCAACAGCGCCATCAGCGCCTTCGAGGATGCCTGCGCGCCCGGCTTCGTGCTGACACGCGAGTATGTCGATGTGCAGTTGGCGACACTGGCGGAAGCCGAACGCTTCCTGATTTTCGCAGGCTCGCTCATCGAGCCGTTACGCAGCCGCAATCCACTCAACTAGAGGGTGTCATGGTGGATTTGACTCGTCACTCGTTACTCATCACTCGTTACTATCCGTAGGAGACCTATCATGTTCAAGCACGCATTCGTTGTTATCGTCGCCGGGCTGCTCGTCGGCTTCGGCATCGCCGCCGCGCAGGACGCCACGCCGCCCCCACCGCCCAACTGCCCGGCGTTCGAGAACGAACCCGCCAACATCCGCACTGGCTACTACATGGGTGAAGGTATCGCCTACCTGAACACCAACCAGTTGAGCGCGGCGGAACTCAGCTTCACCTGCATTATCCGCGTCGTTGATGCTGCCTACGTTCCGGCATACATGGGGCGCGCCATCGTCTACACCCGCCTGCGCGATTTTGAGCGTGCGCAGGAAGATTACAACCAGGCGCTCCAGCGCGATTCGACGCTGACGGCTGCCTATAACAATCGCGGCGTGGTCTTTGCGCTGCAACTGGATTACGAACGCGCCGCCGATGATTTCGACCGCGCGCTGGCGCAGGACAGCGGCTATCTGCGTGCGCTCAACAACCGCGCCATCGTCCACACCTTCCTGCGCGAATACGACGAAGCCATTGCGCTGCTGGAAGGGACGATCAACAGCACAGGCGTCGATAACGTGCTGGCGCAGTACCGCGATCCCGAACGCGCGCAGGATGCTCCGGCGATCCCGTTTGACCCGCTGGCGGGGCGGCTCTACGCGCTGCTCGGCACGGTCTATTCGGCGCGCTCGCTCGATAACTACCGTCAATATATTGACCTGTATGGCTTTGGCGGGTTGTTCCCGGACGAACGCATCACAGCGGCGGCGGGCGCGCTCGAATCGCGCTTCACGTTTGAACTGCGTCTGGACGACGGCAGCTGGTTGCTGCTCGATGAAACACTGACGAGCGGCTCGTAGGAGGCATGATGAAACGCCTGTATGCCTGGATGTTCGTCTGCCTGCTCCTGTTGGGGGTAGGCAGGCTGGCGGCGCAAACCGAGACGGAATGCCCGCCGCCACCCGTCGGCTTCGATGTGCCGCCGTATACCTATTACATCGGTGTGGGCGATGCCTACACCGACCGTCAGCAGTTCGCGCTGGCGGTGACTGCCTACACCTGTGCGATTGACGCGCAGCCGGACTTTGCGTCGGGCTATGCGCGGCGCGGCTATGCGCATACCGCACTGGCGGACAGCGAGGCAGCGCTGGCAGATTTCAACCGCGCGCTGGACCTGGATGAGTCGCTGCTGGAGGCGTACATCAATCGCGGCATCCTCTACACGCGCGTCGGCAATTACGGGCTGGCAATTGGCGATTTCACGCTGGTGTTGAGCTTCGACCCCCAGAACAGCATCGGGCTGCAAAACCGCGCGATGGTCCACGCCATCGAAGGCAACTACGATCAGGCGCTTGCTGATCTGGAGCAGGCAATTGCGGTGGTGCCGGATGACCCCGCGCCGTATGCCGCCCGCGCTGCGATTTATTCCGCGCTGGCAATGGCGGACTACCAGCGCTTCCTAGAGACCAGCGGCGACCCGCGCGCATCGCTGCCTGCCGGAACACCGGTCGAAGTGCTGCTGGCGGTCGATAACGACCTGCGCACGGGCAGCATCGCCGTGTGGACTTCGCTGCTCCGCGCCGGAGTTTGATCAGGAGGCGATCAATCATGCGTAAATTCGTCTCTTTACTGGCGCTGGTCGTCATCGGTGTGATCGTGTCGGCAGCCGCCGCGCAGGATGGACAGGGTTTGGTGCGTGTGAATGTGCCGCTGCCTGTAGACGGCGTTGGTTCACTCGTTGCTCAGACGGCTCCATCTTTGTATGTGGTCGATGGCGCTATTGGAAACATCACAGGCGCAACGGATGATAATCTCGCCCTGGTGCTGCAACCGCAGTATCCCGGCGACGACATCGAAACACTGCGCATCCGCGATGACCTGACATGGAGTGATGGGACGCCGGTAACGGCATATGATGTCCTGCTCGGAATACTGTGGTCGGGTGAGAATGGCTATTTTGCGGCGGTAGGGCTGATAGATGATCACACACTGGATGTGCGTCACAACAATGCGGATTGTCCAACGCTGGCACGGTCTAATCTGCGTTTTTCCCCTGCGCACAGGCTCAACTGGGAATTACCAGCCTTCGCGCGTGAATTGAGTGCAGGCAGGAGTGAGCCGATTGCGCACAGAGAGTGGCGCGACGCATGGCAAGCACGCTTTCCCGGCCGTTCGTTTCCATTGCTTGCTGACCCCTCCAGAATTCCTTCCGTTCGGGTCACGAACTTCGACTACAGCGTTTACACGCAACAGTACGATCTGACGAGTATTTATAACATTGCCTTGCGCACACAACAGGTTCCCGGCGGCAGCACCGCCGTCGAACAATTCCTGACGAGCGAAACCAATTTGCTGCTCGCGCCGCCGTTTAACCGCCGCGCGGATTTGCGCTTCCGCGAAGACCTCCAAATCTACGAGCAGCCCGGCTGGGCATGGGACTATCTGACGTTTAACTTTGCCGATCCAGCCGCGCCGCGCGATGCCTACGACCGTGACGGCAACCTGCTCGATCAGGGCGTGCATCCTGCGTTTGCCGACGTGCGTGTACGCCGCGCTATCCAGCTTGGGATTGACGTGGACGCGATCATTGACATCGTGTTCGGCGGCAGCGCCACACGCAACGGGGCATCGCTGCCGCCTGTGTCGTGGGCGCATAACCCGGATATTCCCTTGACTGCGTATGATCCGGTTGAAGCAGCGCGCTTGCTGGACGACGCGGGCTGGGTCGATAGCGACGGCGATGGCGTGCGCAACTGCTATCGCTGCCAGCACGCGACGGAAGGGAGACAACTATCGCTGAATATCGCGCTCGGCTATTCGGATGGCGCGATTGACCGCGTGCAGGAATTGATCGCCTTGCAGCTTGGGCAAATTGGTATCAGAGTTGGCTATGGGGGTTATGGTAACGATCAGCGTTTCGACCTGTTCCTCGGCGGGCATGACACGCGCAGCGATCTTACGCTCGATCCCGATCAAACGCTGTATTTCACGCGCGCGGGTGACCGAGTGGGTGCAACGCTCAACGTCGGCTCATACCACAATCCGGTGGTGGAAGCACTGTTCACTCGCGCGCGGACCGTCGAAGGCTGTAACGTGGAGACGCGCGCGGCAATCTACCGCGACATTCAGCAGCTTCTTGCCGATGATGTCGTGGTTGTACCGCTGTACACGCGCCATGACTTTTACGCGGCGCGCGGCATCGTCGGCTTTGCGCCGCGTCCGGGCGATCCGTTCGCCGGGCTGTTTGACTGGGTGGTGACGCCATGAAGCGACTACTGCTGATAGTGATGCTGTGCCTGTCGGTCAACGCGGCACAGGCACAGACGGGAAATGACTTCAGCGCGACGGTCAAAGTCGAAAGTGCCTTCGCGCGCGCGCTGCCGTCGTTTGATGCCGAAGCGACCGCCTCGGTCTTCGATAATGAGCGATTGGAAGCGGTCAGCCGCAATCTCGACGGCACATGGTTCGAGGTGCGCCGACCGGGGCGAATGAACACGCTCGGCTGGATGTTCGGCGAAACGCTCGATTGGGAGTTCGCGCCGGAACTACTGCCGCTGGGCGACATCACGACAGGCGTGATCGGTCCGACGCCGCTGGCGTTTGTGCCGCCTTACGCCGTCTTTTTGAACGAAGCACCCACACTGAGGACGCAGCCGCTGCGCAACAGCCCGCCAGTGCCGGGCGTGCGGCTGCCGATTGGTGCTACACTGCCGATCATCGCTCGCAATCAGGATGGCTCATGGCTGTTCGTACATTACCTAGGCTATCAGGGCTGGATCGTTGCTTTTGCCGGGCGCGATGTGGCGGGTGTGCTGGAGGTGCTGCCCGCGCCGAACCTGCCGCCGCTGGAAGGCGTGCCAACGGTCATCATTCCCGTCGAACTGCAACAAGCACAAATCGACCGCCTGCGCGCGTTTATGATCGGGCGTCGTGAATACGCAGCCGGACTGGAAGGCTTCTGGTGGCGCGTCTTCCGGGGCGAGATTATGCCCTGCAACGCGCCGCCGGAACTGACAACGTATCCGTACAGCGAAAGCGATGTGCGCGAACTGCCGGAATTGCAGCGCTACGCACCGCGCCTCGTCACCGCTGTTGATTACCTGCGCACATCCCAGTCACCGCTGGAGCAGTGTGGCATCGTCGCACCAGAAATTGTGGGTGACGCGCGCGACAGTGCCATCAACGCCCGCATCATCTTCGATGCGACGTTGGAAGCATTGCAGGCGCTGGAAGAAGATATTGTCAATCGGGATCGCTAGATGTCGCCCACAAATTCCTGGAAACGGTTTTGAACCACAAAGGCGCAGAAAACACAGAGAAATTGCAACATCTTCTCTGTGTCCTCTGCGCCTCTGCGGTTATTTCTGGTCTTTATGGTGTCGCGGTCGGCGTCGGTGAGGCGGGGATGGTGCCTGTGTAGGGCTTGTCGAAGGTGCCGCCTGTGCGCAGCAAACACACCTGCTGCCAGTTGAAGCGCTGCGGCGCGTCTGTCCAGTACGGCGCGACGCGCCAGGTGTACGTCCCCATCTCCCAGGGCAGGTATTCGAGGATGATCTCGGCGGTGGTGGTCGTGCTGTCAAACGCGCGGCGGTCGCCGCTCGGCGAAATGACGATCACGCTGTACACGTTCGCCCCTTGCAGCCCCGGATACGTAACGACGATGCGGTCGCTGCCCGTATTGAAGTCGCCGCTTTGCGTGAAACCACCCTGCCACTGCGTACAAATCTCTGTTGACAGATCGAACACTTCCGGGACACGACCATTGGCATCGCGCGGCAGCAGCCGTCCTATCGGTCGGATCGAGTTAAAGGCGACCGATGTGCGCACCAGCCGCGCGTAAATCCAGGCGGGCGCAGCCCCATACTCGATCTGTAACCACTGGCGTCCATCCCAACGGTCGAAGAAATCGCCCGACCGCCCCAGCACCACCACCGACGTATCGCGCGGTAGCCGCCCGATGGTGTCGTAGGCGAAGTCCGGTCCGATGCGGACTTCGGCGTTATCGACGGTGATCAGCCCGTAAATCGTGGTGATGTCCTGCGCCGCGCCTGTCAGCGCCCACGCAGCCATCAGCAGTGCCAGCGCCAGCATCGATAGCCCTGTTTTCGTCCTCATCTGAATGCCCCTGTTAAACTACGATCACTTGATACATTGATTGTAGAAGGGGACATGCTGCGCTGATGGACGATAAGGCAACGGTTGGGCTACGCTGGTAAATGAGCCTTTTCCATCAACCCATTGTGAGCCATAATGAACCACTAAACAAGCAAAGACGGGAGGCGCTCAATGAATACAGATGAACTGTTCAACGATGATGATGGCTTACAGGAATTTCGCACCTATATGTCCAAGCGCGATGAGGCATTCGCGCAAATCCTGACTGCCTTGCAAGAGCAGTACGACTGCGCATTGGAGATGACGTGCGAGGCTTGCCCGGTACAAATCGAAGGCACGATTGATGGCTATGCGTTGTACTTCCGCTCGCGCTGGGATACGTGGCGTCTGGCGATTGCGCCCACGCTGGACGAAGCCGTCGCCGCTGGACAAACCGCCAATCTCGTTTTCTACCACGAGGGGTCGGTCGGCGACAGCGGATTTGACGCCAGTTGGCTCGAACCAGAGCAATTAGAGATCGTACTGGGCGCGTGTCTTGCCGCCTATCGCGCCGACGCAAATCAGAGCGGGCGGCTGGTGGTGCAGCAGGGCGAATAGGCATGAAAAAACCAGCGCGTATGCTGGTTTTTCCGCTGGATGGAGGTGGTGAGCCCGGCAGGATTCGAACCTGCGACCCAAGGTTTAAAAGACCTCTGCGCTACCGCTGCGCTACGAGCCCGCTTGTTTACATTCTAGCAGAACCAGTACTCAAATCAACCCGAAAATTACGCAGGTTTGTATGTTCATCAATGCAGATGGGATGCAACGTCTGCATGTCCGGCGCTACCGCAACAAGATCGAATGGAATGTGATACGAGTGCGGAATACAGACGTAGAAGCCTTCCATCATCAAATGATCTATCAAGCGCGCTCGCTGTAGTTCATCGCAGAGCCTTGTAGTTTTGGCAGACGGTGTACAAATGCTCTGGTCGCCATTTGCCATTCGGCATGGATCAACGAATTGATGCGCGTAGCGCACACCCTGTTGTTGACCGCTGCGCGTCGCGACAATTCTTAAATTAATTGCGATCGCATTTGCGGGTATCTCATCAGTACGGAGATAGTAGCGCTCGTCATTGTCAGGACAGTAGACAGCGTAACAATCGAGATGATCAAGGTTCACACGAACGCTGTAGATTTTCTTGGTGTCGTAGTAATTGGACCGAAAATTGACCTGCACAACACCCCCCTGCATAGTCCGATACTTCACCTGCACGCGCTTAAGCGTCTTCATATCCGGCATGACGGCGATGAAGTCGAAAGGCAGATGCTCCGACAGCGGCAGACAGACACGAATGTCATGCTCCAGCAAATGCGCGATCACCTTCGCTACCGCCAGATCGCCTTTATCTTTGGTGTGATGAGACATAGGGATATAACCTTTTTGTAAGACAGCCATCTCTATGTGGGAAAGCGTAACACAGATGCGCTATAGTTGCGCTACATTTCCCTGAGAGGTTGTCCCACATGTCCTACCCGCAGATTACGCCCGCCAACGCCGCCCAGCTAACCGAACTCACCCACATCCCGTGCGGCTTCATCGCGCATCTGGCGTGGTCGCCGAATGGCAGCCTGTTGGCAGTAGCGCACGGCGGCGGCGTCTGGCTGTGGAAAGACGAGTTTGGCGGCGAACCGACACTGAAGCTGGAAGCGCACGAAGCGCCTGTTAAAGCCGTTACGTTCACGCCGGACGGACGCATCCTCGTCACCGCCAGCAGCGATACCACCGTGCGCTTCTGGATCGCTGCCAGCGCCGCGCCGATGTCAGTTGTGCGCGGGCATACAGACTCTGTAGAGTGTGTGGTGTTCAACGTTCAGGGGACAATGATGGCGTCCGGTGCGGCGGACGGCGTGGTGCGGTTGGTGGATATGAGCGAAAGCACCCACTCGGTCGGGCTGCGCGGGCATCTCAAGGAAGTGTCAGCGGTCTCGTTTGCGGCGCGACGTCCCCTGCTGGCGTCGGGCAGTTGGGATAACACCGCCCGTCTATGGGACACGCAGACACGCCAGTCACGCGCCGTGTTGCAGCACGACGACTGGGTGCGCGATCTGGTCTTTAGCCCCGACGGTAACGTGCTGGCGACGGCGTGCAAGGATATGTGCGTGCGGCTGTGGGATAGCGAAAGTGGCGCGGAGAGACTCAAGTTTTCGGCGCACTGGGGCGGTGTCGATTGTGTGGTCTTTTCGCCCGATGGGCGCTTGCTGGCAACGGGCGGGCGTGACAACAGCATCAAGCTGTGGAACGCGCACGATGGCACGCTGGTCACAAAGATTGACGCGCACGACAAGCCTGTGCTGACGCTGGCGTTTCACCCCAACGGCAGCTTTCTGGCGACCGGCAGCGGCGATAACAGCGTGCGGCTGTGGGCGGTCACATCTGGCAGCTAACGCAAGTTAGGCGGATGATTACCAGAGATAACCCAGTTGGATCTGGCTCTAATGAAACGGGGCTGATTGAACTTCAAACGAGCCACAGTAGCCCGCCCAATCTCCGTTTTTCCTTCAATGCGCACGCCGCTGTCGATCCACTCAAAGTGATCAGTCCAGCGATCATTGCGTGGATTAAACAAGCGTATTGCAGTTCCCGTGTCTGGATCAGTTGCCTTCTGCGCGGTGTATTTGCTTTGGTTGCAACTGGAACATGCCAGACACAGGTTGTCAGGATCATCAGTACCGTTTGGATCGATGTGATCAACAGTCATTGGCTGCCCCGTTAGACTGTCGCAAGATTGACAGTACTCGCAGCAACCCTGAGCGCGCTCATAAACCAGTCGCCTTAATCTCTGCCAGGATAGCTCAGCCAAGAGGCTTCAAGTCCTGTGGAGTCACCTGATATCCCCGGCGCGTCAGAATGGCGGCTGCCTCTGATTTGCGCACCATCAGCCGTTCGGCGCGTTCGACATGCTCCGATTGCTGGTGAACTTCTTCGGCGCTGGCAACGCCACGAAACATCTTCTCCATCACCGCTTCCATCGTCTTCACAAGCACTTCGGGAAGCTGTTCACGCGCAATCGTCCACAAAGCATCATCAGACAAATGCGCAAGCGCTGCGAGTTCCGCCTCTTCATCAGGCGGCAACAGCGGCAGCGCAAACGCAGCTTTTAAGCGCTCCAGCAGCACGCTTTCCAGCGGGGACGCAGTTGCCTTAGCGATCTGACGGGCACTCTCTTCGACTTCTCGTGGGATTTCAAGTGTCAGGTATCCCATACTTTTCCTCGCAGTTCCAATACAACTCAGCTAGCGCCGCCCGCTGCGTGCCGCAGGCTGCTCCTGCTCTTGCAGCAGCTCGTCCAGACTCATGCGCTCCATGCGGCTGTCGTCCAACATCTGGCGCATCTCGTTGCTCAGTTCGCCATCCTGCTGCACATGCCGCCGGATCACCTTCTCGCTGCTCTCTTCCCAGGCAAAGCGATGCTCGGCAATCGTGATATTGTCGGCGCTGATGCGCAGCGTCCAGTCGCGGTGCATCGCGTGCGCATCGTGAATCGGCAGCCGCGCCGGCGGCGACACCAGGTTCATGCCCGCCTGCAAGTTGTGGAAGTCCTCGTGGACGAACACGACTTGCCCATCCGCGTCCACAATCTCAAAGCGAATCTTGCCCGTCGCTCGCGTCGCCAGCCGTAACTGCACAAACGGCTGGACGTAATCGACATCGTCCAGCACCGGGCGCGTGCGATTGAGCGCGGGCGGCTCGTTCGCCTTAAACGACATCACGCCCATATCGACAGGCAGCACGGGCGTAGACGCCGGGTCCATCCCTGCGCGTCGCACCGCATCCAGCGCATGAGCATAAATCTGTGTGCCGCTCGGCGCATCATCCACCAGATGTGGTTCCTCGGTGCTGCGCTCGTCATCGGGGTAAAGCACACTATCGTCGTAGCGCGAGTCGCTGTCCCAGCGCTGCGTTGTCTGCCTGCCCGTGTTTTCCGGCGCGCGCAGCGCTTCATACTGCCGCCACAACAGATAGCCACCGCCGAGCGCGAACAACCAGCCCCAGCCATCGCCCAGATTCAGCAGCCCGATCATCAGCAAAATAATGCCACCGATAATCTCGCCAAAGCGTTGATCGACATTCCAACGATTACGCATCGTTACTCCCCAGCTGCCTCACGGTTTACAACACAACGTCACTCATTACTCGTTACTCATCACTGAGCTATTGCTTCCCCTGCCGTTGTGATTGCTCGCGCAGCAGCTCTTCCAGCCGCAGCGGTTCGTCCGGCTTTTCTTCGGCGCTCAGGCGGCGTTCGGCGCGTTCGCGCGCCGCGCGCGGAAAGCGATCTTCCAACGACGGCGCGATCATGAAGCCATACGCACCAATCAACCGATTATCGACATGAATGCGCAGGTCCCACTCACCCGGCAGCAGTCCCTGATTTTCAAACAATGGCATCTGGCGGTCGGGCAGCAGGTTCATCTCGCCATCGCGCAGGTAAGCATTCATTTCGTGGACGTACTGCTGGCGACCGTCGCGGTCAATGAACTCAAAGCGGACAATCGCCGTCCGTTCGGCATCCTCCGGCGGCACATGCAGTACCGCAAACGGACGCACGCCGTCATCATCTTTTGAAAGCTCGCGCCCGCGCCGCATCACCAACCCATCGGGCGTTGCGTGGGATGTGATCAAGCCGACATCGAGCAGGACAACGCTGCTATGCAAGCCGCTCCCACGCCGCTTCGCCCGTTCGACTGCCTCGCGCGCTTCCGGGCTCATACGCAGCGCCGTCAGCGACGAGCGTGAGCGTTCCACCAGC
>Ga0224723_1001272_pt1 | contig 15512 bp, 14 predicted proteins | sample Balambano_FR2_Me_FD_161647 | JGI IMG/M metagenome (GOLD analysis project Ga0224723, IMG submission 161647) | Freshwater sediment microbial communities from Lake Towuti, South Sulawesi, Indonesia - Balambano_FR2_MetaG | ecosystem: Environmental > Aquatic > Freshwater > Lake > Sediment | place...
AGTAACCCTTTGAGGTCTTCGACACTCTCTACAATGTCCAGTTTGTAAACGCCTGCCATAGATGCTTCCTGAACCCTACAAAACTGTTATAACATCTGTAGCCCTTACTTAAAGAATTGGTATTACTGGGAAATATGAGGGATTCTTGACAATTAAACAACTATCTGGTGAGCTTTGTGACAGTTTGATTAGACCATTGATCCCCTAAATAAACTCTTAAGATGGTTAAGCAATCGATCGCCAGGTTAGTGTAATTCGATCACACTGCTTTTAGAGGCGGTTGGAATTGTTTGCATCCTTGCATTTAAAAAATGAGAAAAGGGAGGGTGTCACATGGTTAGTGTCGTTAGAGCGTCTGGTGAGACTGCTAGTGCATCTGTGGTCTATGGAGCCTGTCCCCATGACTGTCCAGATACGTGTTCTATGCTCATCACAGTTAAAGACGGACAGGCCATCAAGGTCGAAGGGAATCCAGATCATCCCTTTACCAGGGGTACACTCTGCGGTAAAGTCAGCGATTATCTCGATCGCGTCTACAGTCCCGATCGCCTCTTCTATCCTATGCGTCGCGTTGGAGCCAAGGGCAGCGGGAAGTTTGCCCGGATTACCTGGGACGAAGCCCTGAATGAAATTTGCGATCGCTTCCATCGCATCATTCAAGAGCACGGTGCAGAAGCCATCCTGCCTTGTAGTTATTTGGCCATGAAGGCTTGCTCAACGGCTTGACTGTGGGAGATGCGTTCTTCAATCGTTTGGGAGCCACCATCAGTGAGCGCACCTTCTGTGCCTCTTGCTCTAGTACTGCCTATTTGGCAACTTGTGGTCCCACTCACGGCACTGATCCCGACACATTCGCTCATTCCAAATACATCATTCTTTGGGGATGTAATGTTCTCAGCACTAATGTTCATTTGTGGTCATTCATTCGGACTGCCCGCAAAAATGGAGCAAAATTGGTGGTCATCGACCCAGTTCGCAATCGCACTGCTGCCCAGGCCGATTGGCATTTGCCGATCTATCCAGGTACAGATGGCGCATTGGCACTGGGGATAATGCACGTCATCATCAATGAAAATTTAATTGATGATGACTACATTGCTAACTACACGCTAGGTTACGAGGAACTGAAGGAAAGAGTTAAGCAGTATCCACCAGAGAAGGTCGCTGAGATCACAAGCATTGCCGCTGCTGACATCGTCACTCTGGCGCGGGAATATGCGACGACTCAACCTGCCGTTATTCGGTTGGGGGTGGCTTTGGAAAAACAGGCCGGCGGTGGGCAAGCCATCCGGGCCATTTGTTGTTTACCTGCTTTAGTAGGGGCATGGCGACATTTGGGAGGAGGGCTTCTACAAGCTCCCCTCTGGCCGTTTCCCATTCGCTGGGAGGTGGCTCACCGTCCTGAATTCATCAAACCGGGCACACGAGTAATCAATCTCTGGCAGTTGGGTGCGGCTCTGACCGGAGAGATGAACCTCAATCCGCCGATCAAAGCCCTGTTTGTCTATAACAGCAATCCTGTGAGTCAGTCAGCAGAACAGACCAAAATTCTCGCTGGTCTGGCACGGGAGGATTTGTTCACTGTCGTTAGTGAGCACTTTATAACCGACACGGCTGACTATGCTGATATTGTGTTACCCGCAGCAACGCAGATTGAACACATTGACTTAATGTTCTCCTGGGGACATACCTATGTCACGCTGAACCTGCCAGCGATCGCTCCTTTGGGTGAAGCCATTTCCAATACCGAACTCTTTCGCCGTCTCGCCGCTCGCATGGGATTTACAGAAGACTGCTTCCGCCTGAGTGATGTCGAGTTAGTGAGACAAATCCTAGATTGGTCTGCGCCCGTTATGGCAGGGATTGACCTCGACTTACTCAAACAACAGGGCTATGCCAAGCTAAAAATTGACCCCGTGCCCCATGCCACTGGAAACTTTCCAACTCCATCCGGCAAATGTGAATTCAAGGTGTCTCAACCCATTGATAGCAACTATGTACTCTCTGCCTTTCGGCAGGGATACGAAACCTATCAGGCTGGTGAACAATTAGATACACTTCCCTCCTACCTACCTGCCAGAGAGACAGCACATCAAGCTCCAGAATTAGCCGATCGCTACCCACTGAAGTTGCTATCTGCCAAACCCCATCAGTTCCTCAACTCCTGTTTTGCTAACCTGCCAAAACACAAGCGACTGGAAGGCGAATTTCGAGTGATTCTCCACCCGCAAGATGCGGCTCAACGCGGTATTGGCGATGGGCAACTCGTGAAGATTCTCAACGATCGCGGTGAGTTTCAAGCCCCTGCTTTTGTCAGCGATATGACTCAACCCGGTGTCATAGTTGCCCCCTTGGGCTATTGGCGAAAACTCAACGGGCAACACAACACCCTCAATGCTGCAACTTCGTCTGCATTTACAGATATGGGACACGCCGCTGCTGTAGGAGATTCTCTGGTAGAAGTAGAATCACTCAAACATTAACGCTCCAATTAATGCTCCAGCAATCACATAGTGCCTTCTCCGTTGGATGCGTTAGCGTCAGCGTAATGCATCCTTGGCTCTGTACCCTGCGGGAAGCAAGCTACAAAGTCTACGGTGGGGCATCCCATGGGCTGAAAACAAAGCCTGTGGAGTCTGTTCGCGTAGCGTTGCAATAGCAGGACTGTTGGAGGCTCGCGTTGATAAAGAACTGACCAAGAAATACGAGTGGATTTACAGTCAGTCAAAATTCAGACTACTGTAGAGGTATGGTCTACTCACGTCGCTACTTTCGCTTTCGTTCTCGGATTTTGCAACGGGAAATGGAAATCCTCCACTTTGGGACTTGGGGCTATCCCCTGCTGCTGTTTCCTACGAGTAGAGGACGATTTTTTGAACCTGAAGATCGGGGAATTATTAAGAAATTGCAAGGACATTTAGACAGTGGCTATGTGCAAATCTTCTGTCTGGATACATTAGATTCAGAGACTTTCTTTGCAGCAGGATTGAGTTTAGTGGAGCGACGCGATCGCTGGTTAGCCCTGGAACAACATTGGACTGATGAGTTGATACCCTTTGCCCGCCACGAAGCTCAAAATGATTTTTTGGTTGCTGCTGGCTTCTCGTTAGGTGCAACCCATGCGCTCAACTTAGCACTGCGTCATCCGGGATTAATTCACCGCTGTATTGCGATCGCTGGCACTTACGATTTGGCACATACTCCTTCCCTATTTGATGAATTTAACCCTTTAGAGAAAGAACAGGACTTGTACTTTATCAGCCCGTTGGCTTACATGTCCAATATGAGCCTGAGTCGGTGGCGCGAGTTGGGAGGGGCAAACCTGGATATTAAATTACTCGTTGGTCGTGCTGACCACACTTTAGGAGATAACATCCGTCTTGCCGACATATTTCATCGAGTTGGCATCCCTCACCACCTGGAAATTTGGGACGGGGGACACCACTGGGAGGTCTGGGGTCAGCAACTGAGTGCTTTTACCTGAGATGCAATCACCTCGTCGAACTCCTATGCCTCCTAGAATGTGGTGGGTGCGACGCACCCACCACACTCCATGGGAGACTCATGTCAAGCTAAGCTGTTGTACACCTGCAAGGTTTTAAACAACCGCCTGGATAGACTCAAGCGGAAAACCGACCGCCTTCCAGGCTGACATACCACCACGCAGTTCAGAAACCTTTAGATAACCCGCTTCCCGTAACTGAGAGGCAGCGATCGCCGTCTCTTCATCTGTTTCTCCATAGAGGTAGATATCACGCACCAGTTCTAGGGAAGTCAAGGCACGGTCAACCAGTTCATTCATTGGCATGGAAATTGCTCCAGAAATATGCGCTGCATTAAAGGCATGGCGATCGCGCACATCAATGATAGTCAATGCAGGTTCGCCCCAGTCAAGGCGAGCCTTCAAATCATACACACGAGATTGAGCCTGTAAAGGTGGGGGGACAGGAAGACCAAATAGAGGAGCCATAAGTGAATACCCAAAGCAAAGCGACACTTGCAATGTAACAATATTTTTTAAGGATTTCAAACTTTTGTGTTGAAGAATTGATTTTTTGCAAAATTTATTGTACTAGTGCATTTTGTGGATGAGGCAAGATCCTGTTACGGGGTTATTTAGTGCTCTTAGGCACTACGTCCTAACCAGCCCGCTTGCAGCAATCAAACTTGCGCTCATCTCGATTTATAGCGATAGCCATTTCGGTTAGGACATTTTAGTGGGCGCGCGCCGCGCGCCCACTGAAATGTCCATGTCCTTACTGCTGTGACCGCAGCTATAATTTATGGCAATTTTCATTTGAGTGAAGTACAAGTTGTTTTTGTGAGAGCCTCAAGCGCTATAACCTACATCTTTCTGTACATCATCTCGCCATCCGAAGAAGGGCAGAATCGCAAAAATGAGCTATAGCGACTTTAAAACCTTAGAAGATACAGTTAACCAATTCGATTTACATCTGTCGGTCAGTTCTCAAGCCTTTGCAATCATTCCTCCTGTAGCACCCAGCGATCGCCTCCGACAGAATTTAGAAGCAGAACTAGATTGGTCGATTCAGGTTGGCACAGAAATTGCTCGACGAGAAGGAATTGTTCACCCCATATTTATGGAAGTGCGGCAACGCGCCAATGTTGCTGTGTTCTCAGGGCGTGAATTTAACGTTGATGCGAACCAAGGGCTAAATGGATATTGTGATTACATTGTCAGTCTCAATCCTTTACAGGCCATCATTACCGTTCCTGTCATCATTATGGTAGAAGCGAAGAAGAATGATCTGGATGCAGGGACAGGGCAGTGTGTGGCTGGCATGGTGGGTGCCTGGCAATTTAACCAAAATCGCCATTTCTCTCTTAGTTGGATCTATGGTGTTGTGACAACAGGAACACTATGGCGGTTCATGCGCCTGCAACAGACCAACTTAGAAATTGATTTTACTGAATATCCAATTCCACCTGTCGATCGCGTCTTGGGAATATTGCTAAAACTAGCAGAACCACAAACGTGATCATCTCATACCATTTTGGGTGATATGTGCATGATTTCAATTGCCAGAACGGTTAGCTGGTCAAGCATTCTGCAATCCAAAATCGGAAATCTAAAATCCAAAATGGTATCAGTATAGGGTCAACCAAAACCTCTCATCGGTATTAACGTAAGTTCGACGAACGATTTTTGAACTCACGATCCCCCATCGGAACGATGAAGCTCAGAGCAATTCCGATTGTGACGATCTAAAAAAGCAGGGGATCGACGAATGCCGTCCTAAATCGCTAGTTCTGGAATATCTGCCAATTGAGGTAGGGGTTGCGGAGTAGCTGCGGTAGTAGTCATGTGGCGCTGACAACGGCTATTAAAGTCACAGGTGTGACATTGTTCGCTCCCTGCTGCAACTTGAGGAAATGGCTCTCCTGCCTGGTAAGCTTGCAACCAGCGATCCAGTTGCTTCAGCATAGAAGATAATTCCTGTCGAGTTTGCTCATGCTGCCTGGAGTTGTATCGAAATTGCAGGGATTGCGGTTTTATGGTGGATGAATTATCTGTCCGACCATTGACCTGAACAAACCAGTAAGTCATCACAATTTGTTCAGGTGGGTAATCACTCGTTTCGGCCAAAACAAATGGATAGAGGCGAGTTTGCCAATCTTGCTCTAACCCTTGGCGATCGCGAGGGCGAGGATAGGTTTTCCAATCCAGAATCTGTGCCTGCTGCTGCTCCAAAATCAGCAAGTCGTAAACGGTAATCAGCACATGCCCCTCAAATTCTAAAGTACGACGGTGTTCACTTTGCCGAAAGCGACCGTCATGAGATTGGAAAAGGTCAGGGGCGGCTTGCATTAAAGCAGTCACACATTGCTGTAAAGGATCATCTGATGTCGTTGGGGGGGCGATCGGCAATCCCATTTCCCGCTGCTGCATCAGCAAGTGAAACTGGCTCCCCCAATTCAACCGCTCCTGCAATTCGGGGCTGGGTAACCCCCCGATTTGATCCAGATAGACATGCTGAAACCGACGAGGGCAGGCTTGCAGCATATTTAGTTGAGCTTGAGCCAGTTGCATCTTAAATCTTGGTTAAAACAAATACGCTGCCCTGATTGCCACGACCAATGCGTAGGTCGTCATCTAAATATGTCACTTCCAGCCAGCCCTGTTGTTCCCGACTTTGCAGGCTGAAATCAACGGGAGGAAATTTTTTGCCTGCTTCAATTTGTTGAATAAACTGGTTTGGGGTTTGATAACCAACTAATCGTTGTAATCCTAAAATGAAGCGTTCAAACCGCACTTGTACGCGCCGTTCTGTTACGGGTTCAAACCGTGCAGTGACACTCACCAATCCTTCCAGCAAGGGCAAACCGTAAACCTCGGCAATATTGAACAGTTTCGCTTCTGAGGCTGCAATATACTGGTAAATCTGTCCCAACTTGAGGAGGGGAAACTGATCAATTCCCAGCAGTTCTTGACTGGTTGTATAGAGTAGTCGCCAGTTGCCACTGAGTTTGTCGGTTGCTTCCAGTGGGCGGGGCGTGGGATTACGGTCTTCTAGTCGGGCGATCGCCGCCAGAATCCCTTGGCGATCTATTTCGGTGGCCAGAATTCCTCTGTTTTTACCAGCGATCGCCTCCAACAACTCAGACTTACCTAGCATTGTTTTACCCTCCAAACTGCGACCCGTATTCAAAATCATCTCCCGATTCCACCCTGTCGTCAACGTCGATTCAACAAAGCTTATAGAGGTCAAGAGGCAAAGGAGTTGAGCTATCTATGTAACTCGGCAATAGTTGTTGTTGCAGCATACCGTGATGGTCATCTCGGCTTTGACGATCGCTGCTTCAAGATCAACACTTCTATCCTAAGGGCATAAGAGCGATCGCCCCCAACCAACCCTACATGACGCAGCGATCCTTGAATGACAAACTGATTTTCAGCAGATGAAGTTGCTCTAATTCGCTCTCTGTTAATTGCGTTGCGATCGCTCAAACACCAAGACAGCGATCGCGCTTTGGTGATTTTGTCCAGGAAGAGTCGGGGAGGATTGTAGCTGCTCTCTCTTCCCTCACACCCTTACTGAGGTGGATCAACAAATTCATTTGTTGGTATTTGAGCCAAAATTGGAGGAGATTGTCGAATGGATAAGCTAGAAACCTACGCGCATAGGTGCTTTCATCCGAGATATACCTTATCAGGTCATAGCTTTAAAGTTTACTCAAGTTTGTAGTAGCGGCTTTAGCCGCTCCATAACAACTGAAGTTGTCACTACAAACATAAGCTCTATGACCTGTCACAGTATATAAGTGTTAGTGGAACTTCATCTTCTTGAGGAACAGGTTTTATGCGATCGCCTCTCTCATTGCTGCGCGGGTTGACGACATCGTTAGTGTTATCAAGCGGCGTTGCAGAATCCGGGTATGAATTTTGATTTGAAAGCCTCGCTCCGCGAGGCTTTCAAAATCAAAATTCATACTTCATATCAGCAACCCCCTTCTTCAAGTGTACAAAACTATAGCGGTAAATACTGAACACGATTAGCAAAATCTTCAGAAGCTCCAACCTTAGCGATAAGCTCCAGATCACGGACACAAATCACAGGGGAACATTCTCATCCATGTAGAGAGACAGGCTCATGGCAACAAACCCTGGGCACGGAGTTTAGCGGAAAATGGAGACTCACCTGCATTTTGCTGAAGTTGTGTAGCGTACTGATTACGTCGTTCAAGGTCTTCATCGATCGACTGTTGATGATCCCAGTAATAGGCAAGGGCAGAGTGAATCTTGCTGAGACTCAAATGGGGATAGTTTTGCAGCAATTCATCAGCAGTCCACCCATAGGCTTTGATTGAGCTAATTAATTCGACAATTTTCATCGATGTTCCTTCAATCACAGGAACATTGCGATCGTCCAATTGAATATAGCGATATGCTGTGGTGGTATGTGCCATTTTGCGAACTCTTTTGATGCGTCTCAATATCTAATATTATGAGCGATCGCCCCTTCTCTCGCATAAAATTAAAGCGATCGCCCTGTAAAATTAAAGCGATCGCCCTGACTACCTCTAAGATTGCTGTATCTGCTGTTAGTGCTGACTGCTGCGCTTGCCCCAATCGCGCATAGGTGCTTTCATCCGAGATATAAGTGTTAGTGGAACTTCATCTTCTTGAGGAACAGGTTTTATGCGATCGCCTCTCTCATTGCTTGGCGGGTTGACGACATCGGTGGTGCTATCGATCGGGTTTGCTGGATTGTCATTGGGCAGTGAGGCTGCGATGGCTCAAGTTGTAGAGGCAAGCTATCCGGTTGATGAGACGGGTGAGGTGCTCTGGGAGGACCGCTGGTGGGCAGCACGGGTGGTGCGAATTGAGGGCGATCGCCATTGCATCACTGATGTAGGTTGGGATAGGTCTGGGGATGAATGTGTGGGGTCTGAGCGTATTCGTTTAGGGGCAGAAGTAGAAACAACAGATCCGACAGCAGCGTCAGAACGCATGGCAGCAGCCAATCACCTCAATCAACAAGGAATTCAGCAATTGCAAACAAGTCAGTATCGAGAGGCATTGCGATCGTTTGAACAAGCACTAGCCATCTATCGAGAGACTGGGGTTCGCACAGCATTCCCGCAGGAAAGTCGCAATGGGGAAGCACGAGCACTGGGCAATCTCGGACTTGCTTACTTCTCATTGAGTGAGTATCAGCGAGCGATCGACTACCACCAACAAGCACTGCCAATCTATCAAGCGGTGGGCGATCGCAATGGGGAAGCAAAAGCACTGACCAATCTCGGCGTTGCATACCTCTCTTTGAGTGAGTATCAGCGAGCGATCGACTCCTACCAACAAGCACTCCCTATCTTTCAAGCGGTGGGCGATCGCAATGGGGAAGCACGAGCACTGGGCAATCTCGGACTTGCTTACTTCTCATTGAGTGAGTATCAGCGAGCGATCGACTCCTACCAACAAGCACTGCCAATCTTTCAAGCGGTGGGCGATCGCAATGGGGAAGCAAACACACTGACCAATCTCGGCAATGCTTACCTCTCTTTGAGTGAGTATCAGCGAGCGATCGCCTACTACCAACAAGCACTGCCAATCTTTCAAGCGGTGGGCGATCGCAATGGGGAAGCAGATGCACTGATGAATCTCGGCAATGCTTACCTCTCTTTGAGTGAGTATCAGCGAGCGATCGCCTACTACCAACAAGCACTCCCTATCTTTCAAGCGGTGGGCGATCGCAATGGGGAAGCACAAGCACTGGGCAATCTCGGCAATGCTTACCTCTCTTTGAGTGAGTATCAGCGAGCGATCGCCTACTACCAACAAGCACTGCCAATCTTTCAAGCGGTGGGCGATCGCAATGGGGAAGCAGGAGCACTGACCAATCTCGGACTTGCTTACCGCTCTTTGAGTGAGTATCAGCGAGCGATCGACTACTACCAACAAGCACTGCCAATCTTTCAAGCGGTGGGCGATCGCAATGGGGAAGCAAGTGCACTGAACAATCTTGGCGGTGCTTACCGCTCTTTGAGTGAGTATCAGCGAGCGATCGACTCTTACCAGCAAGCACTGCCAATCTTTCAAGCGGTGGGCGATCGCAATGGGGAAGCAGATGCACTGACTGGTCTCGGCAATGCTTACCGGTCTTTGAGTGAGTATCAGCGAGCGATCGACTTTTACCAACAAGCACTGCCAATTTATCAAGCGGTGGGCGATCGCAATGGGGAAGCAAATGCACTGGGCAATCTCGGAGTTGCTTACGGCTCTTTGAGTGAGTATCAGCGTGAGATCGACTACTACCAACAAGCACTGCCAATCTTTCAAGCGGTGGGCGATCGCAATGGGGAAGCAGGTGCACTGACCAATCTCGGCGTTGCTTACCGCTCATTGAGTGAGTATCAGCGAGCGATCGACTCCTACCAACAAGCACTCCCTATCTTTCAAGCGGTGGGCGATCGCAATGGGGAAGCACGAGCACTGACCAATCTCGGCAATGCTTACCGCTCTTTGAGTGAGTATCGGAGTGCGATCGACTCCTACCAACAAGCACTCCCTATCTTTCAAGCGGTGGGCGATCGCAATGGGGAAGCAGCAGCACTGATGAATCTCGGCAATGCTTACCGCTCATTGAGTGAGTATCAGCGAGCGATCGACTACCACCAACAAGCACTGCCAATCTTGCAAGCGGTGGGCGATCGCAATGGGGAAGCAGGCGTACTGATGAATCTCGGCGTTGCTTACCTCTTTTTGAGTGAGTATCAGCGAGCGATCGACTCCTACCAACAAGCACTGCCAATCTTTCAAGCAGTGGGCGATCGCGCAGGAGCAGGAATATTGCTAGCCAACATTGGTAAATTACTCGAAGCTCAAGATCAACCAGAGTTGGCGATCGCCTTCCTTAAACAATCAGTCAATGTGCGCGAGACTATTCGAGTGGGTATTCAAGGACTCGATCAATCCCTCCAGCAGTCCTACACCGACAGTGTTGCTGATGATTATCGTCGTCTAGCCGATCTGCTGTTGCGAGAAAATCGCGTCCTCGAAGCACAGCGCGTCCTCGATCTGCTCAAAGTCCAAGAACTCGACGACTACCTGCGCGATGTCCGAGGCAACGCCGAAACCGCTAGTGGGGTTGAATATTTACAGCAAGAGCAAGACATCCTCTCTCGCTACAATGCTCTGCAACAAACGGCGATCGAGCTAGGTCAAGAACTTGCCCAATTACAACAAAAAGCCAATTTAGAATCTCTCACCGCATCTGACATGGCTCGTCGTGACGACTTAGTCCGTCTTCAAGATGAGCTAAACCAGCAATTCAACAACTTTGCTCGGACTCCTGAGATACGTAGCTTGATCGAACAGCTTGACTTTGATGCGCGAGAACAAACCGTCAGTTTAGGGGCGTTAGACGGACTCCGCGATGAGCTTGATGATCTCAATGCCGTGTTGCTTTATCCACTAATTCTAGAGAATCGGATTGAACTAATTATCACAATCCCCAACTCGCCGCCGCTTCGCCGTACCGTTGAGGGTATTGGCAGTGAAGCGATCAATCAGGCGATCGTAGAATTGCGTCAAGCACTGGAAGATCCTCGTCTTGATGCCGTTACTCCTGCCCAAAAACTCTACCGATGGCTGATCGAACCCCTCGAAGCCGACCTTGCCCAGGCACAACCCCAAACCATCATTTATGCCCCCGATGGACAGTTGCGCTATATCCCCCTGGCAGCGCTGCATGATGGGGAACAGTGGCTTGCCCAGCGCTATGCTGTCAACAACATCACGGCTGCAAGTCTGCAAGCGCTTACTATCGAACCCCCCACCACACCAAGGGTCTTAGCAGGCGCATTTGCCGATCCAAATGCGGTTCATCCAAAACTCGTGGGCGATCGCAACGTAGAGTTTCGCGGCTTGCCCTTTGCCGGAACCGAAGTTCAAACCCTAAGTGAAACCCTGCCCAACACGACCACACTGATTGATCAGGCCTTTGCCTTGGCTGTGGTTCAACCGCAAATGAATAATTTCAATATCCTACACTTTGCTACCCATGCTGCTTTTGTCTCTGGTGATGCCAGTCAATCCTTTATTCTATTTGGGGATGGAGATACCGCTACCTTGCGGGACATTGAAAGTTGGTCTCTTTTTAATGTGGATTTAGTGGTGTTGAGTGCTTGTGAAACCGGACTGGGGGGTTTTGACAACAACGGCGCACAAATCTTAGGACTGGGCTACCAATTTCAGAGCCGGGGAGTAAGAGCTACGATCGCCTCGCTCTGGCAAGTTAGCGATGGCGGAACCCAAGTGTTGATGAATGCCTTCTATGCCGGATTAGACCAAGGCATGAGCAAAGCGGCGGCTCTACAGGCAGCGCAACGGGCGTTGATTAGTGGAGACTTTTCAACTGTGCAGGGTGAGCGCAGCGGGGATGGAACAGTGGAAATCGTTGATCTTCGCACAGGTCTTCCCCCTCAAGTCAGCAGTAATCTCAACCATCCCTACTACTGGGCACCGTTCATTTTGATTGGTAATGGACTCTAAACCAAAACAGGTTAGCCAGAATCGATATAATCATTGCAAGCGCATCCTTTGAAACCGATCGCCTTTTGCTATGACGACTTCTCTCCCTACACTCCTCACCACCCCACCACTGCATCAGTGGTTCTCAGCAACCTGGGCGGATTATGTAGCACTGCGAGATGCACCTAGACGCGATCGCCTACGACTGTTTTTCAATCAAGGATGGATGTGGATCGATATGGGCGGCGAAGGAATTAATCATTCTAGCTTCAGCGATTTGTTTACCAGTTTATTGTTTCTTTGGGCAGTCCCACATCCAGAACAACGCTACAGTTCTCTCGGACGCTGCCTGATCGAAAAACCCAGGACGCAAGCTTGTGCTCCTGATTTAGTGCTTTATGTCGGCGCGAATTATCCTCAATGGCAGGAAGGGGAGCCGCGATTGATTGACCTGAGTCGTTCTCGTGTTCCTGATCTGGTCGGCGAGATTTCTGATACCACGCTTGCCACCGATTTGGATGAACAAAAACATCTCTATGAAGGGTTGGGTATTCCTGAATACTGGGTGATTGATGTGCGAGGTAGACGGGTGTTTGCGTTTCAACTTCAAGCGGGCAAATATGAGGAGTGTACGCATTCGCAAGCGTTGGCAGGTCTACCGATCGCCCTTTTAGAACAAACAATCGATCGCTTAACGCAAGGAACAAATACCAGTGCAGCGGCTTGGTTTGCTCAACAGATTGCAAATCTTTCTGCTTAAACATTGTTTGGCAAACTCCTTGAACGCAGCATCGGCAGTTCTTGATCGTCTGCTACATTTGAATGATGGGGGGACGAGGCTGAAATGGATTCACAATTTCTAACTCATCAATTTTGCGACTGGCTGCTAAATATTCATACCCAGATAAAGCAATGCCGAGATGTCTACCCTTGGTTCGATCATGCCGACCCTTGACCTCAATCGCCTCCTCCGCGCCATTCCCACCCTCAAACTGCTGGTGCTGTTTGGTTCCCAAGCCAGAGGCACTGCCACGGAGCAAAGTGATTGGGATGTGGCGATTCAATGTGAGCCAGTGTTGACGGGGTGGGAACAACTGGCGTTCGATCAGCCTGTCGCAACCAGTTTGGGGATCTCTAGCGATCGCCTTGATTTGGTAAATTTGCCGCACTGTTCGCCGTTGTTGGGCTATGCGATCGCCAGAGATGGGCAACTGCTCTATGAAGCAGAACCGGGATTATTTCGTCGGTTTCAACTTAAAGCTTGGAAAACCTACGCAGATACGGCTAAGTTGCGTCACTATCAGACTAAATATATTCAGCACACTCTGGCACAGTTAGAGCGATGACCAACTTCGATCGAGCGGTGGTGATCCGTAAGCTACAGGCGATTACCAAGTATTTGCAACTGCTGAGCGATCGCGCCAGCCTCACTCAGCAAGCTTACTTGGACAGCGTTGAACAGCAGTTGATTGTTGAACGGCTGTTGCATTTGATCGTTGAAGCTGCCGTAGATACCAATTCTTATCTGCTGGTCTCCGCCAACCAACCTCCGCCTGAGACCTATTTCAATTCCTTTATCCAAGTCGGGCAGCAGCGAATTATTAGCCAACCATTAGCCGCACAACTTGCTCCATCAGCAGGGCTGCGAAATCGTTTAGTGCATGAATATGAAGAGATTGATTCAGCGATCGTTTTTCAAGCAATTGCGTTTGCTCTAACGCTCTACCCTGAGTATGTAAAACAGATACAGGCATATTTGGAACGGAGTGAACCATGAAAGCGATCGCCTTCTCCACGAATGCCATTGTTGTCACCCGCAACCAACGCGATTTTTCCCAGATACCAGGTTTACGGCTTGAAGACTGGACGATTCTTTGAAGTGAGTCCCTGATTGCGATCGCCCCTCTCTAATAGCATCGAAGCGATCGTCCCCTCCAGTAGCATAAAATTAAAGCAATTGCTTCCTTTCTCCTCGCGTGAACTATGAATCTTTTAGTAAACAACATTGTCGAAAAATTACAAACTCTACCAGAACCTATTCTTCAAGAGGTGCTGGATTTTGTTGAACAACTTCAGCAAAAAACTACCTCCGAAATAACTTCGCCCTCACGAATACCCTCACTCCAGCAAATCGCTACACTGCCTCTAGATCAACGTCATCAATGGCTGACTCCATTTGTCGCAGCGATGGCTGAAGATTTCCGCAATGATCCTGAACTGATGGAATTTGCTGGACTGGACGATGAAAATTGGGAGTGGGAGGATGAATCCTCAACGAGGTGAGATTTGGTTGGTAGACCTTAATCCAACGCGAGGGCAAGAAATTCAGAAAACTCGTCCTGTCGTGTGATTAGTTCTGATCTGTTTGCCCCAATTCCTTTGAGAATTGTCATTCCCATCACCAGTTGGCAGGATAAGTTTTGCGATCGCCCCTTCATGGTGAAGCTGGAAGCCAATCTATCAAACGGTCTAGACCGCAATTCAGCAGGGAATGTTTTGCAGGTTTGCAGTCTTTCCACCGAGCGTTTTGTCAGACGTTTAGGGATAGTTGCACATCGCGCAAGTATTCTCCTTTTAAGCCTATCTCGAATCATCATGGGTCAGGTGCAATTGCATGGGTGGGGGAGTTGCCTGTATATATCAAGACAAGCCCACTCCCACTAAACAAATCTTGTGATGAATTACCCCATGATTTCTCGATCGCCCTCCCGTTCCCATCTACCCCGCTTGAGACTTGGCAAATGGCAGCGGAGAACCGTAGCTTTTTTGCTGGCGCTGCTGCTGGCGATTGGGTGGGGAGTGGTGGAGGGGCGATCGGGCTTGGCGCAAACTGGGGAAAAGCAATCTGACGTTTCTCAATTGGATATTTCAACCTCTGACGCAGAGGCACTGACAGAAGCCGATCGTCTCAATCAACAGGTTGTCCAGCTTTATCAACAAGGGAGCTATACAGAGGCAATACCCCTTGCTCAACAGACACTCGAAATCAGAGAACGCATTCTCGGAGCTAATCATCCCGATGTTGCCACTAGCCTCAACAACCTGGCAGGACTGTACTATGGCCAAGGCAACTATGCTCAAGCCGAGCCGCTCCACCAGCGAGCGCTTTCCATTCGAGAAACCGCCCTGGGCGCTAATCATCCTGATGTTGCCCAAAGCCTCAACAACCTGGCAGGACTGTACTATGGCCAAGGTAACTATGCTCAAGCCGAGCCACTTTACCAACGATCGCTCTCTATCTACGAAGCAGCCTTGGGTGCTAATCATCCTGATGTTGCTACCAGCCTCAACAACTTGGCAGAACTGTACAAGGCTCAAGGCAACTATGCCCAAGCCGAGCCACTCTACCAACGATCGCTCTCTATTTGGGAAACCGCCTTGGGTGCTAATCATCCCAATGTTGCCACCAGCCTCAACAACTTGGCAGAACTGTACAAGGCTCAAGGCAACTATGCCCAAGCCGAGCCACTCTACCAACGATCGCTCTCTATTTGGGAAACCGCCCTGGGTGCTAATC
>Ga0224723_1001273_pt1 | contig 15507 bp, 15 predicted proteins | sample Balambano_FR2_Me_FD_161647 | JGI IMG/M metagenome (GOLD analysis project Ga0224723, IMG submission 161647) | Freshwater sediment microbial communities from Lake Towuti, South Sulawesi, Indonesia - Balambano_FR2_MetaG | ecosystem: Environmental > Aquatic > Freshwater > Lake > Sediment | place...
AGCGTTGCCGAGCGTGGCCCGGCGGCGGCTGCCGGCCTGCGGCGCGGCGACATCATCTCCGACATCCGCGACGGCGAGGTGGAGAGCCTGGCCGACTTCTACCGCAAGCTCTGGAGCGCCGGGCCGGCGGGCACCGAGATTCCGATGCGCGTGGTGCGCAACGGACGCCAAGCATGGCTGCGCGTGAAGTCGGCCGACCGCAACAGTTTCCTTCGGAAGCCGCGACTGCAGTAGGGCGACCTCGCTCGGCCGCAGCCGGCCGCGTCAACGCTGGCGGCGCTGCTCGTCGCGGATGCGGCGCTGTTCGCGCAGGATCGCGGCCTGCTGATCGCGCTGGCGCTGCTCCTCGACGGCGCGATTGTGCCGCTGTGCGCGGTCGCGCAGCTCCTGTTCCTGCCGGCGGCGCGCCTGGTCGTTCTCGCGCACGCGGCGGGACTCGGCCTCGCGCGCCTCGCGCTGGAGCTTCTCGCGCCGCGCATTGTCCTCGGCCTGGCGCTGACGCTCCTGCTGCTGGCGGAGCAGCCGGTTCGTCTCGGCCTCGCGGCGCTGGCGTTCGGCGGCGGCCCGCTGGCGCTCGATCTCGCCGCTGCTCGCGGCGGCCGGCAGCGCCGGCAGGGCCGCGATGGCAGCAAGAACCAGTCGACGCGTGCCGTGCATCGTCGGCTGCCTCGCTCAGCGCGCGCGGCGGGATTCGGCCTGCTGGCGCTGCGCCTGCTCGGCCCGCCAGCGGCGGCCGGCCTCGGCCTCGGTGCGCTGGCGCTGCGCCTGCTGGCGGGCCTGTTCCTGCTGCTGGCGCTGGCGCTGTTCGGCGATGGATCGCTGGCGGGCCGCATCGGCCTGGCGCTGCTGCTGCGCCTGCGCCCGGCGCGCATCGGTATGCGCCCGCTGCTGGTTCTCGCGCGCCCGGGCCTCCGACGCCTGGCGCTGGCGCGCGGCATCGGCCTGCTGGCGCTGCTGGGCTTGCTGCTGGGCCGCGCGCTGCTGCGCCTGCTGCTGCTGGGCGCGCTGGGCGGCCTGCTGGCGGGCCTGCGCCTCGGCCGCGGCACGCTGGCGGGCGGCTGCGTCGCTGCCGCGCTGTGCCAAGGCCGGTGCGGCCACAAGGCAAAACAACGCTGTCAGCGCCGCACGCCGGCACGGTCCCCCCGACAGATTGCGGTGCATGGTGCTCCTCCCCCCGGAAGAATGACGGAAGGATGACAGATTCCGCCTGCCGCGACAATGCGGCCCGGCGCGCGGGGGCCTATTTCGTGGCCGCCGCCGTCGCGCCTGGCTGCGGCCGGTTGATCGAGAAGACGCGGTTGATCAGGTCGTCCATGAAGCGGAACACCCGGTCGCCGGCGAACCCGCCCAGCAGCGCGATCGCGCTGTAGGTCAGCGACAGGTTCTGCAGCGTGTCCGTCGAGAAGAACAGGCCGACCACGCCGCCGACAACGCCACCCAGCAGCAGCCCGCGCCGGTATGTATGCCGGTCGGTGCGCGTCACCTCGAACCGCTCGAGCTTGCGGCGCAGTTCGCGTTCGCCGGCGGCCCACGCACCGATCACGCCGAACAGGATGGGCAGGATGTAGGACCCCATCGCGGTCACCACGGTCTCGCCCCAGGGCTTGAAACTGTAGTTGCGCTGCGCCGGGGTGTTGGCGGGGGTGGCGGCGCCGTTGCTCGTCGCCGTCGCATCCGGCGCCGATCCAGCGGCGTCGCTGCCGTTCGCCTTGCCGCCGCCGTTGAGCAGGCTGCGCAGGCCACCCAGCGCCCATTCCGGGCCGCCGAGCGCCAGTTTCACCCAGTCGGATACCGCACGGTCGGCTTGGCGACGCTGCGCCTCCAGATACTCGAACTCGTCGCAGCTGCGCATGAAGTCGGCATTGGGATAGATGCGTATCTCCTCCACCGTCGCGTCAGCCGGCGGCAGGCGATCGGCCAGCGGCAGCGGCGAGGGCAGTTTCATCCGTATGTTGGGGCAGATCTGGGTGATCCAGCTGCGCATCTCCTCCGGATTGACCAGGAAGATGTTGTTCAGGTCGGCGATGCGGAAGGTCTCGGCGCGCATGCCCAGCCGCGCCTGGGTGTAGAAGCCGTGCGTCTCCTGCCTGATCTGGGTGAAGATGCGGTCGCGCTCGCCGATCAGCACCTGCCCGAACAGCGTGTAGATCGACAGGCCGATCGCCAGCACGAACACGCCGATCATGATCCAGCGGTTGTATCTGAGCGAGTCGCGCAGGGCCTCGGCCTCGAGCTTGGCCGGCCGTGCGAGCCCGGTCACCTCGCCCGTGCTCGTCACTTCCAGCGGATGCTCGAGATAGGCCGAGGTCAGGCGGATGCTGTCGGGCGAAGCCGGATAGCTGATCCGGCTCAGCCCATCCAGCAGGAAGAACAGCTCGGCGCAGCGTTCGGGAGAGGCGGCGATCGCCGCGGCGCTCAGGCCCGCCGTCCTGGCGACCCGCTCGTAGAAGCCGGCCAGGCGGTTGCCGGTCTCGCCGAACTGGTCGGCCTGCTGGATCAGGCGGGTATCGCCCTCGACGAAGCGGCGATCCGGCGTCGAGGCGACGAAACTGGCCAGCAGGCGCAGGTCGGCGAGGGCACGTTCGACATGCGCCAGCAACTGCGGGTCCGGATCGGTCGGCGGTGGCGGGGCATGTGGCGCGGTAACCGCTGTTGCCCTGGCCGGCTCGGTTTCCGACGCGACGGAGTCGCGCGTTCCTGCTTCGGGTCGCGGCGGTTCGGCGGGCTTGGACGCCATGCTGATGGCGCCCGCCCCGACGGCATCGTCCGGCACCAGCCGGTCCCTGGTCTCATTGGCCGTCATCGCGGCAGACTCCCGTATGCGGGCACCTTAGTCCAGAATGATACGCCCACGCAACTGAGAGGTATCCTAGCGCTGGGAAGGCGGTCCGGCTGTGCGCCAGATCACGCCGCCGCTTCGCTCGGCGCGATTTCGGTCGCGGGTTCCACGCCCATCGCCTCGGCCAGGCGCTCAAGGCGCCGCACCACGCTTTCGCCGGCGAACACGCCGCCGCCGTCGGAAAGCCGCAGCACCAGGCGCGAGGTTTCCACCCGAAGCCCGGTGCGCGCCAGCAGGTCCGGCGTGCCGGCCGACAGCGTGTAGGCAAGCCGGAGCGCGATGCCCAGCCGCTCGGCCTTGCGGGCCGTGCCGACATCCAGCAGCGCGCGCGCCGGAGCGGTGAAGGGTGCCGCCGGGTCGGCGTCGTAGCGCAGCGCCAGCACCAGCGCGAGATAGGCGCGCGCGTGGTGATCAAGCCCGATGCCGGGCTGGCGAAGCATGCGCAGGAACGCCTGCTCGGCGCGGTAATCGGGGTGCTCGGGCGCGCCGATGTCGCTGGCCCAGCACGCGGCCTCGCGCAGCCGGTGCTCATAGCCGGTCTCGTCGGCGAACAGCGGCGTGGTCCAGCGGATCAGCGCCGGCGGGGTGTCCGGGTGGCGGCCATACGCCAAGCCAAGGTCGCGCCCCGCCGTCACCACCGGGTCCTCGCGCCGCTGCGCCTCGGGCAGCTGGTTCCAGTACCAGCCCTCGCGCAGGCCGTTGGCGCTGAACACCACGCGCCGGCACTGCGTGACGCGCAACAGGCGGCGCAACACAACGGCGGCATAGGGCAGCGCATCGATCCGCCGTCGCGGCACGCCCGGAATGCGCTCCAGGCTGCGGCGCGGCAGGGCGGTGATGACCCCCGTCAGATCGCGCGCTTCGTCGCGGCCCAGCGTATAGTGGTGCACCACATGCAGCGGATAGCCGGGCTGCGCGATGTGGATGCGCGCCAGCGCCCGCCAGGCGCCGCCGACCAGATAGAGATCCCGCCCCGTCGCCTCGCGCAGGAAGGCAAGCGGCGCCAGCGCCGCCTCGGCCACGGCGCGGGCGCGCGCCATGTCGCCGCCCGACTGGTCGGCCAGCCGCAGCGCACCGATCGGCAGGCTCGCGGATTCGCCCGTGGCGCCGCCGGCCAGGGCCACCAGTTCCAGCGAACCGCCGCCGAAATCGCCCAGGATGCCGTCGGCCTCCGGGATGCCGCACAGCAGACCCCGCGCGGAGAGCTGCGCCTCCTCGGCGCCCGACAGGATGCTGAGCGGGATGCCGGGCAGGCGCCTTCGCACCACGCCAGCGAAGCCTTCGCCGTTGCTTGCATCGCGCAGCGCGGCGGTGGCCAGGATCTCCAGCGGCTCCGCACCCATCGCCTGCGCCACCAGCGCATAGCGTTCCAGCACGGGCATGGCCTGGATCATCGCCTCGTCGTTCAGCCGCCCGGTACCGTCCAGGCCCCGGCCCAACGCCAGCACTGCCTTCTCGTTGAAGATGATGGAGGGGTTGCGTGATAAGCCCTGGTAGATCACCAGCCGAACCGAATTCGACCCCAGATCGACGACGCCAAGGCGGCGGTTCGGCATGCGCTCCGCTCAGTCCTGGGTCACGCGGTCCTGCCGGCGCGCGGGCTCGGGCACGGTGCCGGCGCCGTGCAGCGCGCTGCCGCGGCCCGACAGGCTGGGATTGGTCATGAACCAGTCATGCGCGCTGGCCGCATCCGGCGCGGCCCTGCGGCGCACATAGCTGCCGTCCGGCTGCAGGTCCCAGCTCTGCGCCTGGTCGCCCAGGTTCTGAACCATGATCTGATCGAGGATCTGCGCGTGCACCGTGGGATTGTGGATCGGCACCAGCGTTTCCACCCGCCAGTCCATGTTCCGCGCCATCCAGTCGGCGCTGCTGATGAACACCTTGGCGTTGCGCCCCGGCAGTGCCTCGCCGTTGCCGAAGGCGATGATGCGCGAGTGTTCCAGGAACCGCCCGACGATCGAGGAGACGCGGATGTTGTCGGAAAGCCCGGCAACGCCCGGGCGCAGGCAGCAGATGCCCCGCACCACGAGGTCGATCGAGACGCCAGCCTGGCTGGCACGGTACAGCGCGTCGATCAGCGTCTCGTCCACCAGGCTGTTCATCTTCACCCAGATCGCGGCCGGCTTGCCGGCCCGGGCGAAGGCGATCTCGGCGTCGATCAGCTCCAGCAGCGTGGTACGCAGCGTGTGCGGTGCGTAGCCCAGCGCCTCCATACCGTCGGGCTTGGCATAGCCGGTCATGAAATTGAACAGCCGGGCCGCATCGCGCCCCAGCCCGGGATCACAGGTGAAGAACGACAGGTCGGTGTAGATGCGGGCCGTGATCGGGTGGTAGTTGCCGGTGCCGTAGTGCACATAGGTGCGCATGTCGCGCCCCTCGCGCCGCACCACCAGGCTGACCTTGGCGTGGGTTTTCAGCTCGACGAAGCCGAATACCACCTGCACGCCCACGCGCTCCATCTCGCGCGCCCACTGGATGTTCGCCTCCTCGTCGAAGCGGGCCTTGATCTCGACCATGGCGGTCACGCTTTTGCCAGCCTCGGCCGCCTCGATCAGCGCGCGCACGATCGGGCTGTCGCGGCTGGTGCGATAGAGCGTCTGCTTGATCGCCACCACGTTCGGGTCGCGTGACGCCTGGCGCAGGAACTGCACCACCACGTCGAAGGATTCGAACGGGTGGTGCACCACGATGTCCTTGTGGCGGATGGCGGCGAAGCAGTCGCCGCCGAAATCGCGGATCCGTTCGGGAAAGCGCGGCGTATAGGGCGTGAACAGCAGGTCGGGCCGGTCATCGACGATGATCTGCTTCAGGTCACCGATCGCCAGGATGCCATCGACCATGAACACCTGGTCTTTCGCCATCTCGAATTCGCCGACGACGAAGTCGAGCAGGTCCGGGGGCATGCCGGCATTGACCGAAAGGCGGATCACCCGGCCACGGCGCCGTCGCTTCAGGCTCATCTCGTAGCTGCGCACCAGATCCTCGGCTTCCTCCTCCAGCTCCACGTCGGAATCGCGGATCACGCGGAAGATGCCCCGCGCGCCAACCGCGAATCCGGGGAAAAGCCGATCCAGGAACAGGCTGATCGCATCCTCCAGGATGATGAAGCGCACCGGCACCGGCCCGCCCGCGGCCGAGGGTTCGGCGGGCAGCCGGATACAACGCTCCACCTGCTGCGGCAGGGGCAGCAGGGCGCGCATGCTGGTGCCGTCCTCCTGCGACAGGCGCAGCACCATCACAAGGCTCATGCTGGGGATGAACGGGAAAGGGTGGGCAGGGTCGATCGCCAGCGGCGTCAGCACCGGGAACACGCGGTCGATGAACCATGTGCCCAGCCAGGTGCGCTCGGCCGGCGTCAGTTCCTCGGGTTTCAGGACGCTGACGCCATGACTGCGCAGCGCCGGTTCCAGTTCGCCCCACACGTCCTGCTGGCCGACGATCAGTTTGCGGGCGCGGTCATGGATCGCGACCAGCGCCTGCGCCGGCGCCATCCCATCGGCGCTGGCGGCAGTAACGCCGGCCGAGGCCTGGCCGACCAGCCCGGCGACGCGTACCGAGTAGAACTCGTCGAGGTTGGTCGCGCTGATCGACACGAAGCGCACCCGTTCCAGCAATGGGTGCCGCGGGTTGCCGGCTTCCTCCAGCACGCGAGTGTTGAAGGCCAGCCACGACAGTTCGCGATTGATGAACCGGTCCGGCCCTTCTGGCATGGCGTTCGCGACGACGGTCGCGGGCGCACTCATGACCGTCGGCAGGGCGCGCCGGCCGGGCCGCGTCCGGCGGGGGGCATGATCGTCCATGACGGCTACCCTATAGCAGCGGTTCGGCCCGCGGCGAGGGGTCGTCGGGCGGCGTCATCGTGAATTCATCGGCCGGCGCAAGCACCAGCCGCGCAAGGCGCAGGTCCGGCGGCCTTCCATGCGCGAGTGCCGCGGCATCCAGCAGGGCGACGGCCCGTTCCGCCGCCGCCAGGTCGCGCGGCAGCCGGGCCGAAAGCCAGTCGATCACCAGCTGGCCCAGGCGCAACTGGCGATCGGCGGCGCACTTGGCCAGCACCGCCCGCACCAGCGGCTGGTCCGGGATGCCCAGGCTCGCCTGCCCCGAGGCGCCCAGGCGCGAGCGCAGGTCGGGCAGTTCGACGCCCCAGGCCGAGGCGGGCAGGCGGGCGGTCAGCAGCAGCCGTCCGCCGGCCTCGGAAGCCAGGTTGAGCAGGTGCAGCAGGGGCCGTTCGGGGGCCTGGTCGGCGGCCTCGATCACCGCACTGCCATGCGCCGGCAGAAGGTCGGGCACCGCTGCCTCGCCCAACACCCTGGCCGGCAGGATCGGGGCCATGACCGCGTGTGCGAAGATCGCCGCAAGGTGCGACTTGCCCGAGCCGGGCGGGCCGCTCAGCACCAGCCGGCCGGCTGGCCAGTCGGCCTGGTTGTCGATCCAGGCCAGCGCCAGCCGGTTCGAGCAGGCGGCGACGAAATCGGCCCGCGCCATCGAGGCGCCGGCGGCAAAACCGAAGGCGAGCTGGGTGGAAGGCACGCTCAATGATGATGCGGATCGCGGAAGAAGGCGCTGTCGCGATAGCGGGCCAGCCAGAAGCGCGCCAGCACGCCGATCGCCGCCGCCGCCGGCACCGCCAGCAGCACGCCAAGGAAGCCAGCCACCACGCCGCCGGCCAGCAGCGCGAAGATTACCCACACCGCATGCAGCGACACGCGCTCGCCGATGATGCGCGGATAGATCACGTAGCCTTCGACCAGGTTGCCGATCATGAACACGGCGGCGATCAGCCCGATTTCGCGCCAGGCGCCGAACTGCACGGCGGCAAGGCCGACCGCCAGCAGGCCGCCGACCAGCGTGCCGACATAGGGGATGAAACTGATCAGGCCCGCCGTCATCCCGACGATCAGGCCCAGCTCCAGCCCGGCCAGCGTCAGCGCGACCGCGTAGTAGGTGCCCAGGAGCAGGCAGACCAGGATCTGCCCGCGCACCCAGGCGGAAAGCACCTGGTCGATCTCGCGCGCGAGCCGCCGCACCGTGCCCAGGTTGCGCAGCGGCACCCAGGATTCCACGCGCAGCAGGATCAGCGGCCAGTCGCGCAGCAGGTAGAACGCGACGATGGGTGTCACCACCAGCACGGTGACGATCGAGACCAGCTGCGCGCCGCCGCCGATCAGCGCGCCGACCGTGCCGGTGATCCAACCGACCAGGCTGGTGATCTGTCGGCCAGCGAGCTCGCGCAGGCGGGCATCGACGAACTCCTCGCCCAGCGCATCGGCCAGCGCGATCAGCGCATCGCGGAACAGGTCGCGCAGCGCGGCCACGATGTCCGGGATGCGTTGCAGCAGCAGGAAGAACTGCGCCGTCAGCAGCGGATAGATCAGCAGCAGGAAGGCGAACACAATGGCAATCACCGCCAGCAGCAGCACGAAGGCGGAAAGCCCCCGCGGCACGCCGATATTGCGCAGCCTTGTGGCCAGCGGATCGAGCAGATAGGCCAGCGTCGCTGCCAGCACGAAGGGCAGCAGCACGCCCGAGAAGATGTGCAGCAGCACAAGGGTCGCGATGATGCCGGCGAGCGTGTAGAACGCGCGCTGCCGGCGCAGTGCTGCGCGCTGCTCGGGGCTGGGCAGGCTCATTCGCGGCGCCTCATCCGGCGGCATCACGCACCCAGCGCCGCATGTAGGCGCCACCCGAGACCAGCGTGGTGACGCCGACGACGACGATCACCACTTCCAGCAGCATCGGTGCCCGGATCGAGAACCCTTCCAGGCCCAGCGCCAGTGCGGCCAGCACGATCTGCGCCACGGTGTTGACCTTGCTGACCATCAGCGGCGCCATCACGGGCGGCGAGCCCTGCACATACAGCACAAGCACGCCGCCGACGATCATGATGTCACGGAACACGACCAGGATCACCAGCCAGTCGGGCAGTTTCCCCATCAGCCCCAGCGTGACATAGACTGAAACCAGCAGCGCCTTGTCGGCCACCGGATCGAGCGTGGCGCCAAGGCTGCTTTGCGCGCCCGTGCGGCGGGCCAGGTAGCCGTCGATCGCGTCGGAAACGCCGGCAGCGACAAACAGCCAGAACGCCGCCTGGAACCGGTGCTGCAGCATCAGCCACACCGCCAGCGGCACGGCGCACAGCCTGGCCAGCGTGATCGCGTTGGGGATGGTCAGCATGCGGTACGCCCTGCCGCTTGGCGGCGCCACCCCCACCCTGTCCCTCCCCCGCTCCGCGGGAGAGGGAACGGTACGGCACCATCCGTGATCGGTCCCCTCTCCCGCGGAGCGGGGGAGGGACAGGGTGGGGGTAAGGCCGCACGCACAGCGATCAGCCGGTTCGCGATCAGGGCGCGGCAAGCCGCACGCGGAACGGCCCGCCGGCCGGATCAGCCTCCAGCCTGATGCCGCCCGCCGCCAGCGCCTCGGCCGCGTTGGCGGGATCGGCGGTCAGCAGCAATTGCAGGTCGGCCTCCGACGCGCGCAGCGCCTTCAGATCGACGCGGGCGATGGCGACCGATGCCTCCAGCCGCCGCTGCAGGTCGGCCCATTGGCGCACGCCGCGGAAACTGGCGATCGCGGCGACCGGCCCGCCACCGCCGGCGCCACCCGTCGCCTCGGCGAGTTTCGTGCGCACGCGCCGCGCGTCGAACACCACCGTCATGCTCGCGCGGTAGCGGGTGGGGGCCACCGCCTCGTCCTCGATCTCGACGCTGGCGGTAAGCTGTTCGATCTCCTCGATGGGCAGGGTGCGCAGGCTGGCCGCGCGTTCCGGCGTGACCAGGCGCGTCAGCAGCTGGTCCCAGGCCTGGCGGGTGCCGTCGGCCAGCGCCCGGTCGCGCGCGGTCACGGCATCGCTCCCGCCGACATCCACGGCGACGCCGCGCACGGTCCAGGTCTCGCCTTGGGCCTGGGCGCGGGGCGCGGCGGCCGCCAGCACCACGAACGCCAGCGCGGCCCGGCGGCCGATTGCGCGGCGCTGCCCGCGATGGTGTAAAGGCCGGAATCCCATGCTGCTCGCCCCTTCCTCCCGCGCCCTATCCTGACCTAGCCGAACGGACCTTGCCATGGCCAGCGCTTCAGGACCGGGCCTGAGCTACCGCGATGCCGGCGTGGATATCGCCGCGGGCGATGCGCTGGTCGATGCCATCAAGCCATTGGCGAAATCGACCGACCGGCCCGGCACCATGGGCGGGCTGGGCGGCTTTGGCGCCCTGTTCGACCCGCGCGCCGCCGGCTTCACCGATCCCGTCCTGGTTGCCACCACCGATGGTGTCGGCACCAAGCTGAAGATCGCCATCGAGGCCGGCCGGCATGACGCGGTGGGCATCGACCTGGTGGCGATGTGCGTCAACGACCTGGTGGTGCAGGGCGCCGAGCCGTTGTTCTTCCTCGACTATTTCGCCACCGGCAGGCTGGATGTCGGCCAGGCCCGCGCGGTGATCGCCGGCATCGCCGGGGGCTGCCGCGAGGCCGGTTGCGCCCTGGTCGGCGGCGAGACGGCCGAGATGCCCGGCATGTATCACGGCGGCGACTATGACCTCGCCGGCTTCGCGGTCGGGGCGGCGGAGCGCGGCACGCTGCTGCCTCAGGGCGTGGCGCCCGGCGACATGGTGCTTGGCCTGGCCAGCGCGGGCGTGCATTCGAACGGGTTCTCGCTGGTGCGCCGCGTGGTCGCGGGCACCAACCTAGGCTGGGCCACGCCCGCCCCCTTTGCCGCCGGGAACACCCTGGCCGAAGCGCTGCTGGCACCCACCCGCATCTATGTGCGCCCGGTGCTGGCCGCGCACCGGGCAGGGCTGCTGAAGGCGGCGGCCCACATCACCGGCGGCGGGCTGCCCGGCAACCTGCCCCGCGTGCTGCCCGAGGGCACTGAAGCCGTGCTCGATCCCTGGGCGGTGCCGGCCGTGTTCCGATGGCTTGCCCGCGCCGGCAGCATCGCGCCCGAGGAGATGCTGAGGGTGTTCAACTGCGGCATCGGCATGGCGCTGGTGCTGGCGCCCGCGAACGTCGCGGCCGCGACCACCGTGCTGACCGAGGCCGGCGAGACGGTGCTGCCCCTTGGCCGCATCGAGGCCGCATCGGGCGAGCCATGCGTGCGCCTCAGCGCGATGCCCGCCTTTGCCTGAGCCGCGCGTCCGCACAGCCGTCCTGATCAGCGGCCGGGGCAGCAATTTCGCAGCACTCCACGCCGCCAGCCTGGCCAAGGACTATCCGGCCGAGATCGCGCTGGTGATCTCCAACCGTGCCGATGCCCCGGGGCTCGACCTCGCGCGCACCGCCGGCGTGCCGACCGTTGTGATTGATCACCGAACGTTCGGCGGCGACCGCGAAAGATTCGACGCAGCACTCGATGCACGGCTGACCGAGGCCGGGATCGAGCTTGTGGCGCTGGCCGGCTTCATGCGGCTGCTGACGGCGGGGTTCGTGGAACGCTGGCAGGACCGGCTGGTGAACATCCACCCCAGCCTGCTGCCGGCCTTTCCCGGCCTGGATACGCACGCAAGGGCGCTCGCCGCCGGGGTACGGCTGCATGGCGCGACCGTGCACCTGGTGCGCGCGGCGATGGATTCCGGCCCGATCCTGGTCCAGGCCGCCGTGCCGGTGCGGCCCGACGATACCGAGGCAGCACTGGCCGCCCGCGTGCTGGCCGTGGAGCACGAAATCTATCCCCGGGCGCTGGCGTGGCTCGCGGCCGGCAAGGTCAGCGTTGAAGGCGCGGTGGCGCGGGTGGATGCGCCCGCGGCGGCCGGCCTGCTGGTCAATCCGGCTGGGTGACCTTGCCCGCGTGCATGCCGCACCGCTAGAACGCGTACGTTGAGGGCTCACCCCCACCCTGTCCCTCCCCCGCTGTCGCGGGAGAGGGGACCGTACGGCACTCTCCGTGATCGGTCCCCTCTCCCGCGACAGCGGGGGAGGGACAGGGTGGGGGTGCGACCCGCACAGCGCCCGATGCCTGGGAGTTCCGCATGGCCGACACGCAGCCCGCCGCCGACCTGCCGCCCGTGAAGGTCGAGGACTTCCTGGCCGACCGCGAAGGCTTCGCCGACGGCGTGTGGCGCGCCACCACCTTCGCCATCGCCGGCATCATTGCCCTGCTGATCCTGCTGGCGATCTTCCTGCTGTAAGCGATCCCGCCGCTCAGCCGACGATATCGACGGCGGCGAAGAAGTAGGCGATCTCCTTCGCGGCGTTTTCGGGGCTGTCGCTGCCGTGCACGCTGTTCGCCTCGATGGTCTCGGCGAAATCGGCACGGATGGTGCCCTGCTTCGCCTTTGCCGGGTCGGTGGCGCCCATGATCTCGCGGTTGGCGGCGACCGCGTTGGGGCCTTCCAGCACCTGCACCACCACCGGGCCGGAGATCATGAACGCGACCAGGTCGTTGAAGAACGGCCGCTCGCGGTGCACGGCGTAGAACCCCTCGGCCTCGGCACGCGAAAGCTGGAGGCGGCGCTGCGCGACGATGCGCAGCCCCGCCTCCTCGAACCGCGCATTGATGCGCCCCGTCAGGTTGCGCCGCGTGGCGTCGGGCTTGAGGATGGAAAGCGTGCGTTCGGTGGCCATGAAATCCTGTCCGGGGCTGGTCTTCGTTGAGGCCGGCGGCGTATAGCCGCGCCGCACACCACCGGCAACCCTGGGCCACCTTCCCGCCATGTCGCTGCTGACCATCACCGACATCACGCTGCGCATCGCCGGGCGCGACCTGCTGCGCGGCGCGTCGCTGTCGGTCGAGGGTGGGCGCAAGATCGGCATCGTCGGGCGCAACGGCACGGGCAAGTCCACGCTGTTCCGCGCCATCGCCGGCGAGCTGGCGGTCGATGCCGGCGAGATACGGCTGGCCAGAAGCGCGCGGCTCGGCATCGTCGCGCAGCACGCGCCCGACGGCCCGGAAAGCGTGATCACGACCGTGCTGGCCGCCGACACCGAGCGCGCGCAGCTGCTCGCCGCGCTGGAAACCGCGCCGGCCGAGCGCCAGGCCGACATCTTTGATCGCCTGGCCGCGATCGGCGCCGATGCAGCCGAGGCACGCGCCGCCACCATCTTGGCAGGCCTTGGCTTCACCGAGGCGGAAATCCGTGGCCCGGTGGAGAATCTCTCGGGCGGCTGGCGCATGCGCGTGGCACTGGCCGCCGCGCTGTCGCTGGCGCCCGACCTGCTGCTGCTGGACGAGCCCACCAACCACCTGGACCTCGAAGCCGCGCTGTGGCTGGAAGGGTGGCTGAAGAAGTTTCCCGGCGCGATGCTGCTGATCAGCCACGATCGCGGCCTGCTCGATCGGGTGCCGGATGCCATCGCGCATCTCGACAACGCGAAACTGACGCTGTGGCAGGGCGGCTATTCCGCCTTCGCGCGCCAGCGGGCCGAGCGCGCGGCGCACGCGGCGGCAGCGATGGCGAAGTATCAGCGCGACCGCGCGCACCTGCAGAATTTCGTCGATCGCTTCCGCTACAAGGCCAGCAAGGCGCGCCAGGCGCAAAGCAAGCTGAAGGCGATCGCGCGCATGACCCCGCCCGAAGCCTGGGCCGGCCAGGATGCCGACCAGACGATCGACCTGCCACCGCCGGCCGAACTCGCGCCACCGCTGCTGGCGGCCGAGCGGACCGCCGCCGGCTACGAATCTCGCCGGGTGCTGGACGGCATGGATTTCCGCATCGACCCCGAGGACCGCATCGCGCTGCTGGGCCGTAACGGCAACGGCAAATCGACGCTGGCGAAGCTGCTGGCCGCGAAACTGCCGCCGATGGCCGGCGAGTTGCGCCGGGCGCCGAAACTCGCCGTCGGCTACTTCGCGCAGCACCAGGAGGAGGAACTCGATCCCCAGGCGACGCCGCTGGCGCACATGCGCGCAGCGCTGCCGCTGGCGCTGCCGGAAAAATGCCGCGCACAGCTGGCCCGCTTCGGGCTGGATGCGGCGCGTGCGGACACGCCCGTGAAGTCACTGTCGGGCGGCGAGCGCGCGCGGCTGCTGCTGGCGCTCGCCACGCGCGATGCGCCGCAGCTGCTGATCCTGGACGAGCCGACAAACCACCTGGACATCCCGGCGCGCGAGGCGCTGGTGCGCGCACTCGCCGACTTCCCCGGCGCCGTACTGCTGATCAGCCACGACACCGAACTGGTCGATGCGGTCGCCGAGAGATTCTGGCTGGTGGCGGACGGGCGCGTCACGCCCTTCGACGGCGACCTGGACGAGTATCGCGCCTGGCTGGCCGCGCGGCGCGACGAGACGCCCGGCCGCGCTGTGCAGGCCGCCACGCGCAACGATGACCGCCGCGCGCGGGCCGATGCGCGCGCCGCCACCGCGCCGCTCCGCCGCCGGCTGCGCGATGCCGAGCAGGCCATCGAGAAACTCAGCCGCGAGCGTGCCGCCATCGAGGCGAAACTGGCCGACCAGGCGCTTTATGCCAACGGCAACACCAACGAGATCACGCGGCTCAATACCCGGCTTGCCGCGGTGCTGGCGGAACTGCACGGCAGCGAGGAGGCCTGGCTTGCGGCCAGCGCCGCGCTGGAGGAAGCCGCCTCGGCTTGACCTGCCCCGCAGCTCCCCCGACAACCACGGCGGAGGAGTTCGCATGATCACACGCCGCCTGCTCGCTGCCCTGCCGCTTGCCGTGGCACTGCCGGCCCGGGCGCAGACCTGGCCTTCGCGCGCGATCAGGATCGTGATTGCCTATCCGCCCGGCGGATCGACCGATCTGCTGGGGCGCGCGCTGGCGCAACGGCTTCAGGAAACGATCCCCGGCAGCGCCTTCGTGGTCGAGAACCGGCCCGGCGGCGGCGCCATTCCCGGCACCGACGCCGTCGCCCGCGCGCCCGCCGACGGCTACACCCTGGCGCTGGGCAACAACCAGACGCACGCGAGCAACCAGAGTTTCGCCGTCTCGCCCCTGCCCTACAACGTGATCGACAGTTTCGCCCCTGTCGCGCGGCTTGCCGTGGTGCACCACGCCTTCGTCGTGCCCGCGAACCACCCGGCGCGTACGCTGGCCGACCTTATCGCGCTGGCGAAGGGCGGACGGAAACTTACCTACGCCTCGTCCTCGGTCGGTTCGGCCAGCCACGTGATCGCCGAGAGTTTCTCGCGCCGAAACGGGCTGGAGGCGACGCACGTGCCCTATCGCGGCGGCGGCCCGGCGACGACCGATACAGTGGCGGGCGTGGTCGATTTCTTCGTCTCGACCTGGCCACAGGTGGTGGGCCTGGTGCGCGATGGCCGGCTGCGGGCGCTTTCCATCGGCGCGCCCGCGCGGCTGGCCGAAGCGCCCGATGTGCCCACGGCCGCGGAGGCGGGGCATGCGTACACCGCGGTCGATGCCTGGTTCGGCCTGTTCGCGCCTGCCGGCACGCCTGCACCGATCGTCGCGCAGCTCGGCAGCGCGCTCACCGCCATCGTTGCCGAACCGGCGATGGCTTCGCGCCTGGGCGAGCTGGGCTTCCGCCCCGCGCCGCAGGGGCCCGAAGCCTTTGCTGCGTTCCAGAAGGCCGAGGTTGCGCGCTGGGCCGAGCTGGCGCGCGAGACGGGCATCCGGATGGAATAACCGGGGCATCACCCCCACCCTGTCCCTCCCCCGCTTGCGCTACCTGATTCACGCATCGCGAAAACCCAATTAGAATCAACATGTTATCTTGTTCTTTTCGTTTCGATTGGGGAGTGAATACCTGGGCGTCAATGT
>Ga0224723_1001274_pt1 | contig 15500 bp, 11 predicted proteins | sample Balambano_FR2_Me_FD_161647 | JGI IMG/M metagenome (GOLD analysis project Ga0224723, IMG submission 161647) | Freshwater sediment microbial communities from Lake Towuti, South Sulawesi, Indonesia - Balambano_FR2_MetaG | ecosystem: Environmental > Aquatic > Freshwater > Lake > Sediment | place...
CGATCGATTTGGACATCGACTTCAACGGCACAGCGCGCGGCATGGAGATCGACCTGTGACTTGTACCTATGCCTGCACGCCATGCCATGCGCGGCGCAGTGCTGCGAGCGGCTTCGCGCCGCTCGCGGGTGTCCCGCCCATTCGCCAGCGCCTTGCGGCGTGCGGTTGGTCGGGCGGGACACCCTACCCAGTCCAGCGGACGGGTAGCGAGTTTAATCAACTCGCTCCTCAGACGCCGGAGGTGCTTGGTGCGCCGCGCGTCTGCGCGCGCCGCCAGCGCCGGGGTGCGCGTGCGCCCCCGACGCTGAAGGGCATGGCGCGTCACGGTTGCCCGTGTCATGCGCCACCACGAACGAACCGCTTACCCAATATTTCGTCCGATGTGCAGTGCAAAAGTGAGGAAACGTGAAAACCAACCACATTGAATATCCGGAACGCCTGTCGGTGCAGATCACGACGGCGATGGACGACCGCCTGGAACAGGTGGCGCGCGGGCGTGACGAACCGAAAGCCGAGGTGGTGCGCGCTGCGCTCCGTGCCTACCTGGATGAACAGGAGGACATCATCGGCAGCCGCAAGCATTTCACCAAAGCCTTCGGGCGACGCATCGACCAGGTGGAACGGCTGCTGATGGTGCTGCTCTCACTCGACCTGGACATCAAGCACATGTTGGTCGAGCGGCTGACAAAGCAGGAGATCGCCATCGATACGCTGCTCGACAAGGCAATCGAGAGCGGCGTGAACGCGCACGAGATGATCAGCGAGCTGGTTGAAATGTTCGCGGCTCAGAAAACCAAACCGCCAGCGTAAGCGGCTGGCGGAGCGGGCTGACCTGATGTCTCTAAGTGACTGGACACCACGAGGATACATCAGGTTCGCCCGGTTGCGCAACAACGCACTTTCGTACCCGGTGTGACCTATATAAAGAAAGTACGATGAATTCCTCGACACAGCCGCCCATCGTTCGGGCGGCACACAGCGAAACGACAGCCGTCGCAGCGCTGGCATACGCCACGCTCGGCATGAGCGTCATACCGCTCGACGGCAAGCGCCCGGCGCTGAAATCGTGGACGCGCTATCAGCAGGAAAGGGCGGACGAAGCGACGATCCGTTCGTGGACATTCGGCAACATCGGCATCGTGTGCGGCGCAGTGTCCGGCAATCTGGTCGTCCTTGACCTGGACGGCGCAGCGGGCTATGCCGCGTTCGCAGCGACCTTCCCGGCGCTGGCGCAGACCTACACCGTCGCCAGCGGCGGGGGCGTCGGGCGGCATGTTTATTTCTATGCCGACCGCCTTCCAGCGAGTGTCAAGGCGATGAACACGCCGCTCGGTCATCTGGAACTGTGCGCGAACGGACGGCAGGTCGTCGCGCCGCCGAGCATCCATCCTATGACCGGGTATCTGTACCGCGTCGAGCGGCCGCTCGACATCCTGCGCGTGCCGCACCTGGACGACCTCGCCGCATGGATCGAGGTGTTCAAGCCGCGTCGGACGGCTGAAGCCTGGACGCCACCGAAAGTCAGCACACCGCCCGGTCAGGCGGTCGTCAACCGCCGCGTCATCGAGGCGATCGGGCGTGAACTGCACGGACGCGGGTTCAAAGCACACGGCGAATGGCTGCATGGGCGCTGCATCAACCCGGAGCGGCACAAGCACGGCGACCGCAACCCGTCGTTCGGGTTCAACACCACGAGCGGTTACGGTCACTGTTACGTATGCGGGACGATGCTGGCGAAAGACATTTGCGCTCGGCTGAACATCGACCCGAACGATCTCGGTGGGCCGGCCGAGAAGCCGGAATCGCCGTCGCTTGTCAGGGTCAGTTCGTCCCCTGTAAACAATGCGTCAGTGACCAGCGCGCCGACCACCACGCCATTAGGTGGCGAACCGCCGGGCAGGGGATCGCACTCCTCATCAATCGCCGCGCTCCCCGACTGGCTGGCGCGGTACATGGCGTGGGCGGGCGCGACGGGCAACCAGACTCCGCTGGCGTTCCATCAGGCAGCGGGGCTGTGGCTGCTGGCGACCGCCGTCGGGCGACGGCTGTACGGCGAAGCCCCCTGGGGCGTGCGGATTTACCCGAACCTCTATCTGATGCTGGTCGCTGGCACGACCTTCTATCGCAAATCGACCGCCTATAAACTGGCTGAAAGCGTCGCTCGCGCCGCCATCCCGCACATGCTCATGCCGACACCAGGTTCGCCGGAACGTTTTCAGGAGGCGCTCGCTGGTCGGATGCCGACCAATTTCGACAAACTGCCGAAGGCGCAGCAGGAACGCCTGACGCGCGGGCAGCCGTTCGCGGCGCAGCGCGGTCTGCTCAAGGACGAGGTGTCGGGACTATTCGGGGCGATCAACAAGCGTGACTACATGGTCGGGATGAAAGACCTGCTGATGGAGCTGTATGACTGTCCCGATTATTTCGACAAGGACACGCAGACCGGGCTGAACGTGGTCGAGAATGCCGCGTTAAGCATTCTGGGCGTGACCACGCCCGCCAGCCTGGGCGGGGCGATCAGCGCCGGCGACTGGGACAACGGCTTACTCGTCCGTTTCGCGCTGCTCATGCCTGAACCGGATTATGCCGAGCGTCCGGCTTCACCGATTTACCAGCCCGCGCCAGACGATCTGATTGACGATCTGCGTCAGCTTCACGAGCGGCTGCCCGCGCCGGAGATGACCGAGATGGGCATGAGCGCGCCAGGAGCATTACGACTCAACGTCGAGTGCTGGCACGAGGTGCAGAATTTCGGCGACAAACTGCGCCGCCTGTGCGACCCGCGCCGCGAGGTCGAACTCGATGAGCGGCTGAAGGGGGTGTACGGACGGATGCACGTTCAGGCGTTCAAGCTGGCGTCGCTGTTCGGCGCGCTCGACTGGCTGCGCACGGACGCGGAAGCCCCGACGGTGACAGTTGCCCACTGGCAGGCAGCGCGGGCGATCGCCGATGAGTGGCGAACCAGCGCGCACCGCCTGCTGGAGCAGCTCGACCGCAGCGGCGAAGCGGTGGTCGAACGCCGCCAACAGGATCGCGTCCTGATCATCATTCGGGAAGCAGGTGCAGCCGTCATCCCCAGTGATGATTTCTACGCAGCCCACATCCCGGATGCGCAATGGGAGTTGTGGACACCCGCAGAACGATATGGAAGCGTCATTGACTGGGAACGGATACGACGGGAAGCTTTAGAACCACTTATTCACGGTGAAATCGCGCGATGGCTTCCGTTTGACTTCAATGCCCGCAGAGTGGACGGGAGCTATCCGCTCAGTACAACTTTTGTCGAGCGACAACCATCCGAACACATCGTTTTGGAAGGAACATACTCAACTCGACCTGAGCTGGCAGATTTGATTCAGGTCAAAGTCCTGATCGATGTAGCAGTCCATGTTCGCCATCAACGGCTCGCACGGCGCGAAGATCCGGCGTTTCTGACAGACTGGCACACATGCTGGGACGAGGTGGAAGCGTTTTACTTCAGCGAAGTTCGCCCCAGATCAGGTTTCGATGTGGTGGTACCGATTTGATGCTGAAGGTCAATGGCACGTGACAAAGGTTAAATCGGCAGTTTGATGACGCCCTGCTCCAGCCCACCCGTGATCAGCCGCGTCCACGCATCGGGATCCAGATCGACACTGAGCAGGTCGATCCCGCCTACCGAATGGCACTTGCGGACGAGCATCGCGCGCTGCCCGGCTTCGTACAGGTACGCCGACCACGTATCGAACACCGGGACATTGACGAGCTGCATGACGTGGTGTTTCAGCTTGGCGGTCGCCTGCGCGTCGCTGTTGCGGAAGATGAATGTCGTCGATTTGCCGCCGTAGTTCGGCGTAATCGCTAGGTGTATAGTCCCAGAATATACTGGTACAAAGTTGAGCAATGAGGAACGGAAACGGTTACGGGACAGGTATTACACGGCAGCGCCCGCACGACAGAGGCAGTCCGTCGAGCAATACAAAACAGTCAAGCGAGCGTAAGGACGTTGGCAAAACAGTATGGCATTAACCCCAAAACCGTCTCGAAGTGGAAAAAGCGGGTCGATGTACAGGATGCGCTAATGGGACCGAAACAAGCACACTCGACAGTGCTGACGGTCGAAGAAGAAGCGCTTATCGTCACCTTTCGCCGTCATACGCTCCTGCCTCTGGATGACTGTCTGTACGCGCTCCAAGACACCCTCCCACATCTGACGCGCTCGTTGCTGCACCGCTGCTTGCAACGTCACGGCATCAGCCGCTTGCCCGACCTGCAAGGGGATAAGCCGAAGAAGAAACAATTCAAGCAGTACCCCATTGGGTTCTTCCACATCGACATCGCCCAGATGACGACTGCACCGGGCAAAAGCTATCTGTTCGTCGCTATCGACCGCACATCGAAACTGGTCTTCGCACGGCTTCTTCCACGGGCTACCCGCGCCAATGCGTGCGGATTTCTTAAGGCGCTCCTTGCACACGTCCCTTACCACATCCACACCGTGTTGACCGACAACGGTATCCAGTTCACGAACTTACCTCATCAAACCCGTGCCTTCACGCATCTGTTCGACCACATCTGTAAAGCGCATGGTATCGAGCATCGCCTGACCAATCCGAATCATTCCTGGACGAATGGACAGGTCGAGCGCATGAACCGCACACTCAAAGAAGCAACCGTTCATCGCTACTTCTACGCCACCGTTGAAGAACTGGAAGCCCATCTTCAGAATTTTCTGGCTGCTTACAATTTTGCCAAACGGCTCAAAACATTGAAGGGGCTGACACCCTTCGGTTTATCTGTCGCGCTTGGCAAACTGAGCCTCATCGCTTCACATCTGAACCGTTCCATCTCAACTTGGGACTGTACACCTAGCTGCTGAATGGAGCACTTTACCTTGCAGCGCGGTCAACGCGCATAGGGTTATCCAGTGCGATTATCACGGGTTCCAAGTCAGCAGGTCCGGGCGCTGTGTACCGCACACCCTCAAACGGTGCTGGACCGGGTCCGCCGGGGTTGTAAAATGCGCTATAGCCACCTTCCAATGACGGAATTTCCAGGAATGTAATGTTGCGTGCAGCTTCTTCGTCACCAACAAGTATGATGTCGATGTAGTTATCACGGTCTTCCGTGTAGCAGTCATCGTAGTAAATACCCTCTTCTGGGTTTTCTACATGCCCCAAATCGGATAAGCCAACGACGCGCAAAGTGCCACCTGCCACTTCATAATCCACGCCGACTCTTTCAAGCAGAACCGTTTCGCCATCAGCACCATTGACATGTATGCGGAAGAAGCGCTCATACATATCAGGGCGTACACCTGTCACACCATCAGGTGAAAAACCACCAGTCGTCAGAATACGGAGACGGAAATCGCCTCCACCGTAGAGCGCAAATTCATCATTTGGAAACCCAATGAGATTTTCTGCAATATGAACACCACCTTCGCCAAGAGCTTCATCTCCGACAAAGTTGAGCTTGGCACCCACCAAACGCGGACCCGAATCGTAAGGGGTAGCATCCGTTTCCCAACTCAAGCCCACCGCGTTAAATTCCTCTCCACCCGGACCGATGAGCAGAAGCGGGGTATCATCTTCTACAATATCAAGCCGAACAGGGAAAATTGCATCGTCCTCGCTGCTCAGACCACGATTGCCAAAATCGCCGAAGACGACGACAACGGTGCGTTCATTTAGCTCCCAATTGGGCCATATCCCGGCACTATTGGGGAAAACGATGTCGCCTGTATTCAACGTGAACTGGAAATCTGTCAGGTCAACCGTTTCGGTGGCAACGGGCCAGCTAAAGACAATTGGTAAACCGTCATCGTAGTCAGACTCACCTTTAAAGAGCAATGCAACTTGAGATGTTGGGGCTGCACTTGTGCGAGCACCCGCAGATGGTTCTTCACCGCTGGTGCAGGTCACTGATCCATACCAACTACCACCCGCTTCGCGCACGGTATCTTCGTTGATTTCAGGCAAACCAATGATGTTATCAAAGCCCAACCCGGCAGAAAGAATCACAGGTTCATCGCTCCAATAATCCGCCGCGACTAATTCACCATTATGGAATTGCGCGAGTGGGCTTAGACCTGGTTGCCGTTGTTGCCCACTGACAGGCACAATCCCTACTAATAGCAGCGTGATGGGGAGTGCTACCCACCGGCGCAGGTAAAACGGGAGTTTCTCATTGCTGCTTACGATATTCGCCTGTGCAAAGGCTGCTTGAGTCATCATCAGCAGCAAAAGTACACTCATCCCAACAAAGACCAGCATCGGCAGTAGAAAACCATGCAAAACCGACTCTAGTGTATTCAGTACGACCACCACAATAGCGGTAAGTCCTAAAATGTAAGGCTGATACACTTTGACCAGACCCAGCAGAACAAGAACTGCCGCAATGAGACCAACGATATTGCCAGCGATACGTAGTGGCTCGACCATATCAACCACGATGTGGACGCCAATATCAAGTAAATTCCACACAATGAGCAGGATGGGCAACCACTGAATTTTGCGACGTGTGTTTTCTGTTTGCATAGTTACTCCTATTTATTTTGTAGTTTTGTCCCCACTGCGCTTGATAAGATGGGGTATTATGGAAAGTACCAACCGTTATGAGGCTGCAACCGCTTCCTTGTCCGACAGCACGTTCGACCACCCACGTACCTTAAACGCAAGAATAATCTGCATCGTACCTGCTATGAGCAGGTACAACGAGGTAATCACCACCAGCACCTCGATGCCTGTGATGGGGCGGCGCAGCAGGATCACCCCGAAAAACAGTGAGAGCAGACCGCCTAAAGCAAGCAACCATTCATTATCGATCTCCTTACGGAGCTGCCAAGCGTTGACCATTTCAATAATCCCACCCACAATCGCTTTGAACGCAACGATGTAGATGATGACGATGTAGGTCATGACGCCAAACCACAAAGGATTGGCAAGCGCAGCCAAACCAGCGATCACACTCACAATTCCGAACAGCAGCAGCAGAAACCACTGACCTTCGCGTGTCATAATCGAGCCAACGACGGTTGAAATGCCTTCAATGAGCGCATAAATTGCAAATAGGATGACAAAACTGAATAAGCCCGTTGCCAGCGTGAGACCCGGCGCAAGGAGAAGCAGCAATGCGAACAGGATGGCGGCGATGCCGCGCAGGAGTAATGTCCACCAACTTTGCTTGAGAATACCTGCCATTTGTATTGACCTTTCATCATTCTAATCAGGCAAATTGCGTATCCCCTGCCACCAAATCACGACTTAGGGCAAGGGGATAACGATTGTCAACCCGTCTTCTCCAGCAAGAATCTTACCTTGATACGGCTCGCGGATTGGCGATCAACGGTAAGTCCGGTACGCTGGGTGGTTTCTTTACAGATATCTTGTCGGGTTGGTTCATGGGAATGTCTCACCCCTAAATCACTCAGATTGAAGATCGGCACGTGCTGGCTTTCTAAGGATCAGGATGCCCCAGATGAAGAAGCCCAGTTCGACGATGGTCGAAACGATGGTGATGGCATCCGGATTCCCGGTCATGAACGCTGGGATGCGCGTCAGGAAGAGCAGCCAGAAAACGACAAGCACAGCACGGATGTAGTTGGTTTTGTTCATCATGGTGCGTCTACCTCAACAATTCTGTGATGATGATTTCATCTGAGTTGACCGGCAGTTTCGCCATCGTGCCGTCATTCGCCATCCGCACTTCACCAGGGAAGACGGCGCGTGCATCCCGCAAGAACGGGTTGATTAGCAAATCGGGTACCGGAGGCAGAACGTGCGTGATGAGTAATGTCCTCACCCCGGCTTCTCTGGCAACGCGTGCCGCATCTTCGGGTCTGATATGCGATTCCTGAATGTCCTCCGTAACAGAGGAGAGATTGTTGTCGGTATCTTGCCCCGCGTTAGATAGCATTTGTGACATCGTATGATTCAAGGAGTCACTGACCATCAAATCAGCACCCATCGCGTGTTGAATGAGACTATCGGAGTAGATCGTATCGCCTGTAATCAGCACGCTTCTATCTTTGTAATTCACGCGGTAGCCAACCGCCGGCCTCACCGGGGGATGGTCCACATTGAAGGCAATCACCTCTACATCACCCGCTGTATAGACCACCTCACTGGACATGAGATCGTCGCCGAGATCGAAGGTATACGCCACGCCCCCGAATCCTGAAGGCGGCGCAACATCTTCACCATGATGGGCAATGCGATAACCTCTGTCGAATTGATTTGCAGCGACATAGCCCGCCACGACTTCTTCTACTCCCGGCGGACCGTAGATTTGCAAGGGTTCTAGAGCACCAGCAGTTGTCCAGTGTTGCAGCATCAACTCACCCAGATCGCTAATGTGGTCTGAGTGGAAATGGGTCAAGAACAGCGCGTTGATTGCACTGATATTCAACCCGGTGAGTCCAAGTTGGCGTGTACTGCCGGGACCCGTATCAAAAACTAAAAACTGGTCGCCGATGACTACCACCGTCTGCGGGCCGACTCGTTCGGGATCGGGTAATGGCGCACCTGTTCCGGTTGTGATGACATGTATGGCGTCATCTGCAAAATAACTGGGCGTGCGCGCGTTTGCCACTGCAATATTGATGACTGTTTCAATGGCGAAATCCGGTAAGTTGTTGAGAAAATGTGTCGCCCCCGCAACGAGCAGACCGCTCAGACCCAATGCGGCGCCGATCAGCAGGTCACGGCGAGTAATTCCCCTAGCGCGGGGTTGTTCGCCAGGATTTTCTTGCGGTTGTTGTGCATCATTCTGTTGTTTTATATCAGCCATTATTGCTTCCTCTCGGCTCAATGTCGTTATGATGATGCGAGGATGAATGTGTTAGCTGCGTTCCGCCAGCATCCGCAGCAATGTCTGCGCGGTATCGCCGGAAGAATTCTGGTTTTGCCCCGTGACGATGTTGCCATCAACGGCGACATACGTCGCAAAGAAGTCTCTGAAAGCGGTGTTGCTCACGAAGTTGGCGTTCAGGCGGCGCAATTCGGTTTCGGGATGCTGGGGCGTGACGCCGATGCCGAGTTCGTCCACCTGCTTATCCGTAACACCGGTCATCGTGCGACCTTCGACGAGCGGACTGCCATCAACGTCTGTCGCCATCAGGAAACCCAGCGCACCATGACAGACCGACCCCAACAAAATTCCTTGGGCATGGGCTTGTGAGATTTTTTCGCCCAATTCGGGGCTGAAGCCGAGGTCGTAAGCCGCGCCCCAGCCGCCAGCCATGAAGATGATGTCGTATTCGAGAAAATCGACATCCTCGATGCGAAGCGAATTGGTGATCTTGTTCTGCGCGTCTTCGTCATCCAGATAGCGGTAATCGGCGGGTGTGGCGAGCGGCCAGCGCAAACTGACCGGTTCAAACGGAACCACGCCGCCTTCGATACTGGCAATATCGACGGTCATACCGGCATCGATAAACTCGTAGTAGGGGATGGTCAATTCTGAGCCATACACCCCCGTTGCAACGCCGTCTGCTGGGTCGCCCAATGTATCGTGGTTGGTGGCGATGACGAGCGCGCGTCTGCCCTCAAGGTTGTATTCCACCCGATCATAGTGCGGATGTAACCCAATCAGGTTCAGAATCTGTGGCAGGAATGCTGCGATAAACGCAATGACCCCTACCAGTACGAGTCCTGCAATGAGGATCTTCCTTATCATGATTCACCTTTCACATTCATTTCGGTGTGCGGCAGCACTATCGGGGCAAGCGGCGCGATAAACGTCACAAGACATATCCCCTGTTTTTCGGACTATGCAGTCGAACCTGCCCCCAAGAGGCGTTACTTAACATCGATTTTAGGAAACACTTGTTTCCTATATCCGAGATGCTATACTTTTGGAGGATTCTTTGTCAAGGAATTTTGACGAAGCGAAACAGAGGGTGGCAAAATGTACCACATCAAAGACGATCAGCGGTCTATCCGCTCCAGTGAGATGGTTTATGAAGGTCTGGTGAAGTTGTTGCGTGAAAAAGAGTTTGCTTCCATAACGGTCACCGATTTGACCAATGCTGCTAATGTTGGACGCACCACCTTCTATCGTAATTTCGACGACATTGAGGACGTGCTGTGGATGCGCTGTGATCAGGTCGTCAGCGGATTAATTGAGTATTTGCGCGAGTACCGCAAAATACATCAGGATGAACCGCGTGCGGCGATCCTCAAACCCGTTCTGCGTTATTTCTACTTGCATTCCGAGCTGATCGAGCTGCTGATGAAAGCCAAACGCATCCACATCTTTGAGGAGGCAATGCTCAGCCGGTTTAAGCCGTTCAAAGCCGTCATTGGTGCATTCTATGGTCTGGAAGGAGAGTATACAGACTATGTAGTGGCGGTGCGTATCGGTGGCATCACCAACATCCTCACCCACTGGATCGAAACAGGTAAGAAGCAGCCACCGGACGAATTGGCAGAGCGATTAAGTGTCATCGTCAGCAACATAGGTGCGCTTGAACAACTGTTATAGTTTTACGTTGGGTAAAGCGGCACTCCATTACGCCTCCGGCGGCGTGGATTCATCCAACAATTCCTGCACGACAGTATCTGACACGACGGTATCTAAATCCAGCTCTTTATCACGTTCAAGGGCGGCTGCTCGTTTATCAGGGGAGAGTGCCGCTTCTAACACGACGGTATCTAAATCAAGTGGCATGTCGCTTTCGAGGTCGGCTGCTCGTTCATCAGGGGAAAGTGTCACTTCCAGCGACGGGACGACTTCTGCCAGTGCATCGCGTACATCGTTGTCATCTTTGGGGGGATGATGTTGGGCGAAATCGGTAGAGTGTGCGGCACTTTCAACTTGCCCCTGCCCGCCGGAATACTCAGCAAACTCCGCCAGCAATTCTTCCACGACGGTATTTAAGTCAAGTGATTTACCACGTTCGAGGGCGGTTTGGAATTCATCAGGGGTGAGGGCGGATTCGAGTTGGGGCAGGAGTTCAGCCAGTGCTTGGCGTACATCATTACTTTTGGCAGGATGGGATTGCGCGAGACCTGCATAATGCGCGGCACGTTCCAAATGTCCTTGAATGAAAAAATGCTTGGCTAAACCAACGATGCTCGCAAGAATAGTTCTAATCGCTTGTATATCATAAGCAATGACCAAACTTTGCTGGAAGAGGTCGGTGGCGCGGGCAACCTCCCCTTGAGACCGTGCAATAGCCCCAAGCTCATTGAGACACTCTGCGATACCTGCTTGGTCGCCCAATTGTTGAAAGATCACTATGCTTTGCTGGAAGAGGTCGGTGGCGCGGGCAACCTCCCCTTGAGACCGTGCACTAACCCCAAGGTTGATGAGAGAAACCGCGATGCCTGCTTGGTCACCCAATTGTTGGCGGATTGCCAGACTTTGCTGGTAGAGGTCGGTGGCACGGGCATACTCCCATTGATTCGCTGCAACAACCCCGAGGTTGTTGACAAGACTTGCAATGCTAGGTTGATTACCCAATTGTTGAAAGATTACTAGGCTTTGCTGGAAGAGGTCGGTGGCGCGGACATACTCCCCTTGGTTCGCTGCAGCAATCCCGAGGTTGCAGAGAGAAACCGCGATGCCTGCTTGGTCACCCAATTGTTGGCGGATTGCCAGACTTTGCTGGTGGCGGTCGATGGCGCGGACATACTCCCCTTGACTCACTGCAATAATCCCGAGGTTGCTGAGAGAAGATGCGATGCCGAGTTGGTCACCCAATTGTTGAAAGATTACTAGGCTTTGCTGGTAGAGGTCGGTGGCACGGGCATACTCCCCTTGATCCATTGCAATATTCCCGAGGTTGCTGAGAGACGTTGCCAATCCCTTTCGATCATCAAGCGATGCCGCCAGTTCTTGCGCTTGTAAGGCATAGCCTTGACTTGCACTGAGGTTGTTCTGTCTTTCAGCACTATCCGCCAGCCAGTTCCAGAGGGTAATACAGCGTGCATCATTTTTAGGCAAGCGTTCTAGCGTCTGATGTAGGTGGGCTTCGGCGATGGGATATGTCCCTGCAATCTCGATCATGTTCCTGGCAACGGGCAGCAAGTACTGGCAGGTTTTATCCAGGTCGCCCGCCGCTTGCCAGTGTGCGAACAGCGCTTCATTGTAGGCATCATCGTCAGGATAAACGGTTTCAATCGTTGTGGCCGCGGTGCGATGTATAGTGGGTACGGTCTCGCGGGGTATATCAGCAGTGATGGCTTCGCGTAATTTATCATGGGCAAAGCGCCATCTATTATCTTGAATGCTAACCACACCGTATTCGGATGCGTTGGTCAGCCATGCCTGGACGGTTGCCTCATCATGGATATGTGCCAACAGCTTTACATCAATCTCGCGCCCACATATGGCGGCAAGAGTTTGTATATCGACATATTGAGCATCGACTTTGCTGAGGCGACGGCGGGTAATGGCTTGCATCCCTCCGGTGAATACGCTTCCGGGCAATTCGCCCTGTCCGATACGCTGCAAATCACCGCTTGCTTCTGCCAATGCACGCACAGTCTCTACCAGAAAGAAGAGATTGCCTTCGCTTTGGCTGTAGAGTAACTGAACAACTTTTTCATTCCTGCCCACATCGCCCAACATCGCGCTGCTGAGTTGGATCGCCGCATCGGTATCAAGGCGTTCCAGCTTGATGTGTGTCATCCCTGTGAGTTTTTGCGGCAAATCCGGCGCTTCATCATCGCGGTAAGTGGCGACAACCATCAGTTTCGGCAATTGCTCCGAGATTTTGACCATTTGTTGCAGCACCGCCAAACTTTCGCCTGTCCATTGCAAATCTTCGAGTAAAAGAACGACAGGCCGCGCAACGTTGCGGAATAGGTCAACAATATTGAGTATCATGCGGTCCTGATGGGCTTTGTCTGTCAGTTCGGGCGCGTTGGCAATGTCGCGCTGCAGCAGCTCATCTATATCAGGCACAATATCTTTCAAAATCCCTGCTTGTAAATCGGTGACTTCGAGCATCAGCAGCAAACGCCGCACAATGTTTCGCCACAGTTGGAAGGGCAAACCACCCCCTTCAACACCCTGTCCACGGAGTACGTCCGCACCAGAAACCAGCGCACGCACTCGCAGTTCGTCCAGCAGGCGCGACTTGCCAACACCCGATTCACCACCAATCAGAAATAAGGCATTTTTTGTATCAATTGTCCCTAGTGCATCCGTGAGTTGTTTAAGCTCTGCATCACGCCCTACAAACTTACTGGCTTGTAAGAAGCTTTCCCGAATGGCGCGATCTTCCGCCGGAGCTGCCACCCCAATCACATCGTAAAATGCTATCAGCGCATCATACGCTGTGGCGAAACGGTTGGCAGGGTCTTTTTCGAGAATTTTTTTCAGCCAGGGTACAAATTCAACCGGAATGGGCGTCATAGGAGGCACGACCGTCATAATCTTTATGACACATTCAGGAACGGACTCAGCAGCAAAGGGGTGATGCCCGACCATGATCTCATAAATCATCACACCAACCGCAAAGAGATCGGAGCCAACTGAGGCACTTTCGCCCCGGAGCAATTCGGGAGCCATGTAACTGATCGTACCTGCAAGCGTATCGGCTTGCGAGGATTGCCCCTTATCCAGTTTGGCTATTCCAAAGTCCATGACTTTGATCTGTTCATCTGTTGTCACAAAGACGTTGGCTGGCTTGAGATCACGATGCACGATGCCGCGTCGATGCAGATAATGGAGTGCCTGCAACATTTGTCCAGTTAACTTGATGCGTCGTCTCAACGTGAGCTTTGTGGCATAAGTCTTAACATCCTGCCCACCTTCGAGCAGGGTCATGGTAAAAAAGGGATGTCTGTTCTCATCGAAACTAAAGTCCAACACACTCAGGATGTGTGGATGGCGCAGGGTTGCCAACAGGCTGAATTCATGGGCAAGGCTCAAACGCAACTTATCCGTGTCATCAGGTCCAGCTTTGGACGCGAAGCCAAGCTTTGTTTCTGGCAGGAGCACCTGTTTGAGCGCGACATCGGTTTTCTCAAGACGGTCATAAGCCCGCCACACGGTACCCATGCCCCCCTTTCCCAGTTTGTCGAGCAGAACATAGCGATTTGTGATTTGTTTCCCTTGACCCATGCTGTGCTCCAAATACTGATTGACAACTCATCATGCGCCGCCCGTAAACACACCAGGCGCTTCGCAGCAAATTGGCACAAAACACATGCCCCGTTTTCGTGCTGTCTGGCTCAATCCACTACGTAGAAGTGTGCCTTAAAACACATTTTAGGAAGCAAATGTTTCCTATATCCGGGATGCTATATTTTCGGGAGATTCTTTGTCAAGCCGTTCTGACGAAGCGAAACAGAGGGCGGCAAAATGTACCACATCAAAGATGACCAGCGATCTATCCGTTCCAGTGAGATGATTTATGAGGGGCTGGTGAAGTTGATCCACGAAAAAGACTTTGCTGCCATCCACGTCACCGATTTGATCGCTGCCGCCAATGTTGGACGCACCACCTTCTATCGTAATTTTGCCGACATTGAGGATGTGTTGTGGATGCGCTGTGATCAGGTCGTGAGCGGATTAGTCGAGTATCTGCGCGAGTATCGCCAACAGCAGCACGCTGAATCGCGTGCATCGATCCTCAAACCCGTTCTGCGTTATTTCTACTTGCATTCTGAACTGATCGAGCTGTTGATGAAAGCGAAACGCACTCACATCTTTGAGGAGGCGATGCTCACTCGGTTTAAGCCGTTCAAAGCCGCAATTGGCGCATTCTATGGTCTGGAAGGAGATTATGTGGACTATGTAGTGGCGCTTCGTATCGGTGGCATCAGCAACATCCTCACCCACTGGATCGAAACAGGTAAGAAGCAGGCAGCGGACGAATTGGCAGAGCGATTAAGTGTCATCGTCAGCAACATAGGTGCGCTTGAACAACTGTTATATCGGACTGGATGCAATCCACGTCTGGCGCGGCGATGCGAACACGGTCATCGCCCCGCCGCCACTCGTGACCAGCACGCCGACACCATCCCCGCAGCAGCACTTTACGCCTTGCCTGTGCCACGGTGATCGCCGCCGCCAGACCGTTTGGTCCCGACCCGACGATCACTGCATCATATTCGCTCATCGGATCAGCGGGGTGTGCGCCTGACGATTTTACGGAGCGGCTTTGTCACCGTATAAATCAGGGTGTGTATCTGCGCATTATGACGCAGATTGCCGACCTGCGACCACTGTACGCGCGGATCGACGCACTGTTTGGTCATCGTTACGGCTTCGCGCACGTGATAATGTGCCGCCAGCGCGGTCAGCACGTGATGCCAGATTCGTTCCTGAATTTTCGCCCCGATCACGCGAAAGGCGATCTCATACATCGGATCGTTCGCACGCGCGAGCGACTGCACCTGCGCGACGGTCACGCCCTCTCGCTCGAACGCGCTGAATGTGACCCATCCCGCTTCGGGGTGTCCTTGTGGGGTCATCAGCGTGAACGACTCGTCATCGGAAAACATCACACGCACGCCCGTCGAAACCATGCCGCCGGGGGTCATCGCATTGATCAGCACGACTTC
>Ga0224723_1001275_pt1 | contig 15496 bp, 13 predicted proteins | sample Balambano_FR2_Me_FD_161647 | JGI IMG/M metagenome (GOLD analysis project Ga0224723, IMG submission 161647) | Freshwater sediment microbial communities from Lake Towuti, South Sulawesi, Indonesia - Balambano_FR2_MetaG | ecosystem: Environmental > Aquatic > Freshwater > Lake > Sediment | place...
TCGTCGCCAGTCGTTATTGTCGCTGTTCAAGCGAGATTAGGATACAGCATGGCAAAAATCTACTTTTTCAACGGCGGCTCTCACGGTCACGTCTACCCAACACTCGGCTTGGTCGCTGAACTCGTCCGGCGCGGCGACGAAATCATCTACTACTGCACCGACGACTTTAAACCCGTCATCGAGCGCACGGGGGCAGTTTTTCGGGCTTACCCCGTCGAAGCACCCGACGAACCGATTGAAAGCCTGCCGCAGTTTGCGACCTACTTTTTGCGCCACAGCGCCAAGCTGCTGCCCCATCTGATCGAAACTGCCCGCATGGAACAACCTGATTATATCATCTTCGATATGTTCCGGCTGTGGGGCTTGCAGTTAGGACAGTACCTCAACATCCCCGCTGTGTGCTGCTGCCCCAGTTTTGGCGGCGGAATGCAGGTGATGCAGCGCGTTGCGCCCGAAGTTTTTTCACAGGATGTGCCAGCCCCCACCGAAGCCGATCCGTATGTCGAGGAATACGCTCGCATTGCAGCAATCCTGAAAGCGCAGTATGGCGTGGACAGCCCGGCGATTATGGAAATCGAGTCTGTCCCCTGCGATCTGACAATCTGCTTCATAATCCCGTCGCTTCAGCCCGCAATAGAACTGGTAGAAGACCGCTATCGCCTCGTCGGCGCGACGATCACACCGCGCCCGGATGACGGCAGTTTTCCTATTGAACGTCTACAGCAAAAGCGTGTTGTGTTCATCTCGCTAGGTACAGTGTTCAACGAGCAGCCCGAATTCTACAAACGCTGCATTGAGGCGTTTAGGGGAACAAATTACACTGTCGTGATGGCAGTGGGCACGCAGACGATGGTGGATACGCTGGGCGAAATGCCCCCTAACTTTATCGTCCGCCCGTTTGTGCCGCAGCTTGAAGTCTTGCAGCACACCGATGTATTTATCACGCACGGCGGCATGGGCAGCATTCAGGAAGCGTTGTATTACGATGTGCCGATGCTGATTTATCCGCAAATGATCGAACAGGTGATAAACGCGCAGCAGGTCGAACGGCTGGGAGCGGGGGTTCGGCTGGTTACACCATCCTATACAGAGTTTGAGCCTGGCCTTATTGAGACTGAACCACTGCGCGAAGCGGTCGAGCAGGTGATGAACACCCCTGAATACAAACGCAGCGCCGAACGTCTGGGGCAGGAACTCCGCCAGTGTTCGCCAGCCGATGCGGCGGATGTGGTGCAGGCATTTGTGCGCGAAAAAGCAGCAATCACAGGAGATTAGCCGCTGACTCCAGATTGTGCAGCCGTCGCGCAAGCGTTTCGTTTTTGATGTGAGCCGCTTAAATTTCAGGAGTTGATTGCATATGGATTTAATCATCGCTCGTGTTTTGCATATTGTCGCTGGCGCGCTGTGGGTAGGAGCAGGCACCACGGCGCTGTTCATGATTAGTCCTTATTTTCGCAAATTGCGGGCAGAAGGAACCTTTAGCCAGCAATACTTCTTCGCCGCTAGTGCCTGGGGATGGTACATGGGTATCCTGGCAATTGTGAATGTCGTAGCAGGGCTTTATCTGTACTATCGCCTTTCAAATGGGTTCCAGAACAACTGGATGAGTCAGAGCGGGATGATTTCGCTAACGGTTGGATCGGCAGCGGGTCTTCTGGCATTTATCCACGGCGGGGCAATGTTGTCGACAGCACAAGGGCAGCTCGGCAAGTATCTTTCCACACTTCAGGGGGTGCCGACACCCGATCAACAATCTGAGATAAGGACACTCGAACAGCGGGCACAAATCCAGAGCTACATGAATGTTGGACTGTTACTCGTTGCACTGATTGGCATGGCAGCAGCCCGTTACCTGTAGCCTGAATAGGTGACGAACGACCCTCAATACAAACGCAGCGCCGAACGGCTGGGGCAGGAAATTCGCCAGTGTTCGCCGGCCTATGCGGCGGATGTGGTGCAGGCATTTGTGCGGGAACGGACAGCAACAGCACGGATTCAAACAGAGAAAGGTCGTTCAGATGAAAAATACTCAATACGGGGCGGTTCTGGCTAAATTAACCCGGCACTATCTCATGACGATTTTAGCGGTCTCACTCGCACTGGCTGGTTGTGGTGGCAGCGCGGAACCCTCAGCACCTCCCACAACAGAGCAGGAGACATCGCTCTCGGTGCTCGAAGGCTCTGGTGGCACGATTGCGATTGAAGTTTCGGGTGATGCCGAGTTCAGCCCCGTTTCGGGACGTTTTGCCGGGCGTGATCTGTACTTTTATGGCGGTGTTGCGGCTGGGGCGACATCGGCGCGGCAGGAAGTCATGATCTATCTGCCGATGACACTGGCGGAAGGCACATTTGATGCCGCCGAGACCGGGATCACCTTCACCGTCACGGAGGGCAACAACTTCCTCGGAATCGCCTCCAATCCCACCGGCACAATCACCTTCACGCAAGTGGGCGACACGCTGGCTGGTGAACTCAATCTCTCCGATGCCGGGCTGACCGTGACCGGGACATTTTCCGATGTGCCCGCCGAGGGGATGACGACCGGGCAAGCGGGCGAATCGCCGGCTGAGTCCGCTGCTGCGTCGGGCAGTTCGGTTGCCACCACGGAAAATAACACGGCGGCAGCAACTCCCCCTACTGCCGGACAGGAGGCATTCACCGTCGTTTCGATACCCCTACAGGAAGAGACGTTGTCCTTATCCGCAGAACTCGCGTTCGACGGCGATGCTGCCTGGGTTCTGCTGTACGAACAGGACGTTCTTCTCAAAATTGATTCGGAGACGAACACCATCACTCAACGTTTTGATTTGGGCACAGCCGGTTTCGACACACACGAACTGGCAGCAGGTGAAGGGTCGGTCTGGGTTTCAGGTCAGGGCACGCTTGAAGCCGGGAGATCTCACTTGAGGAGTGTAGCACGGATTGACCCTGACAGTGTGGAAATTATCGCGGAAGTGGCATTTCCAACAGAGGTTTTGACAGTGGTTGAAGGTGCGGTGTGGGCATTGGGTGGCAGCAGGCTGCACAAACTCGACCTGCAAACCAATGCGGTGCTTGATGAAGTTCGGGTTCCCCTACGCTTGAGGTTGGCAAGCGACGTTCAAATGGCTTTCGCTGAAGGCGCAATATGGTTGCTGGGCGAAGACGAGCAAACCGAACAGGACATCCTGCTCCAAATCGACGCACTCACGCTTGAAGTGGTCAATCAGGTTGAGATTGAGCAGATTGACCAGCCGTACATTCGCCTTGCATCGGGTGAAGGAAGCCTATGGTTAGGCGGCTACAGCGATATGTGCGCTCCCGAATGCAGCACGCTGATCTCACGCTTTGATGTGGCGACCAACGCCATAACGCCGCTGGTTCTGCCAGATGAGATCACGCGCTCAAATTATGTCTGGCAGTTAGCAGAAGCAGGCGGCAATCTGTGGGCGTGTGTGGCTGTGGATCTCGTTACCTTTGAACCCAGTTTGCTCCGTCTGGATATGGGATCAGGGGAAATTTTATCGAGTTTACCATCCAACTGTGTGGGGCGGCAGCAAACGATTGCCTTTGGGGCCGACAGTGTATGGGCGCTGAACCTCAGTGTGGACGACTCCACGCTCTATTTGCATCGGTATGAGCTGGCGCAGTTCAGGTAAATTGCAGTTCGGTCATTTGGAGGAATCGCATGATCTTAATTGCAGCGGAATTTGTCATTCAACCAGATCAACGTGATCGTTTTGCAGAGGTGTTATCAAGGTTTGCCGCTGCAACGCGGGAATATCAGGGTGTGAACCGATGCCTCGCGTGCGAGATCAGCGGCAGTCAAGCTGAGTGGTTGATTTTCACTGAATACACTGATGGTGAGGCCACCCGCGCCCACGAGACCAGCGGAGAACTGCTCCAGTTTATGGAAGCAATAGGCTCGCTCCTTGCCGATACGCCCAAAATTCAGATGTATGAGGTCAGCACCATACAAACCCTGATGTGATGGCGTGTTGATTTCAGTTGGATCTGCTTGTTCTAAGGTCACCAGAACCACTTGCAGTGTGGGCGACCATTGCCCTCGTCTCGTTGCGTGGTGCGCTGGCGGTAGTCACTGATATGTTGAGTAGGGATGCCGCGGTGGTTGAAGGTGCTGGTTACAAACACACCGACAGCAGCGACGATTCTGTTGCTTTTTTTTACAGGATTGGAACGTGGAAGGACAGCGGTATCGGGCTTAGAGGCCATTTGGAAAGTCGTACAGAGACGGGTTGAACTGGGAAGACAAGAGCGCAAGCGAACACGATATTCCCCTCAAATCGACTGAATTCCTCAGACATATCACATTTCCTCAACGCGCATCGGTAGCGCGCATCACGAACTCCATCTGAACCAGGCTGTTCGGTGATTGAGGGAGACCTAAACCTCCCCCAACCACCTTGAAGGCTCGCTGACACGCCCAGCAAGACTTCCGTCAGACAGTGTAGCACACCTCTGCGAAGTCCTTGCCAGCACAGCGATTTCTATTCGGTTCAATGAGTCAAAGTACGAGGAGATGGCAATGACTCGCGTTTTCGTCTTAACCAACCATAAAGGGGGTGTCGGCAAATCGACATCCGCCACCAACATCGCTTTCGGGCTGACTGGGCTACTCCGTCGTGCTGGCGCTGCGAACTGCCGGGTGCTGCTAATCGATACCGACAGTCAAAGCCATGCGACGCTCGTCACCACTGGACGCAATGACTTCGGCACGGATGACAGCCTGTACTCGGTGCTGATGGCAGATCGGCAAACCGCGCCACAGGTGATGGCAAGCGTGATCGTCCAGAGCCACTGGGATGCTGACCTGCATGTGCTGCCCGCTTCCCCGATGCTCGAGGGCGGCGAACGTGAACTCATGGGTGTCGCAGGCGCACCATATCGCCTCGCCGATCCGTTGTCCCGCATCGCCGGACATTACGCGGCGGTGGTGATTGATACTCGTCCCTCTTTCTCTCTCATGACGGAGATGGCGCTGGTCGCCGCGACGGATGCCATCATTCCGGTGGAACCGCGCTACTTGGAAACAGTCGGTTTGCTCAGTGTAATGAGCAAAATCAGTGATGTGCGCGAAGGGTGGCGGCGACCCGACCTTCGTGTGAGCGGCATTCTCGTGACCAAGATGGACAGCCGGGTGAAAGGACATAATCACCTGCTGGACGAACTCAAGGGGCACAATATTCTCGGACGGTTGCTATGCGGCGTGATCCCTGCGAATGAAGCCGTGTCGTATGCTCACCGCGAACACGTCAGCATCTTTTCACACGATCCCAAAGCCCCTGCCAGCAAAGCCTACGCTCAGTTGATCGGGACGCTGGTAAAGCGGCTGAAAGGCAGCCCAGCATGAGCGGTAAACGCGACAACACCGCTAAGCTCGATGCCCTGCTCGCCTCCGTCACCGAGGACATCCTCGGTGGCGAAACGCTGGCGGAATTTCAGGAACATGGGCTGCGCGTTGAGCGTATCCTGCTCGAACTGGTGCGCCCCGACCCCATTCAACCCCGGCGCGTACTGCCTGAACGCATCTACCACGCCTTCCACGACAATCGGCTCACACCCACACAGGCGCTGCGCGAGTTAGTGCAGATGGCGCAGTTGGCGGCGCGGCAAAAAGGAAGACCGTTTGATGGCTTGCTCGACCTGCTGCCAAATCCTGATGATGAGGGCGATGACGAACAAAAATCACCTGTATCACCCGAAGAAGCGCTGCTCCGCGATCTGGTCAACCTAGCAATCACCATTCGGGATGATGGACAGGTCAATCCGCTGACCATTGTCGATGTCTCACAGGGCGTGATGCGCCAATTTCGGATTGAGACAGGAGAGCGCCGCTACTGGGCGACATGGTTGCTGCGCGACTTCATCCCCGGCTACAGCGGCGATGGGATGATCCCTTGCATCGTCATCCCGGCTGAGTCCTATTCCCCTTTCCGGCAGGCGAAAGAAAACACGGCGCGTACCGGTTTATCCGCGATAGCGATGGCACGACAGGTTGCGCTGCTGCTCCTCGCCGTACATGGTTATGAACTGCCTGCCAGTTCGGTTACGAACGATTTCTATCGTCAGGCGCTTGATCTGGATTTGCGAAGCAAGCAGGAATTCACCGCAGAAATTCTGACCGCGATGGGCGGTATCAGTCGAATGCATTTCAGCCGCTATAAGTCACTGCTCAAACTGAGTGATGAAGCACTCGAATTGGCAGATCGTTACAACATTGAGGAGGGAAAGCTGCGCCACGTTATCACGTTATCCACCCAATACCATGCAGAACTGCTCCGCCAAATCATTGATCTTAACCTGACGAGCAAACAGGTCAAAGAAATTTGTGAGGCCGGTGGAGTAGACACTGAGGGCAGTGACGACGAGGACAATACAAAGTCCTTATCACGGACCGCACTTCAGCTTGCTAAGTTAGCACGCAGCACAACCAGCACTTCAGCCCAAGATGTTGCACGGGCTCTGCTTGGACAAGAAAACAATCCTGATCTGGCAAGGGCGTATATTCACAGTCTGAAGCGACTGTTGGATGAAGCTGAACAGCATTTACTCGGTCAATGAGATTGTAACCACGTGGTTACAAGATGGGGCATACCTCGTGAAACAATGGACACGCGCACCACCTAGCCCATAAAGCCAAAACCCACCGGCGGGGTCGGTGGGCGGGCGCTGGAGGCGCGGCTGACAGATACATTGTTAGACCTAGACAATCAACACTGTATCACGTCCCCGATCTCCGCGCAAGTGAATTTGAGCAATTTCCGTCATGTTTTTCACACGACTTCTGTTCAACACGCCCGGAGATAGGACGATGAGCATTGATCTGGAACACATCCGCAGTCGCAGCCCGATTGAGGATATGGTAAATGAAAAATACAGCCTGAAGAAACAGGGCAGCCGTTTTGTCGGGATCGAACACGACAGCCTGGTGGTGACACCGCGCACTGGCTTCTATTTTTGGAACTCGAAAGGCGAACACGGGGATGTGTTCGATTTTGTCGGGCGCTACCATCTGAGTTACGGCTCAGGCTGGAACAATCGCGATGCCAATCAGTTTATGGAGGTGGTGAAGTATCTCGCACAACGAGCCGGGATCATGATTGAGGAGGATAAGGAATTTCGACGCTCACATGGCTGGGCAGAACGCCAGTTAGCAGCACGATTGCATGATGCGCTGCTGAAACATCAACCTGCGCTGGCGTATGCTACGAAGGCACGAGGCTGGCAGATGTCCACCATTCGTACAGCGCGATTGGGGTACATGCCTGCGGACAAGCGTTCGCTTCTGGCTGACCTCAACCTGTCTGACACCTGGCGCAAGGTCGTTCAGGATTTTCCCGCCGAGATGCTGGTCTATATTCACCTCGATCAGGGGCGATTGGTTTATCTCAGCGGGCGATCCATTACCGCCAAGCGGCACTATAACCCACCGCGCGAAGTTATCGGCGAGCGGCAGCCATATCTCAATCCCCTGTATTCAGCCGATGCTGAGCAGGTGGTCGTGGTTGAAGGACAAGCGGATGCGATCACGTTTGCGGAGTGGGGCATCGCGGCTGTCGGGCTGTGCGGGATGAGTCTCTCAGAAGATTTGCTCGGCAAGCTGAAGCAGCACCGACGGGTATTCGTCGCGCTGGACAATGTACCGGAGACAGCGGAAAAAGCACGGATGCTGTGCCAGAGCATCGGCGTGACCGCGCATATCCCACGTTTTCCAGGCGAAGTGAAAGATGCGAATGAGTGGTTAGTCAAGGCAAATGCTACCCCGGAGCAAGCGGCGAACCTGCTCAATCTTGCCACGCCCTGGCTGGAAGCGGAAGTTCAGCGCGTCGGCAATCTGATGGGACTGGCACGCGAGGACGCGATCCGTGACCTGTTTCAGTATGCCCTTCAACTGGACGAGTTCGGCATGGCGAACTTCAAATATCAGATGGCGAAAATCGGCATCAAGGCACGCATGTTCAACGACCTGCTCAAGGCAGCGCAGCATGTTCAACCGAATGGCAGTACACCAGAGGAGGAGGGAATGCCCGAAATTCTCAGCGATGATGTACCACTGCTCTCGCCCGCGCTGGGGTTTCACCATGATGTGGCGATGCTGACGGTGACGATCATCGAGCGTACCAAAAATAATCGGCTCAACACCCAGCCTTATCTGGTCACCAGCACCCGTGAACTGCTGCGTTTAAGCGAGCAGCAGATTATCCAGTTGAACGGGCAGGAAGTCGCACTGCGGACGCTGCCGGATGCCTGCGAATTTCTGATGCGCTGGCGTTACCGGGATGTGCAGCGCTTTCTGAGCGGTGAAACGGTTGAACCAGGCGCGGTATTCAACGCCGTGCATGACGTTTTCACCCGCTATGTTGATTTCCGCTCGCCGGTGGAAAGTCGCATCCTGTCCCTATGGGTGATCGGCACCTACTTTTACACAATGTTCCCTGCCTATCCGTATCTCGCATTGAACGGTCCGAAAAACAGCGGCAAGAGTACCGTCCTGCGGGTTGCACAGCCGCTGGCGTTCAACATGGTCAACACCTCTGATCCCACTGGGCCAAGCATGTTCCGCCTGATTCACACGACGAGCTGCACCGTTGGGATTGATGAAGCGGAACGGTATCACAATCCGCGTGATCCGGGGATGCAGCAGATTCGGCAACTGCTCAACAGCGGCTACAAAGCCGGTATGCCCGCCATCCGGCTGATGGGCGACGACATGAAACCGCAGGCATTCGATGTCTATTCACCGAAAATCCTCGCCGCGATTGCCGGGCTGGAGGACATCCTCGCCAGCCGCTGCATCGCTATTCCGATGCGCCGCACAGACCGCAAGATGCAGGCGTTTCCAGCAAACTTTGATGCCGCTGTCATCCGTCACGAGCTTTACAGCCTCGCGCTGACCGACTTTACACATATCTATCGCAACTACTTTGAACGTCCCGACCTGCACCGGCTGCACAACCGCTCTGGCGAACTCTGGTCGCCGCTGGTGGCACTGGCGGCTTTCTTTGAAGAGCGTGGCGCAGTGTCAGGTTTGCTGCACGCAATCTCTGAAGCTGCTGAGTGGGATGAGCAGGTCAGCGAAGGGAAAGCACTCAGTGACCGGGAAGAAGCCGTCTTGCAGGCGCTGGAAATCATGACGCGGGGTCAAAGCGAAACCGTCTGGCTGAAAGCTGGGGTCGTTCGTGAGGAAGTCGCCCGACTGCTGGGACAGCCGAGTGAAAAGTTTGGTGACGCACAGTGGATCGGTCACATCCTCAAGCGGCTGCATCTGCTGGATGATGGACGGCGTAAACGTACTCCCGAAGGCATGACGTATGCGGTTCAGCCTGCTGAGGTACGCGACATGATGCGCCGCTACGATGTTGTGTCGGTGTTAACTGGTGATCCAACACGCTGAAAAACCGTGCGAACCCTGCATACCGTTTATGGCTGAGGGAGGGGGCATGAACGGTATGTAGGGTCAGGCTGGTCGGTTCGACGCGCTTACGCTGCGACTTGTTGAGCATTAGACAGTCTGATCATCCAATTCCGAAGCAATGGTCGCCAGTGATCTCCCGTTCGTTACTGCTTTCCGGAGACGTTGTGCTAATTGCTCTTTTGTGACGATCCCCTGAGCGATCCATCGTTGCAGGCTATCGTCGTATTCACTGTGTTTACCACCCCAGATCCCAAGCTCCAACAAAATTGGGATCAAATCCAATCCCTTGTCGGTTAAAGCGTAAAGGTCTTTGCGCTTATCTTCCGGATCGGGCTTCTTTTGAAGAATACCTGTTTCTTCCAGATGAACAAGGCGACGCGTCAGGGTATGGCTTGAAACCGACTCGGCTGACTGGAGGAACTCACCAAACGTATTTTTCCCGAAATAAACAATGTCACGAACGATCAACAATGACCATTTGTCTCCGAAGATTTCCAGTGCTAGGTTGATTGGGCATTTGGAGCGATACTGTTGTGCTTCGTCCATAGTTTCAACTCGCTTGGTTTAATGTGACAGCCATTATAGAACACCTACTTGACGGCTCGATGCGAAGCGTCTACAATAATTTTACTTCCAAAATGGAAGTAGAAAACATTAGCCAATCTGGAGTTAGTATTGATGCGTATCCACAATCTTGGGCCTGTGTTTGTTCCAGTTAAAGATCAGGATAAATCATTGGATTTCTACGTCAATAAACTGGGATTTGAGAAACGCGCTGACTTCTCATATGGCGGCGGCTCTCGTTGGATTGAGGTCGCCCCGCCCGGTGCAGCAAACACAATTGCACTGGTTCCAACCGATGAAGGGAGAGCTATGCGGCGCGATGCCGCCTATTGCGCCTTCGTCACGGACGACATCAAAGCTGCCCATGCGGTGCTGATTCAGATTGGTGTGGAAGTCGATAAGGAGATTGCTCGCAGGGGAAGTGCCAGAACCGGGCTTATCGCACTCGATGTCACAATTCCCGATCCCGCCCCATCCCAATTTCTCTTTCGTGACCTTGATGGTAATCGCTTTCTCATCGTACAGCCGGACTAAAGCTACAATGCGGCATCCGGCCGGGGAAGGATTCCGTCTGAGTCCAGCCAACTGATGCGGAGAACGTGGTCATTGCAGGCGCTGGACATGATAACGTGGGGGTAAAGCGGTGCGCGATGGCGCATGTGATACCCCCTCTGTGCCGCACGAAACCCACTATATTAAGTAACCGATCTCACGCAGAAAATATCCCGAATCTATTCACCCCGCATCTGCTGCGCACTGACAACGCCCGGATGCGGGGTATGAAGGGCATGAAATCTACCTCACGGAATTCCTCGCACGACCGCCGCGCGGCAAGTGTATGATACGAGCGAACACATCTTAAAATCGTTTCGACGACAAAATATCGAATGTGTGGTTGATTGTCTTTAATGAGCGCTCATAAGATGCCAATGCAACACAGGTCGTCAGTGCGTCCACGATGCTGAGTTCAGCGATTCGACTGGTCATCGCCTCGGTACGAAACTGGGTCTCACGCGCTGCGGTGTACAGCACAACATCCGCAAACGCCTGAATAGGCGATTTGCCATAATTCGTGATGACGATAGTTTTGGCACCTGATTCTCTGGCAAGGCGGGTTGCAGCAAGCGTCTCCATCGTACTTCCAGAGTGCGAAATCGTAACGGTAGCAACAGTCGGATCAGTTAAGCCTGCGCTGACTGCCTGAACATGCGAGTCCGTGTATACGGAGCATTTGATGCCAATCCGCATCATGCGATAGTGAGCGTCAATCGCAACAGGGGCAGCACTGCCGATGCCATAGAACTCGACACGTTCAGCAGCAATAATCGTGTTCACCGCGCGGCGAAGTTGTGTCCGGTCAATAACCTTTAAGGTGTCTACAAGCGCTTGCATGTTGCTTTGGAAGATTTTGTCAACAATGATGTCGGGGTCGTCTTCCTGGTGTAAGTCCTCGTGAATGAATTGTACAGGCTCGACAAGCTCACGAGCCAGCGCCAGTTTGAGATCTTGAAACCCTTTCATCTGAATATCCCGACATACATTGATGATCGTCGCCTCACTGACCTGAATCGCTTCCGCGACCTCGGTAACAGACATCCGCACAATCTGCTGAGGGTTGCTGAGGATGTAGTCTGCTACGCGACAGCGCGTAGCGGGCAGAGACTCTTTGAGACTAGCGAGCTTAGCCAAAATGCCCTGTACGTGGTGCTGCGAGAGACCTGCAGGTCCCGTTCGTTTCTTTAATGTCTGGTCAGTCATGATTTTCCTTTGCTCCATCAGTGGTGAAAAGCAGGAACGAAACACATCCTATGTACAAGCTAATCTTAACCTTCGGCAGATGCCGACAGGCTTTAAGAAAGTTTCACAATTCCTTATCCGTTTCTTGAAATAAGCGCGTTACAGTTGCCTATGAAATAATTTTACCTTTTGTTCGCTCTGTTGTGTAACCCTTGCACTCTAGGTGTGTTGGTTCAAGGTAGTCGGACGGTTGTTTGAGTAGGTTCGGGATGCGCATTCTTTTCCTAGGCGACATCGTTGGACAAAAGGCAACTGCACATGTAGCAAGAAGAGTTCCGGAACTTCGTGCAGAGCTTAATTTGGATATTGTGATTGCCAATGGTGATAACTGCGTCATCAGTGGTGTAGACCCCATGGCGGGTTCGGGTCTGGATCGATTGAGCGCAGAGCTGCTGTTGAGTCACGAGGTGGATGTGATCACTACAGGCTTTCACGCATTCGACAGCCCTGACTGTGCAGAAGTACTGGGATACGAGCGGGTGCTGCGTTCACACAATCGACTCCACGATTTGCCTGGCAAAGGTATTCTCCACATTGAGCATTCGAATGGCAGCCTGACCTTGATTAATCTCGCGACCACTCGTTTGGTAGACACCGACCACTCGGCTTACGAAACATTTCAGCATGTGGAAAAGCGCGGCGTTACTCTCGTCCATAGCGTCGGCGATCCCCACGAAACACGTGTCCTGGCGTATGCGATTGATGGGGAGGCGGCAGCAGTGTTGGGTACTTTCGGTCATGAGCCGACTCTACGCGACTATCGATTACCGCGTGGGACGGTGCTCGTCCCGGATGTAGGCATGGTCGGCCCAGTGGGTGGAATTGGTGGGTTCGACCCGCGTTATTTTGTCGCCCAGGCAAAGGGCGAGGATGCGTCGAATTCTCTCCCTTACTTCTTGCTGGAAGACCATCCGATGACCTTCGATGCCGTGCTGCTTGAATGTGACACTCGTGAGGTTGTGCGTATCGTTCGGCATTCGGAAATCTTCACCTTACGCTGAATGGTAACAGGAATTTGTCCTGAACACCGAAAAGTGTGTTCAGCCATCGAATCAGAGGAGAATTTGCAATGTCCAAACGTCTGTTGATCGGCTTGACCTTAATCAGTTTCTTGTTTATAGGTGCGACGCAAGCTCAGGAGCGCCAGATCACTATTGAGTACTGGTACTCGCTCGGTTCTGTGATCGAGTCGGCAATCCCAGCTATCGAAGCACGATTTGAGGAAGAAAACCCAGACATCAATGTTGAAATCCGCAGCTACCCGGATTATGAAACAGTTCTCCAGGCTCTTCAAACCTCGATAGCAGCAGGCTCTGCGCCTGATGTCGTGCAAATCGGGTACAATCACACCAATTTCGTCGGCGAAGTCTTGCCCTACTTTCCAATCTCTTCCGCGATTGCGCTTGACGAAGCAGGTGATGGAGAAACATGGTTGTCCTCCTTCCCCTCAACAGTTCTGGAACTGGGGCAATTTGAGGGCAACCAAGTCGGGATGCCCATGATCATCGGAAGCCCCTACCTCCTGTACAATGTAGACCTGTTTGCGCAAGCCGGGCTTACACGCGCTCCGGAGACCTGGGAAGAGGTTCGCGAATTCGCCCGAACCATAACCGAAGCAACAGGGGTCAAGGGGTTCGGTATGCCGGATGGGTTGGACTTCTGGAATTATCAGGCGCTCGTCGAATCGAACGGCGCTCAACTGCTACAAGTCGTTGACGGAACTTATACGACTGGAGTCGGAAGCCCGGAAGCGATTGAAGCCATGCAACTTATCGCCAACATGATCTTGGTGGATGAAACGGCGCTGAACGTCGATTGGGGCAGTGGAATTCCAGCATTCCTCGGTGGGGAACTTGCCATGTTTATGGGGAGCAGTGGTCTGGTGATTGGCATCCAGAATACGGTGCCGTTTACGCTGGGAACTGCTCCCTACCCTGTTTTTGAGGGCAGGGAACGTCGTGTTCCGGCAGGCGGCAGCAACAATTTCATCTTTGCCACGGAGCCTGAACAGCAGCTCGCTGCCTTCAAATTTATCCAATCGCTCATGTCGCCTGAGTCGATGACCGAATGGGTGGCGGCGACAGGCTTCTTGCCCCCACGTCCTGAGCTTGCCGAAGACCCGCAATTCTTGCAGCCGTTCTACGAAGCCAATCCGCTTATTCAGGTTGAGTTTGATCAGGTCGAAAATGTGGTTCCCTGGGTGAGCTGGCCTGGAGAATTCGGACCTGAAGCCAATGCTATTCTGGCGGATACGCGCGACATGATCCTCACCGGGACTGTGACCACAGAAGACGGGATGCAAAGTGCTGCACAGGAAATCAACGAACTGATTTCACGTTAGGAACAGGACGAAAGGCGTTCTACCGCTCCCGCAATCTATTGACGAGCGGTAGAACGCTTTGCTTATTCCTGTCCGGCTGCACTTTGAACACGGATTTTGCCCATGACTTGGAAACGTTTGGAAGCTTATATTTATGTATTGCCCGCTTTGTTGCTGGTCTCATTGTTCATCTACTGGCCGCTGGTGTTTTCGATGTTCCTGTCTACACAGGACTGGAATTTAGTGTCCCCTCGTCCTGAATTTGTGGGCATCGATAACTTTGCCGAATTGGCGCGGGAGACCGACTTTCATGACGTGGTTAAGAACACATTCTTCTATATCGCGATCCTGACCCCGCTTCAAGTGCTGCTGCCGCTTGGCATCGCATTGCTTATGTGGCCAATTCGAAAGTCGCGCCCCTACAAGATATACCGGATCATTTTATTTCTACCTGTGATCGTCCCGTTTTCGGCATCGTCAGTCGCCTGGCTGTGGATGTACAACCCGACTGCGGCGGGCGTCTTCAACCAGCTCCTTTCTTCACTGGATGTCACGGAACAAACGTGGCTTCGCGATCCAGATCTTGCCGTCTGGTGCATTATTGCGATCTCCGTATGGCGTGTGATTGGGGTAAATTTCATCATTTACATGTCCGCGTTGGTCAGCGTCCCTGACGACTATGTAGAAGCTTCAGCGCTGGACGGTGCAAGTGCGTTACAGGCGATGCTGAGAATTCGCCTGCCCCTTATATCACCCACACTGTTCTTTGTACTCATCACCACCGTGATCTTCGTCTCGGAAGAGATTTTTACGGCGATCAGTATCCTGACCGATGGTGGTCCCTTTGGACGAACATCGAATGTGCTCTATTTTCTGTTCGAGCGCGGGTTCCGTTTCTTCCGCGTCGGCGAAGCAAGTGCAATCGCAATCTTTGTCTTCGTGGTGATGGTGTTTCTGACCTGGCTACAGTTCCGCTATGTGGAAAAGCGCGTTCACTATGATTGAGGGCTACCGAAGTACACTGCAACGCAGCGAAAATACCGTGAAGCGTCAGCCGCAAGTGACGAACTTGTATGTTTGGTGTCTGCATGGCTTCAGCCTGCTGTTGTGCCTCGTCATGGTCTTTCCGCTCTTATGGCTTGTTTCTACAGCATTCAAGCTCCCAGAAGAGGTCTTTGCACGAACACTCCAAATGTTCCCATCCCAGCCGACTTTACAGAACTTCAGTGATGCACTGAATGCATATCCGGTTGACCGTTGGCTTGCGAACAGCGTCTTTGTCGCGGTTGCAATCACGTTGGGCAAATTGATGGTTAGCCTACCCGCGGCGTTTGTGCTGGCACGATGGCGGTTTAGGGGACGGCAACTCTTGTTTGCCATGATTGTGGGGACGATGATAG
>Ga0224723_1001276_pt1 | contig 15495 bp, 11 predicted proteins | sample Balambano_FR2_Me_FD_161647 | JGI IMG/M metagenome (GOLD analysis project Ga0224723, IMG submission 161647) | Freshwater sediment microbial communities from Lake Towuti, South Sulawesi, Indonesia - Balambano_FR2_MetaG | ecosystem: Environmental > Aquatic > Freshwater > Lake > Sediment | place...
GTGTTCAGCGCCGGACACACTGTCTTTGATCAACCACTCACCGGTGCTTGGACGCCAGACCGCGAAGTCCGTTCTGCCGTCACCGCTGTAGTCCCCTGGCACGGGAATGTCGCCCGGCAGACCCCACTGCTGACTGTGTTCAGCGCCGGACACACTGTCTTTGATCAACCACTCACCGGTGCTTGGACGCCAGACCGCGAAGTCCGTTCTGCCGTCACCGCTGTAGTCCCCTGGCACGGGAATGTCGCCCGGCAGACCCCACCGCTGACTGCGTTCGCGACGCGTTTGTATGCGGTCTCCCGGAGGACGGGGGATGGTGGGAGACCGGCCTCCCGGCAATGACACTCCTGAGGCGCGGTTAGGTTCGATAATGAACCATGTCCCTGTGCTCGGACGCCACACGGCAAGATTGGGGGTGCCGTCACCATCATAGTCACCTGGTACCGGGATATCACCCACTTGACCCCATTGCTCGACAAACTCGCCGCCGCTGGAACTGTAGATCGACCAGGTGCCCGTTCCCGGTCGCCACACAGCCGCATCGGTCCTGCCGCCGGCGTTATAGTTTGCATTGCGAACGAAAAACGGCGGAGCTGACAACCCGCAGCGGTGGGTGAAGTCGCTGTCGAACGTGCTGATCGTGCCTCCCCTAGTAAGTTCCCAGCGCACCCGCCGCCAGGTGTCGAGGCGCGGATAGGCGCGTTCCACGTCTAGTGCATTGATCGCGGCGTTCATTCCCCAGTGTTGAATACCTCCTCTCTTTCGCCCTGCTTGCTCGATCAATAATAACAATTTCGGGGTGTCGTCCCAGCCAATGCCAGGAAGCTCCGGTCTGCGATAGGCGGCGGCGAACTCGACCGAACAGCTTAGCGCGGCCTCGTGCTGCGGAGACAGATAGGCGACGGAGCGCCCCTGAAAGCGCAGCGATATCCAGCCCAGGTACGACCATGGCTTTGGCTCACTGTCACGATAAGCGGCACGAATAATCTCGAGCGCCTCGTCTACGAATTCGAGATATGCCGTCGTGCTTGCGTCGAAAATCACCTCCAAACCGATGCCTCTTACACCACCGGGATCGGAACCGCCGGAGTGCGAATGGGCAAGCCCTCTCCACGTTCCGGGCGCTTGCGCTCTATCCGTCGCACTAATGGTGAATTCGTCCACAGAACGTCTATCGGCTCGCCAGGTGGAGAACAAGATCGGTGTGATATCTCTAATAAACCATGCAGGATCGGCTCCTGGGGGTTTGACGTCGGTCGCAATGTCCCGACGCCTGGTCGTCAAATAGCAGTTGCGTGTTGTATCTCCGGGAGTTTCATCTCCGGATGCATAGGGCGTGATAACTACCTGGACCCCTTGTCGATTGGTGTTGAGCGGATTGTTCTCGTCGTTTGCGAGCAGCTGCGCTCTCACCGTCGGCCAATCGGATCGTTCGCGCGTCTCCACCAGATCGTATTCGTCATCGAGTTCGATGACCAAGGAGTAGATAATCCCTAGGCTCCCCATGGAAACGAGTGCCGAATTGAACCAGTCGTCATCGTAATGTATGTTTTCGTCAGCAAGGCGCAGTGCCGCGCCCAGGGCGGTTCGATCTGTGATGATCTGGCTACTGGGCTCTATCCAGTGCTGGATGCCGCCAGGGCCTACCAGATGAATGGCACGGACCATGTCAGGCAGCGGACCGACAGTTGGATCCATCCCGTGGACGCTCGTCGACAACGCGCCGGCCAGCGATTGACCCGTGGAGCCGCCCAATGTCTTCAGCTCCAGTTCTCGCGATCTCAAGATGGCTACCAGCTTGTCGAGCTTCATACCCGCTTCCACATGGAGCAGGCGCATCCCAGCACCTTCCGGGTTTAGACTTGTGGTGAGTACATTGGTTAGCACAGCACCCAGCAGGTCAGTTTCGACGACAAATCCCGAACTTATCGCGACATCAGAGCTAGACCAACCGGTGCCAACTGCACGAACACCGAGATTGCTCTGCTGAGCCTGCCTTACAATGTTGACCAGCTCCTCTAACGAATCGGGCTTCAGGATTCCCGGTGGCGTCGCCTTCTGAAATGTTGTCGGCCAGTTTTCCCAGGTTCGACTTCTTGCATTCTCAATGCCTCCGCCCGGCCACTGCCGCAGCGTGTTGCCCGCGCCGGTGACGAAGACATCAAGTCGCCGTGGCGCTCGTACGACCGCGCTGACGTCTCCTGCCGGAATTCCTTCACCACGCAGATTAGGCCCGGTCCATCCCATTTCGTCCCATGCCCAGTGTGCAAGTTGCTGGCTTCCCGTAATGGCGAAGACATCAAGCTTATTCGGGGCGGACGAGACGGCGCTCACGGTTCCGGGGGCCACGTTCCCCGCTTTGAACGGTTCGGTCTCTGGTCCCTCAAATCGATCACCGTTCGCCCACCAGTGTTGTAGCGGATTGCCGGGCTCGCGCGAGGCGGCGAACACGTCTAGTCGGTTCGGTCCCCAGGAAACCGCGCTCACACCGTTGGCGTAAAGATTCCCCCCGCGGTCCTGAAAGACCCAGGGTAAGAGCCCCGCCTTGCTCCAGTGCCAGAGGCGACCGTTTGAGCCCACAGCGAATACATCGAGGCGTCCAGGCGCGGCGGCAATTGCAGCGATACGCTGGTTCGGAACGCCGTTCCTTCCGGGAAGCTGTTCTGCGATGTTCCAGGAACTGCCATTCCAGTGCCAGCGCCAAATCAGCGTGTTATGGTCGACGGCGAAAACGTCAATATCATTAGATGAAGCTGCGACCGCAGCCAGCGGAAAAGGGTGTAGCCTAGAGCCCTTTGGAAACGATGCTCCGACACTCCACTGTTCATTGTTGCCGCGCCACCAGACCGGGATTGCGGAATCTGTGACCGCAAAGGCTTCTACCCGTCCGGGTGCCGATGAAATAGCGCACAGTCCGCCGGCGGGGATGCTTACTCCGCTGATGTTGGGCAGCTCGACGGCATTCTGCCAGTTTGCGCCGTCTCCTGATTCGCGCCAAACTCTGCTTCCTGGCTTCACCGCGAATACGTCTATGCGATTTGGCGCGCTTGAGCAGGCGCTAGGAGGACCAGCGATTCCGCCTGAAATTGAAAATGTCTTCATTGACAATCCTCTTTCCGTAATGAACCTGAGTTTCGGATAAAGGTAGGACACTTTTCGAGAAGCGGTTAAGCTTCACGTTACCCCTAACGTGAAAGGTGTCCCAAAATGAGTTTACTCGCGCTGTTCTGTGCTGTCGATGATTTCTGGCAAATGCGGGCGCGTGACCAACAGGTGCAACGCACAGGACGGCAACCTGGGTTATGTGAGAGCGAGATCATGACCATTGTCATCCAGTTTCTTAACCCCTAAATCCGTATCATGCGCACGTTTGAATATACCCCAATCATCATCAGGATTAGCGCCAGCCCGATGCACGTCAATCCCCCCAGAATGTACCAGCGGGTAATGGCGTAGGGTTTCGGCGTCTCGTCAATCGGTCCGATCAGTAGCCGCCAGCCAAGAGCATAAATTGCAATTCCAAAAACGACTGAAATAATTGACGGCAAAACGCGCGTCTCCATCGCGAACATGTACGTGACATACAGATTGTCCACGACAGGCGTAATCAGCAGCACAAACGAGATCGCAAATACCGCCACCATGAAGATGCGCCAGCCACGACTGAGATCTAGCGCCTGTTCGACCAGCGTCGGATTACGTTCCGGCATGCGCGTTTCAGCCGGAGCTTTGGCTGGGCGCAACCGCCGCTGCGACTGGCTGCGTGAGGGAAACCTGACCTGCGGTTCAGCGGCAGATTTCGCGTCCTGGCGCTCAATCACCACTTGCGAGCTGCCGCGCACCACCGCCCCTTCACGTAGCTTTCGTTGTTTGCGTCCCATACCCACCCCGCATCTATCGCTCGTCCGGCGCGAACATATTTATCATAAACGCATATCCGCGCTGGAAGTATTCACGCATCTCTGTGCGCGCAGGCTCGGCAATCCCGACCGCATCAATTGCCGCCAGCATATGCCCCAGCCAGCGCTGCTGGGCGTCCTCGTTGATCGCGAACGGCATATGGCGCATCCGCAAGCGGGGATGCCCACGCTCGGTCATGTAATCGGTTGGTCCGCCAAAGTATTGTGACAGAAACAGGAATTGATAACGCTTGCCTGGTTCCAAGTCGTCAGGGAACATCGCGCGCAACACGTCATCCACTTCTACGCGCGCGTAAAACTCATCGACAAGACGGCGAAACGTCTCCGCGCCGCCGACATATTCATAAACCGTCGTCGTTTCTTCAGACATGTACGTCTCATCCCAACTTCACGGGCTGCCCGCTGGCAACACTGGCATACGCAGCCGCAACGATCTCAACCGCCCGCACACCATCCGCTCCGCTGACGGCAGGGGTACGGCGTTCCCGCACTGCCGCAATGAACTCGCGCAGCATTCCGGCGTTTGCGTCTGACCCCCAGGATGCATAGTGCGGACGCCCGACCCGATCATTGTAGACTATCATATTCTGCCGGAAAGCATCGAGCGTGGTCAATCCGCCTTCCGCCACCAATTCCAGTGTCAGCCCGCCCCATGTCGGATAGTAGGCGGGCTTGCTCCAGCTACAATCGATGCTGGCAAACGTCCCACTGGAGAATTGCAGCATGACTAATCCTGCCGTTTCGACATCAACTTTACCCACGCCGATTATGCGATTGCTGATAGCGTAGACCTCAGTCACCTCATCGTCCAGATACCAGCGCAGCAAATCCGCCAGATGCACAATATGGTCTGTCAGCGCACCGCCGCCCGCCAGCCCCTTATCTGTGAACCAGTTTCGCCCCAGGAATGCCAGATTTTCCGCCTGATGAAACTCCGGTAGTGAACCCTGATTGGTGGCGTTACAACCGTAAATACGCCCTAACGCGCCGCTGTCCACCAGTTTCTTGACTTCGACAGCAGGCGGGCTGAAGCGCATCGGGAACGCCGTCATCAACGGGACACCCGCCGTCGCACAAACATCGCGAATGGCATAGGCATCTTCTACGGTCGTCGCCAGCGGTTTCTCGCACAACACCGCTGCGCCTGCCGCAGCAGCCATCTGTACCAGCGGCAGATGATGCGCGTTTTCGGAGCAGACGATCACCGCATCCGGCTTGTCGTGCAGCAGTTCAGCATAGTCATCATACAATGGCACGCCGAACGCCGTCGCGAAATGTCCACCGCGCCGCATATTATCGTCCGCAATCCCCATCATATGCACATCTGGCATGTGCAGCAGTGCGCTCAGGTAGCTTTCTGCGTGCAGGTGGGCAAAGCTCATGATTCCGATACGCATCACACCACCTCATCAATCGTGACCGCGCGCCCGGTCTGCGAGCTCTGCGTCGCCGCCAGCGCGATCCGTAGCGCTGCCAACGCATCCTCCGCTGTCACGCGCGGCGCAGGCAGCTTGCCCATTAGTACATCGTAAAAATGCTTGATCTCGGTCGTGTATGGGTCGTGTGCCATCGGGCTGCCCGGCACGCCCACATCAGCGCCCCCGTCACCCCCCTTGTGCTTGAGGTGTACGCCAATCGGCGTCGAACTGCCAGCGGGATGTTCGATCAAGCCCGCATCGCCCGCGATTTCCAGCGCCGTGCGGAACAACGGTGGCGGGTACGCCCAGCCACCCTCGATATTGCTGATGGCTCCAGACGCATGTTGCAATAGTGCCAGACAGTAGTCTTCAGGCACAGCAGGGTCTGCCCCGCGCACACTGCGCGCAAACACGCTCGTGACTTCGCCCGCGACCCAGCGCGCATAATCGAAGTCGTGGATCATCAGGTCGAGGATCATGCCACCCGATTTTACCGGATCGAGAAACCAGTTGTCGGCAGCAGGGCGCGGCTGGAAGCTGGCGCGCGTCAGCCGAACAACGGCAACATTGCCGATGTCCCCCGCCTGCACGATCTGCTTGGCGCGCCAGTATTCGGGGAAGAAGCGCACAACATGGGCGACCAGCAGCCACACACCCGCCTTTCGACACGCTTCGACCATCGCGACACCCTGCGCATAGGTACGCGCCAGCGGCTTTTCGCAGACAATGTGCTTGCCAGCCGCAGCCGCGCGCAGCACCATTTCGTAATGCAGGTGCGTCGGTGCGCAAACGTCGATCACATCACAGGCGTCAAGCAGCGCGTTCAACTCCAACAACGGCGCGCCATATCGTGCTGCAACGTCTCCCCCACGCACGTCCTGCGAGCAGAAGCCAGCGAGTTGCGCGGGCGTTTGCGCCCAGCCCGCCGCGTGCGCTTTCCCCATGTTGCCCGTACCGACAATACCAATCCTGAGCATCTGCAATCCCACACACTTACTTGAACGGCACGTAAATGACCAAACCTTCGTATTCGCCCGACTTGCTACATTCGGCAAGTATCAACAAGTCTTCAATAACAACACCAATTGGTGCGCTCTGGGGAATCTCAACAACCCCCGGCATGGGCAAATTTTCTCTCACACGCTCATAAGCGTGGTCCGTCATGGTGGAAACATCGTGTGTCAATACAAGACGACCTTCTTGCGCAGCCCAGGCTAAAATCGACGGATCATCTCCGCTTCTCAAGCCAACGTCCTGAATTCGTACCAAATCCAGATCCGGCTTTCGTCGCAACAGACCGTCAATTATTTTACTACTCAAGCTTTCGTCAGCCGCAAAGCGGAGCATCACTCCTGCTCCAGTTTGCGTCGTGCCAGTAAGCGTTCTCGCAATCCGGCTGTCGAAAAGCGAGCCTCGTTCTCACGTCGGACCTGCTCACGGCGGGTAGCACGCTCATGCAGGTATTCATCAACGCTGTCGCGGTTGCGTAGGTAGTAGCCAATCACCGAGTAGACGTCCGCCAAGGATAGTACAGGAAACTGATGCGTAATTTCTTCGGCGCTTGCGCCCTCCTCGTTGAAGGCAGTGATCACAATATCCAGTGACACTCGCGTCCCGGCGACACGAATGACACCATCATCGTCCATCTTGAGTGGCAACGTATCAACTTCGGGAATAGCAAACATCCGAAATCCTTGGTCTATGTCCATCTATAAGTATAGCAGTTCAGCGAGCAAATCACTTCACCGCCCCGCTCGTCAACCCGCGTATCAACTGCCGCGAGAACAGAATGTATAGCACAATCACAGGCAGCGCCGACAGCGACAACGCCGCAAGCACCGCATTGTAATCGTTGGCAAACTGCCCCAGGAATTGCTGTGCGCCCAACGTCACTGTCTTGCTCGCCTCACCTGGCGCAAGGATCAGCGGGAACCACAGATCGTTCCAGATGGGGATCATGTTAAAGACCATCACCGACCCGATTGCCGGACGGATCAACGGAATCGTCATCCAGTAGATACGATACTCGCTTGCACCGTCCACGCGCGCCGCGTCTTTGAGATCGCGCGGAACCTGGCGCATAAATTGTGACAACACGAAGACTGCCAGCGGCAACCCACTCGCTGCATAGACCAGTATCAGCGCCCATAGTGTGTCATTGAGGTTGAGATTGACCACCAGCCGCAAAATACTGACCGTGCCTAACCGGATTGGCACCATGATGCCCACTGCCAGATATAAGCCAAGCAATGTATTGCCGGAGAACTGATATTCTGACAGGGCAAACGCTGCCATCGTCCCCGCAAAGAAGACGACACCGAGCGCTCCAACCGTGACTATCACACTGTTGAGGAAATAGTTCGGGAAGTTGCCGCGTTCAAACACTGTCTCATAGCCGACCAAAGAGAACGTCACATCATCTTCAGCGACGCCCTGCGCAGCAAACACGGGCAAGTCATAGGGCGTGCGGAAAATAGCGTTGCGCTCTTTGAACGAGTTCATCACCACGAGAAACACGGGGAACAACGCGATCAACGTGTAAAGGATGAGTGCGATATGCGCCAGGGCAAGTTGGGCAGTTTTGCTGAAAGGTTGAGTGCGAGACACCATCACTTCACATCTCCACCGTATTGCGCAGCAAGCGCCGTTGCCAGGTGAACAGGTAGAGCAGCACCCCCGCCAGAATGATCATGAACATCACACCTGCTACCGCCGCGCCCATCGTCGGATTGCCCAGTTGCAACTGGAAGCCGAAGAACGTGCGGTAAAAGAGCGTACCAAGCAAATCGGTGCTGTAATCGGGGGCGGCAAGCGCGCCCTGCGTGGTGTAGATAAGGTCAAACGCATTGAAGTTACCGACGAACGTCAACACCGTCACGATGCCCACTGTCGGCATGATCAGCGGCAGCTTGACGCGCCAGAAGACACTCCACGCCGTCGCCCCGTCCACCCGTGCCGCTTCGATCAGTTCGTCAGGGATGCTGATGAGCGCTGCCAGAAACAGCATCATCGGTACACCCACCCACTGCCAGACAGAGACGAGACCCAGCACGGGCAGCGCGGTCTCCGGCTGCCCCAACAGCGGTGGCAACCGAATGTCAAACACGGCAAACAAGGCGCGTCCAAATATCGGACTCAGGATCAGTTGCCAGATGAAGCCGATCAATACAACCGACAGTACGCTCGGCAAAAAGATCAGCGTGCGATAGACGGAACGCAGCGCGATAAAGCGCGATGCCAGGAGGGTCGCCAGCAGCAGCGCCAAGGGGTTTTGCACCAACATATGGATAGCAAAGAATTCAAACGTATTGATGAGCGCGCCTGTGACGCGCGGCTGCCAGTTATCATCGGTAAACAGGCGATGATAATTTTGCAAGCCGACAAAGATTTCGGCACCGCCCTGTGTTTCCATCGTATACAAACTCAGGCGCAGCGAGTCAATCAGCGGGTAGATCATGAACAAGGTGTAGATGATAACGGCCGGCGCAAGAAAAACAATAATGTGCCAGGGAAAGGCTTTTTGCGAAGAACGCATTGTGATTTGTTCGCTCTGCTGAATTTGTGATCGTCTATGGGTTGCCACAAAAGATGAACGTCGGTTTATGGAGGGGCGACCTGGCGGGTCGCCCCTGCTCATATGTTTCTGAGAGACTAACTACCCTGCTGCGGTTCGTACCACGCCTCAAGACCCTCTTGCACCATGTCTGCCGCTTCCTGCGGTGACATTGAGCCGTTCAGGACGGCGGCGCTGGCTTCCCAGAGTTGCGTTTCGTTGTTCGGCTCGCCGCGACTCAGGATTTGGTAGCCGGAGCGGATTGTGCTGGAGCATTCCTGACGCCAGCCGACAAATTCCGCCGCGACTGGATCTTCCAGCTCGAACGTGTGGTTCGAAAGCGAGAAGAAGCCGGGCAGCGCGTTGGAATACAGGCTGGCAAATTCCGCTGTCGTCATCCATTCCAGGAAGATGCGCGCTTCTTCGGAATGTTCGGTCGCCGCGTTCATGCCCATGGCAATATCAGTATGATCGCTGATGAAACATTCCGCCTGCCCATCGGGGACGGGCGGCTTGAACGCACCAAGTTCAAATTCTGCCGTGCCGCGGAAGACGGAAATATCCCACGAACCCGACGGATAAATCGCGCCCAGACCGAGCGAGAAGACGTTTTGCGAATCGGGGTATGACTGCGCCTGATAGCCTTCACCCAGGTACGGTGCCCAGTTCGCTAGTTCTTCAAACGCGGCGAGGAACCCACCTGTGTTGTACTGCGCGCTCCCATCGATCAAGCCGAGACGACCCGTTTCGCCCATCCAGAAGTTGGGACCGATGTTCTGATAGCCCATCGTCGCCGATTCCCACTGGTCAGCCGTCCCCATTACCAGCGGGGTGTAGTTACCGTCAGCAGCGATGGCGTCCAGCACTGCGTAGAATTCGCTCAATGTGGTCGGTTCTTCCAAACCGAGTTCCGCGAAAATGTCGGCGTTATAGATGAAGCCGTGAATGACCGACGCCATCGGCACGCAGAACACATCCGAACCATCGTCTGTGATCCAAGCGCTCTTGGCGACATCACCGAACTGATCCATGCCCGGCAGATCGTTGAGCGATGCCAGATAGTCCTGCTGGAACAACGCCAGTGATGCATCAAACGGACGACAGGTGATCAGATCGCCTGCGGTGCCGCCTTCAAGCTTGGTGTTCAACGCCGCGTTATATTCGGTCGGCGCGGTTGGCGCGAAGACGACATCAATATTGGGATACTGCGCCTCGAAGACAGGCAGGATTTTGTCTTCCCAGATGGTCAGGTCGTCGTTACGCCAGCTTTCAATCGTCAGCGTAACCGTATCCTGTGCCTGCGCGACGCCCACCACGAGCATCATCAACAGACACACCGCGAGGACTACTTTTTTCATCATGCACCTCAAGTATTTTGAAGAATATTCCAGCGAACAGGCGCAAGCATAACGCAGCATTTCATGAGCGGCAAATAAGAAGGCAACAACTCCGAACCGATATTGACTGGCGAAAACGCACAATCGCTCACTAGAACTTTACGCGGCACGCCGTTACAATTGTGCCGCTTTAGTCAAGAGACCATGCCTCACCATCTTTGAAGGACTTTCCATGAGCGAAGGCTCGTCACGAGGCACGACACGACTCGTTACTCGTCACTCATTACTCGTCACTATTTTCAGGAGCGCTACACGAATGAATTTGTTACAGCGTCGCGTCGGGATGCTGATCCTGATCGCGCTGATCATGCTTCCCACACTCGTATCTGCGCAGGACGTGACTCCCACCCCAGCACCTACCGTCGTTGAGCCAACCGCCGCGCCTACGGCAACTGTTGTTGTTCCGGCGGGTCCCGTCAGCGTTGTTGGCTCTGCCATCCCCGTGCCGCTGTTTGAAGCGGTCATTGCCGCCAGCGGTTTCGCTCCCGAACTTGCGCCAGAAGTCACCGGCACGCGCGCAGGCTTGGAACGCCTGTGTCAGGGGACGGCAGACGTTGTGCTGGCGACACGCGCCATCAGCGATGAAGAGACGGCAGCCTGCACGACCAATGGTGTTGAGTTTGTCGAGTTGTATCTTGGTGATTTCGCAATTGCGGTCATCGCACATCTCAATGACCCCTTCACCTGCCTGACCAGCGATCAACTCAACACACTGCTTGCACCGAGCGCGCAGGGGCAAATCACCAACTGGCGCGCAGTCGTGGCGGACAGCACGGACTTGACAATCAACCTGCTGCTGCCCGATGCGACATCGCCAGAAATTGCGCTCCTTGACACGCTGGTCGAAGGCGATGGTCTGCGCACCGATGTGACGACACAGCCGGACAGTGCAGCACGTATCGCGACCGTCGAGACCACACCCGGCGCGGTCAGCATTGTCACATTTAACGAGGCGCTCTCGGCTGGCACTCGTGTCAAGACGCTCCAGCTTGCCCCCTTCGGCGGCACCTGCGTCGCGCCTGGTGTCACCAGCATCAACGATGGTGTCTATCCGGCTGCGCAGCGTACCTATGCCTATGTCAATCGCGTCGCTCTCGGCAAGGCGAACCTGACACCGGCACTGTCATTCTTCGGCAATCTGGCGGTCAACCCGATTGTGACGCGCTTTGGCTACGTCGCCCCCGAACAGGAAGCACTGAACCTCAATCGTACCATCATCACAACGCCGTTGACGGGTCGCCAGCACAGCATTGCGCGCGTGGAATTCTCGATACCGCCGACCATCAGTGGCCAGATCAACATTGGCGGCGACTCGGCAGCGAACGATTTCCTAACCGAGACGACTTCTACGTTTCAGCAGACGTATCAGGGTGTCGTCCCGACTGCCGCACTGCAAGGGCGTGTCGCGGGTGTGCGCCGCTTCTGCAATGGCGAACTCGACATGATCGCAGTCACAGGTCCATTGACGCCAGAACAGCAACAGAATTGCGCGGCAAACAATGTGGTTCCGGTGCCGATCTCGCTAGGGCATCAGGCGGCAGTGCTGGTCAGCGGCACGCAGAACCCCTACCTGCAATGCCTAACCCGTGCGCAGCTTGCCACAACCTTCAACGCAACTTCGTCTGGAACGATCACAACATGGAATCAGGTCGATCCGGCGTTCCCCGCCACGCCGATCACGCTGCTCGCGCCGACGATGGCGAACGACGCCAACGACCTGCTCATGCTGGGCGCGAACGGCACGAGCGTCCCGATGCGCACGGATACGGTCATCTCTGGCGATCCGCTCTACCGTGCGGCGTCGGTTGCCGTTGTCGATGGCGCGCTGACGTTCATGCCCTGGCGTGAATGGCTGCGCGTGGAAGCGAGCGGGCAGGCGAACATCCAGCTTGTCGCGGTGGATGGCGGCAGCGGTTGCGTCACGCCGTCGGTTGATACGATCAGCGATGGCAGCTACGCGATTGCGGTGAATTTGCAATTGCTGGTGAGCCAGAACGCGCTGCGCCGTTCGGAAGTTCAGTCGTTCGTGTGGTATCTCTTCACAGATGAGCGCTTCCCGTCGCTGTTGACGGCAGGCTTGATTGGACTGTCGGCAGATGATCTGCCGGACATCCGCGAGACGTTGCAAGAGCAGTTCGACGCTGCGGTCACCGCGCCAATCATCACGACGGCAACGCCTGATGCAGCGGCAACGCCCACTGCCGAAGTCACTGCGACACCGGGTTCTTAAGCGAGTCTCCTGTACAATTACGGGGCGCAGTTTCGGCTGCGCCCTGTTCATTTGCATACCCTGCGGCTTTGCGGTTCAATTCACCACGTCTCAGCTATCGCGCATACCCTGCGCTAGAACGGCTAACCTTTATGCGCGGCGAACTGGTCGCCATTGACCTCGAAACCACCGGACTCGACCCGTCGCAAGACGCCATTCTCGAAATCGCCGCCGTGCGCTTCCGCGATGGACAGATCATCGAATCGTATAGCACTTTGATCGACCCGCAACGCCCTATTCCGCAAACCGTCGCACTCCTCACAGGCATTACCGACGATGATGTGCAGGGCAAGCCGCGCGTTACTCAGGCAATTCCGCATTTGCAGGCGTTCGTCGGTGACGCGCCCATCGTCGCGCATAACATCAGCTTCGATGCGTCGTTCCTCAAGCGGCAGGGCGCGCTGCAAAACAACCTGAAGCTCGATACATACGAACTGGCGGCAGTGCTGATGCCGCGCGCCCCGCGCTACGGACTTGGCGCGCTGGCGGCGTCACTCGGCATTGCGCTTGAACACGCTCATCGCGCGCTCGATGATGCGCAGGCAACGGCGCTCGTTTATGAGCAGCTCTGGCAGCGGGCGCTGCGGCTGCCGCTGGCAACGCTGCAAGAGATCGTCGCCGCCGCACAGCCGTTTACGTGGGACGGCAAAGCACTTTTCGAGGCAGCGGCGAGAGAAAAGAGTTCCAGGTTCGATGTTCGGGGTTCGGATGTTGCAGTGCAAAGTGCAGAGTTCAAAGTAGAGAGTTCTCAGTTCGCAGTTCACAGTTCCCAGTTCCAGCCGCAGCGCCCGGCAACCGTAGTACCCCGCACCCTGAACACCGAACACCGAACACCGAACCTGGAACTAGGAACTCATCACTCATCACTTTCGACTGATACCTTCTTCGCACCCGATGGCATCCTCGCAGCGCATATCCCGCACTATGAAGCGCGTGCCGGGCAAGTCGAAATGGCGTTAGCAGCAGAAACAGTACTGCGCGACGGCAAACACCTGATGATCGAGGCAGCGACAGGCATTGGCAAGTCGTATGCCTATCTTGCACCCGCCCTGCTCCACGCGCAAACGAGCGCATCCCGCGTCGTCGTTTCGACCAGCACGCTGACGCTGCAAGACCAGTTAATCGACAAGGACATACCCACCATTAGCGCCGCACTTGGTGTCGAAGGCACAGCAGCCGTCATGAAGGGGCGTGGCAACTACCTGTGTCCACGACGCTTCGCCGCGCTGCGCACACGCGGACCAGCATCACTGGAAGAACTGGCGCTTCTGGTTAAGTTGCTGATCTGGGAAACAGAAACACCGAGCGGCGACAAGCAGGACATCACACTGCGCGGCATGGAGCATCAGCTTTGGGCGCACCTGAGCGCCGAGGACGAACACTGCACCGACGACATGTGCGAGGCAGTTGGCAGCATGTGTCCGTTCTACCAGGCGCGCAAAGCAGCGCAATCAGCACAGGTGTTGATCGTCAATCACGCACTGCTGCTGGCGGATGCGCTCTCACCGCAGCACGCACTGCCAGACTACGACACGCTGATTATTGACGAGGCGCAGCACCTCGAAGAGGCAACGACTCACGCCCTCAGCTACACACTGGATGCCCCTGCGCTGCATCGGCGGCTGCGCGAGATCAGCAGTGACAACAAAGGGCTGCTCGGTGCTATTCTGCGCGCAGTACGCGGTGCTGCGCCCGAACGCGACGTGGCACGCGTCGAAGAGTACGCTGGCTTGATCAAGGCGGCAACGAAAGGAATGGCAGCACACGTCAATGCCCTGTTCGGCGCTCTCGATATGTTGATGAGCGATGAGAAAGCGCGCCGCCCCGATGCCAATCAGTTGAGCGTGGCTGCCGATGTCCGCCACAAAGCGCCGTTCGAGCAGGCACAGGCGGCATGGCAAACGTTGAGCGAATACAACGAAGCCGTCAGCGCGGCGATGGCGCGGCTGGCGCGCGGGTTGCATAAGCTGGAGAGTTACCCCATTCCCGCGCGCGTCGATCTGGCGCGTGCGGCGGACAGCGCGGCGCGCTTCTTTAGCGAGACGGGCGAGCAATTGAGTGCGTTCCTGAGCCAGCCCGATCCTAACATGATCTATTGGCTGTCCAGTGGGCATGAAGAACGTGGCATCGTTATCAACGCCGCGCCGCTGCATGTTGGGGCGATGCTGGAGCAGCAGCTTTTCGCGCAGAAACGCCGCCTTATCCTGACAGGTGCAACGCTGCGTGCGAGTGGATCATTCGACTTTCTGCGCGAGCGATTAGGCGCACATGCCATCGAAACGCTCACGATTGGTTCGCCATTTGACTACAAGAATGCCGTTTTGCACTACGTTATCAGCGATTTGCCGGAACCAAACGACAAAGGGCGTTACCAATCCACCGTCGAAAAAGCGATTGTCGAACTGGCAACGGCACTGGATGGGCGCGTGCTGGCGCTCTTCACCAGCTACGCGCAATTACGCCAAACGTCGCAGGCGATCACGGCACGCCTTGCCCTGGGCGATATTGCCGTTTACGACCAGCTCGATAGCAGTGGACGTGCCGCCGCCATCGAGGGCTTCAGCATTGCGCCGCGCGCGGTGCTGATGGGGACACGCAGCCTGTGGGAAGGGGTTGACCTGCCAGTCGATACGCTCAAAGCAGTTGTGATTGTCCGGCTGCCCTTCGCCGTCCCAACCGACCCGCTATTCGCCGCGCGCAGCGAGCGCTACACCGACTCGTTTAACGATTACAGCGTGCCAGAAGCGATCCTCAAGTTTAGACAGGGCTTCGGACGGCTCATCCGTCGTGCCAGCGATAAAGGCGTGTTCGTGGTGCTAGACGGGCGCATCACGAGCAAGGGTTATGGCAAGCTCTTTATCGAAGCGCTGCCCGACTGCACCAGAGAGACGGGACCGCTGGCGGGGTTGGGCGATGCGGCAAGGGAGTGGGTGGGGAC
>Ga0224723_1001277_pt1 | contig 15493 bp, 11 predicted proteins | sample Balambano_FR2_Me_FD_161647 | JGI IMG/M metagenome (GOLD analysis project Ga0224723, IMG submission 161647) | Freshwater sediment microbial communities from Lake Towuti, South Sulawesi, Indonesia - Balambano_FR2_MetaG | ecosystem: Environmental > Aquatic > Freshwater > Lake > Sediment | place...
GGGCTCATCTCTACAGGGTAGTCGGTAATAAAAGTAGGCTGAATGTAAGTGTGTTCGCACTTCTCGCCAAAAATGGCGTCAATAAGTTTGCCTTTACCCATAGTCGCATCGATGTTGATGTGTAATTTCTTACACGCCTCGCGAATGCCTGCTTCATCCATGCCCGATATATCAAAACCCGTGTTTTCTTTAATGGCATCGTAAATACTGATGCGCTTAAATGGTGCCTTGAAACTGATGGTGCGTTCAGCTACGGAGGCCTCGGTAGTTCCGTTTACGGCAATGGCGGTATGCTCCAATAACTTTTCGGTGGTTTCCATCATCCAGAAATAATCTTTGTAGGCTGTATAAAACTCAAGGATGGTAAACTCGGGGTTGTGGGTGCGATCCATACCCTCATTGCGAAAATTGCGACTGAATTCATACACCCAGTCGAAGCCACCCACGATGAGCCGCTTGAGGTAAAGCTCGTTGGCAATGCGCAGGTAAAAGGGTACATCCAGGGCGTTGTGGTGCGTAACAAAAGGGCGTGCGGCCGCGCCTCCTGGTATGCTTTGCAATACGGGTGTATCCACTTCTAAGGCCCCGTGGCTGTTCAGAAACTCACGCATGGCGTTCACCATGCGCGTTCTCTTCACAAAAGTATCTTTCACGTGCGGATGGATAATGAGATCGGCATAGCGCTGGCGATAGCGAAACTCCGGGTCGGTCACTTCATCGTAAGCGTGGCCTTCGTCATCGCGCTTCACTACCGGCAGGGGCTTGAGCGATTTACTTAACAGTGTAAGCGATTGCACGTGTAATGTGGTCTCCCCGGTTTTTGTAATGAACACAAAACCTGTAACACCAATAATGTCGCCCAAGTCGATCAGATGTTTTGCCAACTGATCAAAAAGCATTTTATCGTCACCGGGGCAGATGTCGTCTCTGCGCACATAGAGCTGCAGTATCCCGTGGCTGTCTTGTATTTTGATAAAGAGTACTTTGCCTTTGTCGTTCAGACTCATAATACGACCGGCCATACTCACTGCGGCAAACTGATCTTTGGTAGCCTCGCTAAAGTTGGCCTTGATGTCGGTAGAATAGTGTGTAACTTCAAACAGGGGGGCGGGGTAAGGATCAATACCCAGTTGCCGTATCTGATCCAGTTTGTTTCTGCGGATAACTTCTTGTTCGCTTAGTTGCATGGAGACGTAAAAGTAGGTGGCAAAAATAGTAATTCCCCGCTACAACACTGTTTGTCACAGTTCTTCGCGGGGCTGTAGATGTTTGACGAACTTAACCGGGAGATGAAGCTATGAGCCACTCCGCCTGCGGGCCAACTCTTTGCGGATCAAACTCAGTTCGCGGCTGCTTTGGCCTGCAACCGATGTGTTTTCGTTGGCCCTGCGCATCAAATAGGGCATCACGGCTTCTACCGGCCCGTAGGGCACATACTTGGCTACGTTATAGCCGGCCTTGGCGAGGTTAAACGAAATATTGTCGCTCATGCCCAACAGTTGGGCAAACCACACGCGCTGATCTGCCGGCTTCATACCGTGCTTATCCATGAGCACCGTGAGAAACTGGTTGCTGTACTCATTGTGCGAGCCGCACATCAGCGAGATGCGCTGTTTATTATCGATACAAAATGCCAGGGCCTTGTTAAAAGCTTCATCAGTGGCGGCCTTGTCGGGATGAATGGGGCTCGAATAAGCGCGGGCCTCGGCACGTGCCCGCTCCTTCTCCATGTAGGCACCCCGCACGAGTTTTACGCCCAGGTAGTGGTTGTGCATGGCCGCCTCATGAAAGGCGCTGCGCAAGTTGTTGAGCATGTCTGCCCGGTACATTTGAAACGTGTTAAACACAATGGCCTTCTCGTTATTATACAAGCGCATCATGGCGTAGGCCATTTGATCGATGGGTTTTTGAATCCATGACTCTTCAGCATCGATCAGCACAGGCACATCCGCTTCGTGGGCTGCCTGGCAAATGGAGGCTACGCGCCCTTTTCCCCTCTCAAAGGCCTGCTGTTCTTCGGCTGAAAGCGCCTCGCCAGCCTGCACTTTTTCCAGCAGGGCCGTGTGCACTAACCCGGTAACTTTAAACACTGAAAAAGGCACTTCGGGGCGGCTCCTCGCTTTTTCGATGGTGCAGATAATCTCAGCGGTAGTATGCTCAAACCCTGCTTCCGACTTTTCGCCCTCTACCGAATAATCAAGAATGGTGCCCACATGAAATTTTGCCAGCATTTGGATGGTACGGTCGGTTTGGGCGATGGTTTCTCCTCCACAAAAGTGCTGAAATACCGTGCTTCTGATAATTCCCTTTACCGGAAGCCCCAACGCCAAACTCCGCTTGGCTGCCCCGGTGGCCAGGGCCGACATCCACGGATGATTCACTAGCAAAAAAATGAGATGGGCCTTCTTCAGTTCAACATCCGATTTGTACGAAAAAGCCGTGGCGGTATCGTCAAACGCCAACTTTTGAAGTGTTTCCATGCGTGCGCGGTACAAGGCCACAAATATAACTGTCGTTAGTTTATGCCTTTCCCGCTGGTATAACACGGCCGTCCTAATTCTGTTAACTTGGCGACCGTGAACAGCCACTTGTTGATGTTTGATCCTTTGGCCGCCACCCTCTGCCGGCAGTTTTTTGCCAACCGGCAGCAGGGCAAGTTGGCCGTACTAACCGACAGCCACACCAAGGAGCTTTGCTATCCAAAAATAAATCAGGCACTGCCGGCCCACCACCTGATTACTGTGCCTGCGGGCGAAGAATATAAAAACCTCGACACCTGCGTGATGGTATGGCAGCAACTTACCGACCAGGAGTTTACGCGCCATGACCTGCTGTTGATAGTGGGCGGTGGCGTGCCGGGCGATTTGGGTGGCTTTTGTGCGGCCACCTTTAAGCGCGGTATCGCGTTTGCACTGATGCCCACCACCTTATTAGCACAGGTAGATGCCAGCATCGGGGGTAAGGTGGGTATCGACTTTCAACAATTGAAAAACCACATCGGGGTGTTTCAGCAGCCGCTGGCCACCCTCATCAGCTCGGAGTTTTTAGCTTCGCTGCCCGAGCGCGAACTGCGTTCGGGCTTTGCGGAAATCATCAAACACAGCCTCATTGGCGATCGCCAGCAATGGCTTGATCTGTCGGCCAGGAGGTGGCACGAGCAAGATTGGACACAACTGGTGCCCGCTTCGGCACGATTTAAGCAAGACATTGTGACCAAAGACCCCACGGAAAACGGTTTGCGAAAGATTTTAAATTTTGGACACACCGTGGGGCACGCCATTGAAAGCCTGCGCATGGGTACACCCCGGCCGCTGGCGCATGGCGAAGCTATCGCCATGGGTATGATAGCCGAGATGCATATTGCTTTTCAAAAAAAACTGGTTTCGGCAGATGAATTACGCCACGTTACGGATTACCTGTTGTCGACTTACCCGTGGGAAGAACCGGGAGACGATCGCAAACTGATCGCCCTCATGCGACAAGACAAAAAAAATAAAAACAATACGATTTTACTGGCGCTGCCGAAGGAGATCGGCCGGGCCATTTGGAATGTGGAAGTTACAGACGCTGAAGTTGAAGAGGCTTTGGCATACTACCGTTCGCGTTACACATAGTGCACGTCCGAGTCGTCTGCGGGTTTAGCGTCTTTGTTCAGCATCTGCTTCAGGTCTTGCGCGGCTTTCGCAACGAAGTCTTTTGTTTTCTTCTTACGATCGCCCGTTAGCAACCAGGCCGCCAACAGGGCACCCCCGGCAATGCCAAGACCGATAGCAATTTTCTTAGTTGTGTTCATATACGTTTTAACTTCAATTAAAAATAATTTGTTTCGCGTTGCAAAAATTTTCTCTCACTTTTTCAAATCATGGCATTGTCTCTTCAACTTTTTCCTGCACCGCATCTTCGCGGCACCGTGCAGCACCTGCCCTCTTCAAAAAGCCTGAGCAACCGCGCGCTCATTTTGCAGGCGCTGGCCGGCCCTGGCACCACACTCACGAACTTGTCGCCCGCCCGCGATACCACACTGATGATGCAACTCATCGGCAGCAGCGATACGGTGATAGATGTTATGGATGCGGGCACCACCATGCGTTTTCTCACTGCTTATTTTGCCATCACCGGCAAGTCTAAAATCCTTACGGGAACAGCACGCATGCAACAACGCCCTATTGCCCCGCTGGTAGATGCGCTGCGGCTGGTGGGAGTAACCATCACCTACGAAAAGAGCGAAGGCTACCCACCCGTGCACATCCGCGGCTTTAATAGGCAGCAGGCCTCAACCGTGACACTGCCCGGCAACCTGAGCAGCCAATATATTTCTGCGCTGTTGATGGTGGCTCCCCTGCTGCCTGAAGGCTTAACCGTTACCCTCGCGGGCAAAATTGGCTCTGCACCGTATATCCGAATGACACTCGCCCTAATGGCGCATTTCGGCATCGAGGCAGATTTTCAGGGCCATACATTGCGCGTTCCACCTGGTAAGTATCAACCCACTCACTACCGCGTTGAGGCAGATTGGTCGGCCGCGAGCTATTGGTATGCGTTCACAGCCCTGGCACCGCAGGCGGATATCTATTTGCCTGGCGTTACTGCAGATTCGTGGCAGGGCGACAAAGCAATTGTACAGATGATGGAACCTCTTGGCGTGGCTACCACCTTTTATACGGGCGGTGCGCGGCTGTCTAAGCAGCACCACTTGCCGACCATTTCTTGGGATTTTACCGACTGCCCTGACCTGGCACAAACCATCTTGCCAGTGTGTGCAGCCAAGGGTATCACAGGCACATTTAACGGGCTTGAGAGTTTGCGGATTAAGGAAACCGACCGCCTGGCCGCCCTGCAGACGGAGCTAGCCAAATTAGGAACCGATCTGACGGAAACAAGTTCGGGAATATGGCACCTTTCGCCAGGTGTGAAGCCGCATGCTGAAAAACTTGTGTTTGACACCTACCACGACCACCGCATGGCCATGGGGCTGGCTCCCCTTGCGTTGCTTCAACCGATTACCATAAGGGAGCCTGATGTGGTGCAGAAATCATACCCTCAGTTCTGGCAAGATGTTGCCGGGGTAGGGCTGCCGATTAGCAATCAAGGCTCATAAAATATTCGGGTGCGTGTAGCAGCCTACTGCCATACCAGGAAAACATTTCTCCGTTTACAAAACAAAACTTAGCAGCAGGCATGCATGTGCGCAGTTCCGCCACATGGGCTTCTTTAAATGGATACGGTTCGGACGACAGCAAGACGACCTCCGGTTGCAGGGCGGTCAATTGGTCGGCATTGAGCTGAGGGTAGCGCGTGGCCGTAACCGCATTGGTGAACCCGGCCCGCATCAGCATGTCGTCAATAAACGTGTCTTTACCGGCCGCCATCCATGGCTTGCGCCAGATGAGATAGAGCGCTTTTTTTCTTCTCAGAGGCTTTAGGTCAGAAAACTGCTGCTGAATGCGGCTTGCGCAATCTTGCCCCGCGGCCTCCCTGCCGGTCATCTGGCCCACCATTAAAATCATGGTCAGTGCCTGTTGCAGGTTGGCAACGTCACTCAGCCACACGGGGAACTCCTTCTCCAGAACTTCGATGAGTTCGCGCTCGTTTTCTTCTTTGTTCGCGACAATTAAGTCGGGCTTCAACTGGCGAACAACCTCTATTTCAACTTTTTTGGTGCCTCCCACTTTTGTCTTGGTGCGGAGCCATTCGGGCGGGTGCACGCAAAACCTGGTGATGCCCACTACCTCATTGTCTAAACCAAAAAAATGCAACAGCTCCGTTTGCGAGGGAACAAGTGAAACAATACGGGTGGGCCTGGCTGGCACCGTTACTTTTCTGCCCATCTGATCGCTGAATACCGGCATAGTCAATAAACGACACAGATGCCCATCAGGCGTATTATGCTGCCGGCTTTGCCGGCTGAACGTGCAGTACCTGGTTGGGAATGGTAACAGTAAACTGGGTGCCTTTACCTAACTCTGAACTCACCTGAATCTTCCCGTTTAGCCGCTCGACCGTGTCTTTTACGATATACAATCCCAGGCCCGTTCCGGCAGTGGTATCGTTGGCACGGAAAAAAATATCATAAATTTTTTCAAGGTACTCGCTGGCAATTCCCTGACCGTTGTCGTATACGCGGATGACCGCGTTGTGCATGGATACATCGGCCTGAATTTTTATGAAGCGCAGCGGCTTGGCAGGGTCGCTATACTTAATCGAGTTGGATACGATGTTGGTAAGTACCGTTTTGATACGGATGGGGTCGGAGATAAAAGCTGCGGTGGCCTCGATGGCGTGATCGAAAAAGATACCATCAGCTTCGGGCAGGTTTCGCAAGCTTTCGACCTCGCTATGCACCAGTTGTTGCAGGTTAATTTCTTCGCGCTTCACCGCGAGCTTATCATTCTTATAAAAATTATTTACCTCCTCGATAAAGCCATCCAGTTTGAGCAGGCTCTTGCGGATCAACGCCAGGTATTTTTGTTGCTCCTCTTGCGGGGCCGACTCGGCCAGTTTTACCAGGCCCAGGGCCGAATGTAGTGGTGCCCGCAGATCATGCGTAGTTTTGAAAATAAAATGGTCGAGGTGATGGTTGGCCTTTTGCAGTTCCTTCAGGTCGCGCTTGCGCTGCGTAATGTCGTGCATGAAAATAACCAGGCCTCTGATGTCGACATTATTAACATGGTTGGTTACCGTTACGTCAAAGTGCAACTCTTCATTGCTTTTGGAGCGCAGGCTGATCTCGCACGACTTGCCGTGGTTTGATTCCGACAAGCAGGCCTGCCATCGGGCGCTGTTCTCATCGGCCACAAAGTCGAAGGCGTTTTTACCCAGTACGGCAAACGGGTTAACTCCGAAAATATGTGTCACCGTGTCAGACACGTATCGAATGTGATACTGAGCATCTGTTACGATGACCACATTCTTCGGGTTCTCGAAGAGGTCCTTCAATATACTTTCTGTTCTTATCACGTTCTTTCCTCAAACAATCTTAACGCACCACGTAAACTATCAACAGATAAAAACAGGTATGGACTAGAGGAGGTTGGGGGTAGCCTTACCTAAATTACAATGGCCATGCTGGCCAATTGGCTCGACACTTTGAGGTTGGAACCGCTTACCGAGGCCTGGTTCAACTCAAACTTGAGCTTGCCATCGATTACCTTGAAGTTGATGTGGCTACCCTTCTGGCCCAGGTTAAAGCCATCGGTTACGGTTAGCACAGGCTTACCGGCCGTGGCATTTTTTACATTTTCAAATTCCCTGCCTTTGCCCTTACCGATATACACCACCGCACAGCCCGCAGCTTCCTCGGGCGTGCTCACCTTTTTTACCACATACTTCTTGGTGCCTTTGGGCTTGCCATCGTACCAGGTTTTAAGCGTACCGAGTACGTCTTCATCACCCATGACACCCACCACAAAATCGCCCGCTTCGGCCTCATTGGGCCACTGCACATACTTAATGAAATTGTAGAGCATGGCTGAGTGTATCTCGTGCATGGGTTTCTCCTGCGCCCAGAGCGGGCTGGCAGCAAAAAGCAACAGAACAACAACTACTTTTTTCATGTGGGGTTTATGTTTTGTGTCGGTGAAGTTAAATTATTTTTATTGAAAGTTTATGGTAAAAGCCCGCCCCCGCTTTCGCAAGGGAAGGCTTTACACACAAACAAACCCATTAAATCAGAATCGCCATCGAAGAGAGAGCGCCTGATACCTTCAGGTTAGAGGCGTCAATCGCCTGCTGATTCAACTCAAAACGCAACTTGTCGTTAACGGTCTTGAAGTTGATACAGCTTCCTTTTTCACCTAAGCCGTTTTTGTCAGTAACCACCAAAGTGCCCTTGCCGGAAACCTTGCCTTTTACTGCTTCGAACTCGCCACTCTTGGTCTTGTCGATGAATACCACATGACAATCGCCTATTTCGCTGGCCGAGTTAAATTTTTTGATCACATACGTTTTGGTGCCTTTGGCTTTGCCTCCATACCAGGTGTTCAAAGTATTGAACATCTCGCTGTTGCCTACCACGCCAATCACAAACTCGCCCGACTTGTCGTGGTCGGGCCACTGCACATACTTTATAAAGTTGAATACCATCATCGAGTAAACCTCGTGCATAGGGCGGCTTTCCTGCGCTACTGCACTTCCCGATACGGCCATCAGCACTACGGCTGCCAAAGTTTTCAAGGTCTTTTTCATAATCGTTTCTGTTTTTTGGGTTTTTTGTTGGCACAAAGGTATAGGCGCCGCTGCGCCTGCATTCGGCTACCTCTACCCATAACTTTCCGATGTAAGTTTTCTTAAAAAACTACCGGATGTACCTAAAGTCGTGGCCCGGCTTCACCTGTAGTAACACCTCGTAAATCAGGTTTATCACGTTTTCTACGTCATCTTTGTGCACCATCTCCACAGTGGTGTGCATGTATTTCAGGGGTAATGAAATAAGGGCAGATGCCACCCCCTCGGCCGAATATGCAAAAGAATCGGTATCCGTGCCGGTAGACCGCGAAACGGCCTGGCGCTGGAAGGGTATTTTTTTCTTTTGCGCAGTTTCAATGATCATTTTCAGCACGTTGTTCTGCACAGCCGGCCCGTAGCAAAGCGTGGGCCCCAGCCCGCATTTTAGATTGCCGCTTTCTTTCTTGTTGTACATGGGCGACTGGGTGTCGTGGGTCACATCGGTGCAAATAGCCAAGTCGGGCTTGAGCCTGCGCGAAATCATTTCGGCCCCGCGCAAACCGATTTCTTCCTGCACGCTATTAACAATGTAGAGGCAGAAAGGCAGCTTTTTCCTGCTCTCGTGCAGTCTGCGGGCCACTTCGGCAATCATAAACCCGCCCATGCGATTGTCTAAGGCGCGGCCCACCAAAAAGTTTTTGTTCAGTTCGATCAGCTCATCCTCGAAGGTGATGACGCAGCCCACGTGCACCCCCAGGGCTTCCACCTCTTTTTTTGATTCAGCCCCAATGTCGATAAAGATGTTTTTGAGGGTGGGGCTTTCCTCCTTGCCGGCATCGCGCACGTGTATAGCAGGCCAGCCAAATACGCCTTTTACAATCCCTTTCTCGGTGTGGATGTTCACGCGCATGGAGGGCGCTATCTGGTGGTCTGACCCTCCGTTTCTCCGCACATAGATGTACCCCTCTTCGGTGATGTAGTTCACAAACCAACTAATCTCATCAGCATGGGCCTCGATCACTACCTTGTACGCGGCTTTAGGATTTACCACACCCACGGCTGTACCGTACACATCTACGATGTAGTCGTTGATGTAGGGCTTGATGTAATCCAGCCATATTTGCTGGCCGGTGTACTCAAAACCGGTAGGCGAGGCATTGTTGAGGTAGTCGAAGAGAAACTTTTTGCTCTTTTTGTCCATGGGTTGAAATCTTTAAACCATCAAATTTATTTGGATTTTTGATTTCAGGCCCATCGGTGGCGTTATAATTGCACAAGCCGGGGCATGCCGCAAGGGCGAAACGCCTATCGGTAAATGCACCCTAACCGCCAAGACTAACGTGAAGCCTTATGTTCCTTGGCTACCGATCCGAAAAAAACCACATAGAAAGTGACTACAGACGTTACGCAAAATTCAATCATACGCTCCTTTGTTTCGGGGGCAAAGATGCAGGCTGAACAGCGCCCGCGTTTTGCATAATCAGGCGCCACCACACCGAGGTAAGAAATTGTCAGGTTTTTTCAATTTTGAAACAGGCACCCAATTTTATACAACCATTTGGTGTAAAGGGCATTATTTATGGAACACACTTTGCCTATCTTTCGAAAAAACCATGGGTATGACCAACCGCATTACTTCATTTACCTTCAGTTTATTACTCTGCAGTACACTCCTTGCCACAAGCCAGGACCGCGACTGGTTCATCAAAGACCCGGAAACCGACAAAGTACAGGGCGTAAGTGCCAACCGCGTATATGAAACCCTGCTGAAAGGACAACCTTCGCGTACCGTGATTGTAGCCGTGATCGATTCGGGTATCGACTACAAGCACGAAGACCTGAAAGACGTGATGTGGGTAAACGCAGGCGAAATTGCCGGCAACGGCATCGATGACGACAAAAACGGATACATTGACGACATCCACGGCTGGAATTTCATCGGAGGCAAAAACGGCAATGTAAACGAAGACACCTACGAGCTAACCCGTGAATACGTGCGGCTAAAAGGCAAGTTTGCAGGGATGGACGAGAACAAGGTAAGCAAAAAACAAAGGGCCGAATACGAAGAGTATAAAAAGATAAAGGACAAGTTCGAGAAGTTGAGAACTAAAAACGTGCAGCAGTACGACATGTACAAAAACATGTATGTGAACGTTACCGGCAGCATGGATACGTTGAAAGCTGTATTGAAGACTGATACCCTCACGGCCGAGAACCTGGCAGCGTACAACCCTTCAGACCCCGCGCTGATTTTTGCCAAAGGCCTTATTGTGAACATGCTGAAAAACCTTGGTGGCGAAGGAACGCTGGACGAACTGGCGGCCCAGCTGAAGGAGGGATACGATTACTTTCGTGTTATAGCCGAATATGGTTATAATGAGGCGTTCGACTCGCGCACCATTGTTGGCGATAACTACAGCGACCTTTCGGAACGCTACTATGGCAATAACGATGTGCAAGGCCCGGACGCACAGCACGGCACACACGTAGCAGGTATTATCGGGGCTAATCGCAAAAACGATATAGGCATACAGGGCATTGCCGACAATGTGCGCATCATGTCGGTGCGCGCAGTGCCCAATGGCGATGAGCGCGACAAAGACGTTGCCAACGCTATTTACTACGCAGTAAACAACGGAGCGCACATCATCAACATGAGCTTCGGCAAAGCCTACTCGCCCCAGAAAGAGGCGGTAGATAAAGCTGTTAAATATGCCGAACAAAAAGGCGTGCTGCTTATTCATGCGGCTGGCAACGATGGCGAAGACATTGACACGGAAAAGAATTTTCCGAACCGGACGTACCTGGATGGCAAAGAGGCCAAAAACTGGATGGAGATTGGCGCTTCATCGTTTGGCACGGACGAAAATTTTGTGGGCAGTTTCTCCAACTACGGCAAGAAAAACCTCGATCTGTTTGCCCCAGGTGTACGTATTTATGCTACTGTGCCCAACAACCAGTACGAGTATCTGCAAGGCACGAGCATGGCGGCACCCGCCACCGCAGGTGTAGCCGCTATTATCATGTCGTACTTCCCTGAGCTCACCGCTGTGCAGGTTAAAGATGTACTGCGCAAATCAGTGCGCACCTTCGATGGGTTGCAGGTACAAAAGCCCGGAGGCAAAGGAAAGGTAGCTTTCAGCGAACTTAGTAGTACCGGAGGCTTGGTAAATGCCTACGAAGCGGTAAAGCTGGCCCAAGCCATGAAGGCCAGTGGTAAGGGCGTGAAGTAGGCCGACTGCTGCGTTCATCAGCGGATGACTTGAAGATTTTGCATCAACTCAGGCTGGAGAATGGCAGAAAGTCGCGCCTTTAATCTTTTTTCCTAAATTTTTTAAACATATCGTAGCTTATTTCGGTCTCGCCTTGTTCATTGGCGCGGGCGCGCAAAAAAACACTGGGGCCCACCCTGGCATCAGTACCGACATTTTTTGGAACGTACGTTTTGTCTCGCTTTTTCAAGTTGCTCAGTGGCACCTGTATGCTCAGGTCGGTATTGTTGGCAAAACTGTACTTCCCTTCTACAAACAGACTCAAAACAGACGATTGGATCTCCATGCGCCTGATGGTGATATCGTTACCCGCCACATCTACATGCGAGACCAGCTCGGCAAAGGCCACGTGGCTGAAGTCGCGCTTCTTGAACAAAAAATGACTCATCCTTTCCAGTGGGGCAAAATCGCGCAACTCGCCTTTCTGGATTGTCATGTCCACACGGCCCGCCAGGCTTCGCGGCACCACATTGAAGTTGTCGTCAAGGCGGGCCCTTAACACGGTGTTCAGATTTACGCGACCGCGCAGATTGGTATCGCGTATGAGCTTTTGGTTAAAGTTTCTGAATGCATAGAAAAAGTCTTTCACATCAGCATGGCGGATATCTGCTTTCACGGTGAGCGGGTTTATGCGTTTCGCCAGGTTGGCCAACGTAAAGCTGGCCGTAAACTTGCCCTTGGCAAAATCCATTTTCAACTTGGTGGCTGTCAACTGTTTTTCATTCAGGCGCAGCCGGCCGGTAACGTTTTTTGCTTTAAACCGGTTATTCTGAAGTTCTTTTACGTTAACGTCTACCTCGATCTCAAGCTGTTGGTATACCTCATCGAAAAGCGCGTTCATGTGCTGGCGCTCTTCCATTTTTTGTTTTACGGTTTTGGGCTTGCGCGAAGCGGGCGTAAACAATGGGCTGAGGTCGAGCGAGGGGGCGTTTAGCCATAGTTTCACATAGCCCTTCTCGCTGGGTTGCACAAAAAACGGCACATAATTGGTGATGGTACCTTTGACCTCTATGCGGCTTCGGCCGGTAGCTGCTTGTGCCGTGCGAATATGCACGCGCTGTTCATCAAACTCCACATCGGCCGCCACGCCTGTAAACAAAAAGTTGCGGGCTGCCCACAATACGCTGGCATCTTCAATTTGCGACCGGCCCGCCAGCGTGCCGGTATATCGCGTGGCCGTGGCATCCAGGTACTCACTCAATTTACCGTTATATCGAAAAGCACCGCGAAAACTGCCGCTGATAAACCGAAAGCGAGTGGTATCCACCTGGCTGTTGAGGTCCGCCAGCCGGGCCGACAGGTTGGCATCAAGTTGTAAGGTGGGATCAGACAAATTTTCGATCACAGCCCGGGCCCGAAACAAAACGCTTTTTACGGTAGCCTTAACGCTGTCAAGCTTAATCAGCGAATTGACATCGGTGTAGGGCTTGGTACTATCCGCATGGTTGGTTAGCCAACCTGTGGCACGCACGCGCTGCGCGCGCAAGGTGCCTGCGGTTACATCTTGATCATGTAGTTGAAAATACACATCCACAGCCGGGTGCCGGCCGGGTGCCGTGCTACCCCGTACTTGTACGCGTAGGGGCAACGGCTGTGCCACATCGAACGTCCTTAACTTTCTGGCAATGGCTTCGGTACATACCGCCACACCTTCCTGCCAATAAAGTGCGCTCGATTTTATATCGAGTTGAAACCGACCGGCAGCAGCCATTTCAAAAAAACCGTTCACCTGTAACTGCGACTGTGGTAAGCGCATCATCCCGGAATCGAGGTTGAGCAGTTTCGCCCGCTTGTCGAAGATCAACTTCATGGCCGTTTCGGTGTTGGTATTTCTCAAATACGCCCCCTTGGCGGGATTGAATTGCAAGCCGTGAAAGAATAGGTTGCCTGAAAGCCGCAGGGTGAGCAGCGAATCGGTATTGGCGAGGGTGGCTTTTAAGCCTGCTGTTTTAAAATCGATTAGTTTGCGATGCATCGAATCCGCAAAGGTAAAGTGCAGGCGGGTGAGGCTAATTTTGTCTAACGCAGGGTTGAAGGTTGATGCTCCCGCATTACCGGCTGTATCAGTGCGGGCCTTAAACAAATCAAGATTGGTAGTGCCGCGGGCCGTTCTAAACACCAGCACGCGCGCATCCGCTACGTTTATGGCTTCCACGTGAAGCTCTCCCCGCCAAAAAGCCCCCATGTCGAGATGTAGCGAAATGCGCCCGGCCGTTAGCAGTTGTGTGCCGAGGTGCTGGTCGACCGCCCCGCGCAAATACACATCGTTCAACTGAACCGACATGGCTGGGAAGCGCTCAAACCAATTGAACGATACTCGCCCGATGTACACCTGTCCCTCCACAGATTGGCTTAAATGATCATTTACCGCGTGTAGAATCTCATCCCGGTAGAGGTAGGCCAGGCCATAGGCCGATGCCCCGGCCAAGGCCACAATGCCGGCAGGGATAAGCACCCACTTGATCCACTTACTTTTTGAGTTTTGCCGGGCCGACATCACAAAAGGAAGTTACCTGATTTTTTTAAATGCCCCTTTGGGTCGGCAATTTTTTGGGGTTACCGCGCATATCTTTGGCTGATTTAGCAATTCTACTTAACATTACCTTGTGCAAAAGTTACCTGCTTTAGTCCCCCCGGTGCTGCTGGCCATAACAATGGGCGCGTGTGGCGACATTCTAAACGAAGATGACTATGAGCTCGACCGTATCGAAGCTCGGCCATCCATTGCGCTGCCGATTGCCTTTGGCGAGCTGAGCATACAAGATCTGCTGAACAGTGCCGACTCAGCCAACGTGGGGTTACAACCCGATGGCCTGGTGTTTCTGCGCTACGAGCAAACGCTGAAGTCGCAGAGCATCCGCAACCTGATTGACATTCCTAATGTGCCCACATTAACCCAAAACGTTGCGCTGCCCGCGGGCACTTACCCCTCAGTGGCCAACGACATACTGCTGGCCACGGTTAGCCAAAACGTAACGCTGGGCCTCAGCCCGGAGCAGCTTACCGAAATTTCCTTTCGCGAGGGCACGCTTAATTTTGAGCAAAGCTTTGTGCACCCCACCAACAATGTTCCCAATAACAATTTTCGCTATGGCGTGCGGCTGGTAATTCCGCAGTTCATCGCAAAGTCAGACGGCAGCGCTTTTAATCGCGAAATACAAGGCTCGGGGGGCGCCACCACTGTGCGCGGTTCCATTCCCCTGTCGGATTATATCTTTAGAAACACCGCCAATCCCAATCGTTTTGTTATTCAATACACCTTTATCATAAAGCGAACAACCGGTGGCACAGGCTTCACTATTGCCAGCAACACACAATCGCGTACCAATGTCTCATTCACCAACCTGAATTTCACTTACATTCGTGGCTTTTTTGGCGATCAGAGCGCCAGCGTTGACCAAGAGCGCATCGAAATTGGCGCCTTTGGTACATCGCTGAATGGTGCCAAGGTATCATTGGCACAGCCCGAAGCCAGCTTTGAGGTGATCAATGGCAACGGTGTGCCGGTGCGGGTACAGTTTACCACCCTGCAGGGCGAAAAAACAGGCAGACCACCGCTGCCCATCACCCTCAATCCGCCCAGCCCTGTCAACATCAACTTTCCCACCGTGTTGGGCAACTCGGCCTCCACCACGGTAGCAGTGGCTAACGTAAAAGCCATGTTGGACTACGCCCCCACCACCATTGTGCACAAAATAACTGCGCGCATCAATGCCGGGTTAACTTCGGGCGCCAATTTTCTGGCCGACACCAGCACCCTGCGTGTTAAAATGAACGTGAAAATTCCGCTGTGGGGAAATGCTACCGGCATTGTATTGGCCGATACCTTCAAAACCGAACTGGACGACCTGAAAGAGACTGAGGTGGAGAAAGCATCGATACGGGTAAAAATTAATAATGAAATTCCTTTAAACGGCAACCTGCAGTTTTTCTTTACAGATGAGAACTACAACGTGCTGGATTCTTTACTGGCGCCCTCGCAAAAAAATCTGATCCCGGGCAGCACCGTCAATGCCACTGGCGAATTGCAAAGTGCCGGCACCTTTGACCAGTCTATT
>Ga0224723_1001278_pt1 | contig 15488 bp, 10 predicted proteins | sample Balambano_FR2_Me_FD_161647 | JGI IMG/M metagenome (GOLD analysis project Ga0224723, IMG submission 161647) | Freshwater sediment microbial communities from Lake Towuti, South Sulawesi, Indonesia - Balambano_FR2_MetaG | ecosystem: Environmental > Aquatic > Freshwater > Lake > Sediment | place...
TCACCCCCCTCTCCCTCTCTTCCCTAATGCCCTTTCACTGCCATCGGTTTTGCCCCTCCAGCAGCCGGAGGTGTAGTTCCGATTAATCGTTGAATTTCATCAGGTTTGGAGGTTTTAGACATTGCTGCTTCAAAAGAGATGATTCCCTGCTTATATAAATCAGCTAAAACTTTTTCTAAAGTTTGCATTCCTAACTTACCGCCAGTTTGAATAGCTGAGTAAATTTGTGCTGTTTTTCCTTCTCGAATCAAGTTAGAAATAGCAGGAGTTACAATCATAATCTCTTGTGCCATGATTCGACCATATTCACCTGGTTTAGGATTTTTCTTAGGAACTAATGTTTGGCTAAATACAGCTACTAAAGAGTTAGATAACTGTACTCTGACTTGAGTTTGTCTTTCATGAGGAAAAACGTCGATAATCCGGTCAACGGTTTGAGCCGCAGAACTTGTGTGCAATGTTCCAAATACTAAGTGTCCAGTTTCTGCTGCGGATATTGCGAGAGAAATTGTTTCTAAATCTCGCATTTCCCCTACTAGAATAATATCTGGATCTTCACGTAAAGCTGCTTTTAAAGCATTAGCGAAGCTTTTAGTATCTTCACCAAGTTGGCGTTGATGAACTAAACTTTTAATTGGTTCATAAACAAATTCAATTGGATCTTCTACTGTTAAAATATGCTCTGCTCTAGTGCGGTTAATTAAGTCAATCATGGCCGCTAAAGTTGTAGTTTTTCCTGAGCCAGTAGGGCCTGTTACTAGAATTAAACCTCTAGGTTTGTCTGACATTTCGCGCACAATATCAGGTAAGCCTAATTTTTCAAAGTTAGGAATTTTGGAGCTTAATGCTCGTAAGCAAGAAGCGTAAGAACCTCTGTCTTTGTAAACGTTGACGCGGAAACGGGCTAACCCTTTAACACCATAAGAACAATCCAACTCCCAATTTTGTTCTAGAGCTTTACGTTGGGAGTTATTGAGCATACTAAAAATTAATCTTTGGCAAGTATCTGCTGATAACACACCGTATTTATCTTGGGGTGTGAGCTTACCGCTAACACGAAAATATGGAGGTAAGCCGGCAGATAAATGTAAATCTGAGCCGCCTTGCTCAATCATATCTTCCATTAAATCTTCAATCATGAAATCCATAGTTTTTCTCCTTAAGAAAGGGAGTAGGGAACAGGAAAAATGTGGTAATAGCTTACTGTTTTATCCACTACTTAATCTTGAAAACGTGATGTCATACAGTAGGGACAATCTAGCCATTCGGGTTTGAGAATCGCGTTGCAGGTACGACAGGTAAGTCCACTTTTTCGTTTGGCTTTTAATTCTGCTTCTAAACCTGTATCTGTGAAGGTTACACGTTCTACTTCTTCTAAGGTGGTACTTCCTTGACGCACCAAGTCTAAGCTGTATGCAAGTAAGGTTTTCATACCTTCTTCTACTGCTACTTCTTTAATGCGATCAGTAGGTGCTTCTTCGTTAATCAGGTTTTGTAGGTTTTCGGTGATTCGCATAACTTCATACACACCACACCGTCCTTTGTAACCAACACCGTTACAGGTGGGACATATACTGTTTTTCGCTTTGGCTTCTTGTGTTTGCTCTAGTGTCAAAGTGTTGGCTTTGTAGAAGGTGATTGCTGTGTCTTGAGAAGCTGATAGACCATAACGGGCAAGTTCTTCTGTAGTGGGGGTATAAGGAATACGACAATCAACACATACACGCCGTACTAACCTTTGTGCTAACACACCAATTAGAGAACTAGAAACCATGAAAGGCTCGATACCCATTTCTCCTAAACGAGCGATCGCACCAGGTGCGTCGTTGGTATGTAAGGTCGTTAGAACTAAGTGACCTGTTAACGCTGCTTCAATGGCTGTTTTTGCAGTCTCTTTATCCCGTGTTTCACCCACTAGTAATACATCGGGATCCTGCCGCAAAAACGCCCGTAGTGCGGTAGCGAAATCTAATCCTTTTTCCCGAATTACTTGTACTTGGGTAATTCCGGGTAAGCTGTACTCAATCGGGTCTTCTACAGTACTAATGTTGATTCCAGGGTCGTTACGTTCTGCTAATGCTGAATACAGCGAAGTTGTTTTACCAGAACCTGTTGGTCCAGTTACTAAAATCAAGCCAAAGGGACGGCTTACCATGTCTTGGACAATCTTGAGTGTTTCTGGGTCGGTGATTAATTTATCCAATCCCAGTTGAGTGGCAGAGTTATCCAAAATCCGTAGTACTACTTTTTCCCCATAGCGACTGGGCAAGGTATTGACGCGGAAGTCAACTTTACGCCCTTCAAACATCCGTCGAATCCGCCCGTCTTGGGGTAAACGCCGCTCGGCAATATCAAGTAGAGCAATAATTTTAAAACGGGCTGTTACCGCAGGAATGATTTTTTTCGGCAAGGGGTCGAAAGCTTCTCGTAATACCCCATCTTTACGAAAGCGAATTCGGAGATTTTCTTCCTGTGGTTCGATGTGGATATCAGATACTCTTTCGTGTAAAGCTTTAGCCAAGATTCTATTTACTAAATTAATGACTGGTGCATCTTCAGCACCCTTCATTGCCGCCCCTAAATCTGCCTCCATATCATCAGGGGCATCTTCTAAATCAAGATTTCCGAGATTTTCTAAATCTTGATTAATATCTGTAAATTTTTCTTGCTCTAAATGTTTTTGTTTTACAGCTAGTTCATCTAAATACTGGTTGATGATTTGTTGATAGTCTTCCTGAGTAATTACCATCCGCTGCAAAGCTAAGCCTTGGGGGCGCAAAATGCGGTTGAGGTCGTCAGAAGCTTCTAGATTGTCTGGATCGACCATTGCCACCAAAATCGAAGGTGGGTTTTGGTCATCATTCCTTGACAATGGCACTAAGCGATGACGACGACAAATATCTACAGGGATAAGACTGTCAATTAAACTGCCAACTAAAGTACCGCCTATTTGGCTGACTTCCGGATCTAAAAATTCAACACCGTAAAGTATTTTAAGTTCAAATAATTGCTGTTTCTTATACTGTCTGAGCAAGTCCGGCGAAAGTTGTTGCCCAGTCATTGACTCTAGGACTTCAGTTAGGGGTCTACCCGACTTACGGCTTTCAATTATTGCTTGACGCATCTGGTCGTTATTGACATAACCAGATTGCACTAATTTATTGCCGAAGGGGGAAAACTCCGCTCTTGTAATCAGAGCTTTGCTGCGTTGTGGTGACGAGAAAGTCATATATGAATTATGAGTAGCGGAAACCTCTGATTAGAGTATTCCCAAGCTACAGGACAGAATTTTCATTGTTGATAATTAAATTTGGAAAATAATCACGGTGAATAACTGAAGAGGACGAAAAATCTTACTCCTCCATCACCCCCATCACCCCCATCACCTCCATCACCCCCATCACCCCCATCACCACCATCACCCCCTCTTCCTCATAGCAGATAGGCTAACAGGCTCACCATTTGTCAAAATAGAGGACGTGAATCACGTCCAAAAAAATATCCTCTCATGTAGGTAATTAGCTGCATCGGTATAATATTTGGGGTGATTACACGATAATAAGCGTGGACTAATAGAGGTAAAGTAAACAATGACGAGTGACTCCCCAGCCCAAATGAACTCTAACGAATCTGGCAGCGAGGTGAAAGAGCAGGTGGTAGTACAAACCAATGTATCAGCAGAAGATTCGGGCGTTGCTGCGGAGTCTGCTGCTTCTGTGAACAATACTGCTTTAGCGGAACAAAATGAGTCTCTAAAAACGCAGCTAGAAGAGCGCAGCACTCAGTATATGCGGATTGCCGCAGATTTTGAGAACTACCGCAAACGTACGCAGAAGGAAAAAGAAGACTCAGAGGCCATAATCAAACGCAATACAATTATGGAGTTGCTACCCATAGTTGATAATTTTGAGCGGGCACGATCGCAAATTAAACCTGCTAATGACGGGGAAATGGGAATTCACAAAAGTTACCAAGGTGTTTATAAACAATTGGTAGATTCTCTCAAACGTTTGGGTGTATCCCCCATGCGTCCTGAGGGTCAAGAATTCGATCCCAATCTACACGAAGCAGTAATGCGGGAACCTACGGATGAATATCCAGAGGGAACAGTGTTAGAAGAGTTAGTACGCGGATATTATTTGGGCGATCGCGTGCTGCGTCATGCAATGGTAAAAGTGGCTGCTCTCAAGGAAGATACTTCTTCAGAGGATAAGTCAACTACAAATGATGGTTAAATTGTCCCAAAGCAAAGACAAATAACCATCGGTTGTTCAGAGTATACATTGCACTTGGTAGTATCGCGTATTTAAATACTCCCATAATCCGCGTATACCCCCATTTTGAACTGCTACCTAATTTCCAAGTGGTAAAGCTACCACTTGGATTAATTATCAGTATTAGTTTGAAGTAATACAAAAAACTCTGTAAAAATACTGTTAGACATGGGAAAAGTTATTGGAATTGACTTAGGCACTACCAACAGTTGTGTGGCAGTGTTAGAAGGTGGTCAGCCAATCGTAATTGCCAATTCCGAAGGTGGAAGAACCACTCCTAGTATTGTAGGTTTTGGGAAAGGTGGCGAACGCTTGGTAGGTCAACTAGCAAAACGCCAAGCTGTGACTAATGCTGAAAATACAATTTACAGTATTAAGCGGTTTATCGGTCGTCGCTGGGATGATACTCAATCAGAACGCGATCGCGTACCCTACGCTTGTGTCAATGGACGAGATGACACCGTTGATGTGCAAATTCGTGGCAAGAATTATACTCCTCAAGAAGTCTCCGCTATGGTGCTGCAAAAGCTCAAGCAAGATGCAGAGAATTTTTTGGGTGAGACAGTTACTCAAGCTGTAATTACTGTCCCTGCTTACTTTACAGATGCTCAAAGACAAGCGACAAAAGATGCTGGAACCATTGCTGGGTTAGAAGTATTAAGAATTATTAATGAACCTACTGCTGCTGCATTAGCCTTTGGGTTAGAAAAACAAGACCAAGAGCAGTTGATTTTGGTATTTGATTTAGGTGGTGGTACCTTTGACGTATCTATCCTGCAACTTGGGGATGGAGTGTTTGAAGTTAAGGCTACTTGTGGTAATAACCATTTGGGTGGTGACGATTTTGATAACTGTATTGTGCAGTGGATGATTCAGTACTTCCTGCAACAAGAAAAAATCAATTTAGGACAGGATAAAATGGCGTTGCAACGGCTGAGGGAAGCAGCAGAGAAAGCAAAAATTGAGCTTTCTAGTATGGCAACTACTTCGATCAACTTACCATTTATTACTGCTGATGAAACCGGGCCAAAGCATCTAGAAATGGAACTTAGTCGCTCTAGATTTGAAGAGTTAGCCAATAGTTTAATTGAGGCTATCATTGAACCGATGGTACAAGCACTCAAAGATGCAGACCTGAAACCCCAAGACATTGAAAAGATTATTTTAGTGGGTGGTTCTACCCGTATTCCTGCTGTTCAAAACGCTTTAGTTAAGTTTTTTAATGGTAAAACTCCTGATCGCTCTGTCAATCCTGATGAAGCTGTAGCGTTAGGTGCTGCGATCCAAGCTGGGGTATTAGGTGGTGAAGTTGATAATTTGTTACTTCTGGATGTAACACCTTTATCTTTGGGAATTGAGACGCTAGGAGAGGTATTTACCAGAATCATTGAGCGCAATACAACAATTCCTACTAGTAAGTCTCAGATATTTTCGACTGCAACCGATGGACAAACTTCAGTAGAAATCCACGTTCTTCAAGGTGAACGGGCGATGGCACGAGATAATAAAAGTCTGGGGAAATTCTTACTAGCTGGTATTCCTCCCACACCTCGTGGTGTACCACAAATTGAAGTATCTTTTGAAATTGATGTTAACGGTATTTTAAAAGTATCGGCCCAAGATAAAGGTACAGGTAGAGAGCAGAGTATTAGGATTACCAATACAGGTGGTTTGAGTGCTAATGAGGTTGAACGGATGCGTCAAGAAGCGGAAATCTACGCTGAGGAAGATAAAAAACGTATCCAATTAGCAGAACTTAAAAACCAAGCAGATACAATGCTACACACTTATGAATCTACTCTCAAAGATAACGGTGATTTGATTAGCGAGCAAATGAAGGATTTAGCAGCCGAAAAACTTGCTAACCTGAAAGCTGCGATCGCAAGTAGTATTTCTACTCAAGAAGTCCAAAAGTGCCTTGATGAGTTTCAACAAACTCTCTTTTCCCTTGGTGCTGAAGTTTACAGTCGTCCTAACACTCATGGGGAACCAGTTACCAATTCCAGCAATCCCTTTGGTAACAGCAGTGATCCAATGAACCCTGCTCCCACACCTCAATTTAACTTTGATTTTGAAGAAGGTATGGTACAAGCTGATTATGAGACAATTGAGTAAGGTAGAAGTTATACAGCTTCCTTTTTCAGTATAAAAACATACTGTTTTGCATATTTGCAAGTAAAAACACTGTGGCGTTACTAGGTTTTTTAAAATATTACTTATACCTTTTTCCTTATTCCTTCTACAAGAGGTGGTCTTATACATAAAGGTTTTGTTAAATTATAGAAGCAAATTGCCGTGGAACTTCACGGGGTATCGGTGTAGATGGGATTAATGGCATTTGGTGGGATTTCCACACCTTAAGCGTGCGGCTAGCCCCTCTGGTTAATGCGCCAATTTTTGCCCATCTACGTAGCACAATTGTAAGAGGGACAGTTTTAGTCATCTTTCTTTTAGTTTTTTACGAAGAAAGTATCTGTAACTGTCAATATCTGTATGATTTTTGTCGAAGGTAAAAGGTAAAATCAGATATTCATAAAATTTAACCTTTGCCTGATTGTGAACTTGTGAACCTCGAAAAACGAGGCGATCAAGGTTCTGCGTGTAAGTTGCTTCTTCCTTCTAACTTTTACCTTTGCTATATGGCCCGCGACTATTATGAAATTCTGGGTGTCTCTCGTGACGCCGACAAAGACGAAATTAAAAGCGCCTACCGTCGCTTAGCCCGGAAGTATCACCCAGACGTGAACAAAGAACCGGGAGCTGAGGAACGCTTTAAGGAAATCAACCGTGCTTATGAGGTACTCTCAGAACCAGAAATCCGCGCTCGTTATGATCGCTTTGGTGAGGAGGGTGTAAACGTTGGTGCTGGTGTTGGTTTCCAGGATATGGGAGATATGGGCGGTTTCGCTGATATCTTTGAAAGTATTTTCAGTGGCTTCGCCGGTGGGATGGGTACTCAAACTCAAAGACGCCGGAGCGGGCCTGTACGAGGTGATGACCTGCGTCTAGATTTGAAATTAGATTTTCGGGAAGCGGTATTTGGTGGTGAAAAGGAAATTCGGATTTCTCATTTAGAAGGTTGTGAAGTTTGTAGTGGTTCTGGTGCTAAACCTGGAACTCGTCCGAGAACTTGTTCTACTTGTAGCGGTTCTGGTCAAGTTCGCCGCGTAACTAGAACACCTTTCGGTAGTTTTACTCAAGTCTCCACTTGTCCTACTTGTAATGGTACAGGTATGGTGGTTGAAGATAAGTGTGATGCTTGTGGTGGTAAGGGTGCTAATCAAGTTACAAAAAAACTTAAAATAACTATTCCCGCTGGTGTAGATAACGGTACACGCTTGCGAATTTCCCAGGAAGGAGATGCTGGTCAACGTGGTGGTCCGGCTGGGGATTTATATGTTTACTTATTTATTAATGAAGATGAAGAATTCCACCGGGATGGAATTAATATTCTTTCAGAAATAAAAATTAGTTATCTCCAAGCAATTTTAGGGTGTAGATTAGAAGTGAATACTGTAGATGGGCTTGTGGAGATGATTATTCCCGCAGGAACTCAACCTAATACAGTTATGAAGTTAGAAAATCGTGGTGTACCCCGCCTGGGTAATCCTGTGAGTCGGGGTGATCATATGATTACGGTATCAATAGATATTCCTACTAAGATAACTCCTGATGAGCGAGAATTATTGGAGAAGCTCGCTAAAATAAAAGGAGACCGTACTGGTAGAGGTGGTCTAGAAGGATTTTTAGGAAATTTCTTCCATCAAAAATGAGTGTATCTTTGTCAAGCCCTAATGCTCAACTTGATTTACGCGGTACTCCTTGTCCGATCAATTTTGTGCGTACAAAATTACGCTTGGAGAAGATGGAACCGGGTAGTTTGCTAGAAGTTTGGTTAGATCCTGGGGAACCTGTTGAGCAAGTTCCTGATAGTTTGGTTATGTCAGGTTATCAAGTTGAGCAAGTTTTAGACTGCGCTGGCTATTTTTCTTTGTTAGTGCGTCGTCCTTCATGATTGGGGAACATAACACTGAGTTATTGGGTACGGTGCTTGCTGTCCAAGCAAATTATTATCGAGTGCAGTTGGACAATGGTTCTCCTTTGTTATGTACTCGCAGAACTCGCTTGAAAAAAATTGGTCAACAGGTCATGGTGGGCGATCGCGTTCTCGTGGAGGAACCAGATTGGGCTGGTCAACGAGGGGCGATCGCTCAAGTTTTACCACGTTTGAGTGAGCTAGACCGTCCGGCGATCGCGAATGTTAACCAAATTTTACTAGCATTTGCTGTTGCTGACCCACCTTTAGAGCCTTATCAACTAAGTCGTTTTTTAGTTAAAGCTGAATCTACAGGTTTAGATGTGGTTTTATGTTTAAATAAATGCGACTTAATTTCACCTGAACAGCAGCAAGAAATTAGTCAAAGCTTAGATAATTGGGGTTATAAACCAATATTTATTAGTGTTTATCATCAGATAAATCTTGAAGAACTGGCAAATCAATTACAAAATAAAATTACCGTAGTTGCTGGAGCTTCTGGAGTTGGTAAATCTAGTTTAATTAATAAGTTAATTCCTTCAGTAAATTTACGAGTGGCTGAAGTATCAGGAAAACTAGCTCGTGGTCGTCATACCACTCGCCATGTAGAATTATTTGAATTACCTGGTGGTGGTTTACTAGCAGACACTCCTGGATTTAACCAACCAGATTTGGATGCAGTTCCTGAAGAATTAGTACATTATTTTCCCGAAGCACGTAAGCGTCTAGAAACAGCTAAATGTAAATTTGGTAATTGTTTACACAAAGACGAGCCAGAATGTGTAGTTAGAGGTGATTGGGAACGTTACGAGCATTATTTAGAATTTTTAGAGCAAACTATCAAGCGTCAAACTCAGCTTAAACATCAAGCAGATCCTGAATCTACCCTCAAGGTTAAAAATACAGGTAAAGGACAACAAAAATACGAGCCAAAGCTGGAAAGTAAAAAATATCGTCAGAAATCCCGACGAACACAGTTACAAGAATTAGAACAGGTATATCAGGAATCTGAAGATTGATATTGATGGTATCTACGTTTGTGAATGTAACTAAAAGGACTACAAACTGGAAATTTATTGTACGATTTTATAAACAGCTTTTTTCAGGTAAAATCAATCTGATTTTTGCAATTGCTGCTTGATCCAAGTCCGAAACTCTCGTATCATAGCAATCTCACCAATATTTAAACTCGCTATTAAAAAATCTGGGATTTGGGTTGTTAAAGGTAAATTGCTAAAAGTCGGCGAATCATTACAGGGAATATATTCACCTTGACTAAGCTGGTATATTAGCATCGTAGGTTCATCATACCGCCAGACTTCCGGTACACCTAATGCTTTATATATTGGTAAGCGATCAAGTGAAGAACTTGTATAGTCTACCTCAATCACTAAATCTGGTGGTGGATCTACAGTCAAATCAAGAGTTTGCTTTCCACGCATCAGAGGTTCATTAGCAATATAAAATCCTGAATCTGGTTCTACACCCCGTTTAATATCTTTGCGCTTACAAGTTGTTGAACCGATACTTTTGATATTCAGACTCAGTTCTTCTGCTAATGTATCAATAAGCTTTTCAAGTAATCTTTTATTATGCTCATGTGGCATTAACGGAGTCATAATTTCTAGAATCTTCCCGTCATAAGCAACCCGGGTAACACGATTATCTCCCATTTCTGTCAGGATTGCTTCAAAAGTCTCCCAAGATATATTCGGCAATATTACTCGGTGCGAAGTTGGCGCTGTTGTCACCATAACTTTTAATCTTACCTTTGCAATTGCTGCTTGATCCAAGTCCGAAACTCTCGTATCATGTTAATCTCGCCAATATTTAGACTTGCTGTTAAAAAATCTGGGATTTGGGTTGTTAAAGGTAAATTGCTAAAAGTCGGCGAATCATTACAGGGGATATATTCGCCTTCACTAAGCTTGTATATTAACATTACAGGTTCATCGTAACGCCAAACTTCCGATACACCTAATGCTTTATATATTGGTAAGCGATCAAGTGAAGAACTTGTATAGTCTACCTCAATCACTAAATCTGGTGGTGGATCTATAGTCAAATCAAGAGTTTGCTTTCCACGCATCAAAGGTTCATTAGCAATATAAAATCCTGAATCTGGTTCTACACCCCGTCTAATATCTTTGCGCTTACAAGTTGTTGAACCAATGCTTTTGATATTCAGACTCAGTTCTTCTGCTAAAGCAAAGACTAAATGTTCAAGCAATCTATTATTATGCTCATGTGGCATTAATGGAGTCATAATTTCTAGCATTTTTCCATCATAAGCAACCCGCGTCACACGCTTATCCCCCATTTCTGCCAGGATTGCTTCAAAAGTCTCCCAAGATATATTCGGCAATATTACTCGTTGCGAAGCTGGCGCTGTTGTCAGCATAACTTTTAATCTTACCTGATATAGTTAAGCTTAACTCAAGTTAATAGAATTAAGCTTAATTGACAGCGAACTCAGTGAATTGACGCATATAAGGAGAATAAAACGCCAAAACGATGTCATGGTTGGGTACACCTAGTTCTAGTAACTGTGTAGCAATACCAACCTCGGTTCCATCATGCTGAATCCAGATTTTGCCATCTTTAATATCAAGATGCATACTGCATCCATGAGTTCGACGATTCCGACGCCAACCTGTATGTAACAGTAAATAGTGGTCGCGTTGAGTATCAAAAATAGCTTGTGTTTCGATTTTTTCTTCTAGTGATTCACTAGAAGATGCGCTACGTGATTGTCGTTGTACTCGTTCCAAAATTAACTGTTGGATGATTTGACGATATTCTTCTACAGCCATTGGATTACAACCTCTTGTGTTTCATGATAGTGAAGAGCGGATGTTGATGATAAATACGTGATTATTAAAGTTATATTTTACTTAATGGATAATATCTCTGGTACTTGTTTAGTTATCCACATAGCTACACCTTTTTCATAGTAAGCTGCTTCATTAATAAACACTGGGTACGCAACGCAATCACCCTGATAAACAATTTCCTCACCAGCAAAGCTTAGAAATATAGGCTCCTCAGGATAAAGTGGTTCATAATCTCGAAATTGTAATCGGTGATGAATTATAGCTTGAACTTCTCCATCTTCATTTCTGGGATAATCTATTTGGTGAGTGGTTTGATAAATAGTCAACGTATTTTTTATTACTAATTGTTTTCCTTGATTATATGCTTCTACAAAGTCAAGAATTGAGTAGACAAGTGCTTCTGTCTGCTGAAATAAAGTTGCATTTAATACCCCTTGAGCCACAGCACCGACTTCGATAGTACAGCCGAATTCACAAATTGAATGTAGATAAGGGCTTTCTGAAGATGATGGTGTTGAATAAAGGATTTTAACGTTTGGATTTATACTAGTAAGGTAAGCTGCTAATCGTAAATTAAATGGGTGCTTACTTGCGAGAATAATCGTCAATCCCATATTAGCTGTTGTACTGTGTAAATCAACAACTAAATTAGCTTCTAAACTACCTTTAGCTCCAAAAGTGAGATAGATTACTTTAGCTCGCTGTGCTTCATAACTAGAAAGATGTGGGTTGTTTAAACAAGAAAACTGAAAACACCGATTCAGGTCAGTATCTACATATCGTCTCCCGATTTCATATGCTTTGGGATTAGCTAGTAAAGTGTGAGTTTCAAAGCTGACTCGCTGAATTAGCTCAGGTGTTAGCTTCCATTTTTTAATCAAGAAAATTCCTGTGAGTTCGTTCCCGTGGGTTCCACCGACAATCACAACACGCTTGATACTCATAGTTGCACCTATCTCTTCCCTGTATTTATAATTATCCAACCTAAAGCTTATGCACCTCGTATTTTGTTAAAGTAGTGTGTATTGGTGGTAAAGCAGTACGTGGCGATCGTATTTTTTCCTTAATTGCGCGGATGGGTAGGTGTAAATTTTTGGGGTTTAATAAAAATCCCTGGATCCCTTGCTGTATATTAATTTCAGCTTATAATTTCAAGCTAAGCACCCGCGCTCATTATCTGGTAAGTGTTTCAGCTATTTTCATTACTGACAATTTCCATTTGCCGTGCTATGATTAACACATTCGCGCAATCGAACCTTGAAAACCTTATATTTATTGCTTTTCCGACTCCCGCAGTAGAAATTTCTTTTACTCCCTATTAGGGATTGAAACAAGTGCAATAGAAAACCTGCACTGGGAAATGAGTAGAAATTTCTTTTACTCCCTATTAGGGATTGAAACAATTTGCTGCGGAGTGTTTACGGCTCCGCAGTAGTAGAAATTTCTTTTACTCCCTATTAGGGATTGAAACTTCAATGATTCTTTAGCTTCTATAGAAGCTAAAGAAAGTAGAAATTTCTTTTACTCCCTATTAGGGATTGAAACCATCAAATCAAGGATGAACTAATTCAGAAGTATTCTCCTGAAGTAGAAATTTCTTTTACTCCCTATTAGGGATTGAAACATACTTGTAATGTTTTTTCAAAGGAATAGCGATCGTAGAAATTTCTTTTACTCCCTATTAGGGATTGAAACTACCTGAGCGCATTATTCAATAAAAGCAAAAGCGGGTAGAAATTTCTTTTACTCCCTATTAGGGATTGAAACTTACCATCCAGGAAAGAGGCTTCTAGCAATGCACGTAGAAATTTCTTTTACTCCCTATTAGGGATTGAAACAGCCAAACTTTATTAGGTTGGATTGGGTCGTATTCGTAGAAATTTCTTTTACTCCCTATTAGGGATTGAAACGTGGTAAGACCGACTTCACAAAATACGAAAATTTGTAGAAATTTCTTTTACTCCCTATTAGGGATTGAAACCACCAAACTCACCAAGTAAAAACTGATCACAATTTGGTAGAAATTTCTTTTACTCCCTATTAGGGATTGAAACATTGAAAGGCGAAATATCGCCGAAAGAAATCCGTGTAGAAATTTCTTTTACTCCCTATTAGGGATTGAAACATTGCAGCTTTTACTAATTGCAAAAGCTGATCAGTAGAAATTTCTTTTACTCCCTATTAGGGATTGAAACTTGAAAAATAGGCAAATACGCATTTCAGCAGCTGTAGAAATTTCTTTTACTCCCTATTAGGGATTGAAACAACAGCGGATGTACACTACGGCGACACAGAAGTCACAACAGAGTAGAAATTTCTTTTACTCCCTATTAGGGATTGAAACACAGACTTGCGATTCGGAAAATAATAATCCCGAAAGTAGAAATTTCTTTTACTCCCTATTAGGGATTGAAACTTTGAACCATTTCTCGCACTTGGTCTGACCAGCGGGAGTAGAAATTTCTTTTACTCCCTATTAGGGATTGAAACAAGCAAAACCCTACCCAACCAAATCAAATACTTTTCTAGGCGTAGAAATTTCTTTTACTCCCTATTAGGGATTGAAACTTGAATTGTGCCCGTCTACATCGTGATGCCAGAGTGTAGAAATTTCTTTTACTCCCTATTAGGGATTGAAACAAGAGCGCCAAGAGATGAAATCGGAAGCAGTGGAGTAGAAATTTCTTTTACTCCCTATTAGGGATTGAAACTCGTCGATAATCGCTAGCGGTAATTAACTGGTCTAGAGTAGAAATTTCTTTTACTCCCTATTAGGGATTGAAACTTCAATAGCTGCATCTCGTAGAATTTGCTAAGATCAAGAGTAGAAATTTCTTTTACTCCCTATTAGGGATTGAAACTTCAATGGCCCATTCAATGATTCTACTAATACTTCTGGTAGAAATTTCTTTTACTCCCTATTAGGGATTGAAACGCTGGAGTTTTATCATTACCCGATATCCGGCAGTCTGATGTAGAAATTTCTTTTACTCCCTATTAGGGATTGAAACTGAAAAAAGAGGCTCAGAAAACAGAGTCTATTTGGGTAGAAATTTCTTTTACTCCCTATTAGGGATTGAAACCGGCAACCTTTTTCTTAATATCAATAATTTCATGTAGAAATTTCTTTTACTCCCTATTAGGGATTGAAACCAAAAAAGCTAGTATTGAATTATCGAATGTAATTGGTAGAAATTTCTTTTACTCCCTATTAGGGATTGAAACAGATTATACAATTCTTCTAATTGAGAAGCCCAGGTAGAAATTTCTTTTACTCCCTATTAGGGATTGAAACTACCGCATCAGTGGTAGACGTAGAATATCAGGAAGTAAAAAGTAGAAATTTCTTTTACTCCCTATTAGGGATTGAAACTTTGCATAGAAATATGCAAAGCATTTATTTAAATGCGTAGAAATTTCTTTTACTCCCTATTAGGGATTGAAACTTTTTTTAAAATCTTCTCTCATTTTTCGACGACGTTTATGTAGAAATTTCTTTTACTCCCTATTAGGGATTGAAACGCTCTTAGAAACTGAGAATGACAAAAAAACCTAGGGTAGAAATTTCTTTTACTCCCTATTAGGGATTGAAACACAAGTCCACCAGAGAGAACTGAAACGTTTGAAGGTAGAAATTTCTTTTACTCCCTATTAGGGATTGAAACAAATATCTGACCAGCTTAAAGCCGCTTGGGAAAAGTAGAAATTTCTTTTACTCCCTATTAGGGATTGAAACTTCCAATCTAAAGCTTGGGCAGTATGAACCGCCCGAGTAGAAATTTCTTTTACTCCCTATTAGGGATTGAAACTAACGGGACTTAACCTTTGCATATTTAATCTAGAGTAGAAATTTCTTTTACTCCCTATTAGGGATTGAAACGAGAAAGGGTCATTAATTGGTAATTTGGCTGTTTGTAGAAATTTCTTTTACTCCCTATTAGGGATTGAAACCTACGGTAATTACATATCAGACAACTTGACCGAAGAGTAGAAATTTCTTTTACTCCCTATTAGGGATTGAAACTTGCAAGGACTCATTGTAACTAGAGACGCTAAATCCAAGTAGAAATTTCTTTTACTCCCTATTAGGGATTGAAACTCCAAAAAGAATTCCCAAGACGGGAAGTTCTGGAGTAGAAATTTCTTTTACTCCCTATTAGGGATTGAAACGTGACCATTACCCGGCTTGATGCGGATAGTGGCTTTGGTAGAAATTTCTTTTACTCCCTATTAGGGATTGAAACCTGCCGGGTTTTCAATGCAAACAAATCTCGGCTTGTAGAAATTTCTTTTACTCCCTATTAGGGATTGAAACGATGAAAAAAAATTGTATAGATTTAAATA